>Ga0224554_1000249_pt1 | contig 48800 bp, 40 predicted proteins | sample 714S22024metaG_FD_180666 | JGI IMG/M metagenome (GOLD analysis project Ga0224554, IMG submission 180666) | Peat soil microbial communities from Stordalen Mire, Sweden - 717 S2 20-24 | ecosystem: Environmental > Terrestrial > Soil > Wetlands > Peat | place: Sweden: Norrbotten County, Stordalen... | reverse complement strand
CACCACAAAGGTCAGGCTGTAGCGCCGGGGAGCCCCAGCATCCAGGCGAATCTTCGCACCGCCGGTGTTCAGCCCCTGGTCACTCACCGCGGAGCTGTCCATGGTCTGGCCCTCGCTGGCAACCTTCTCCCTTGGTCCCACGCCAAACGTCTTGCTGGCCCGTAGATCGAACAGCACGTTCGCCGGACCCGTGCCCAGGCCGAAGGGAATCATGGTTTCACCCTTGCCCGCAGGATTGGGGTCCAGACACCCGTAGCTCGTGGAAATCAATCCGGCTGCGCCGCAAATGCCGTAAGCCGGCCGTGCATTGAACTGGTTGTTGCCCGTCAGGTCTGCGCCGGTGGTCAGGTTATAGGGGGTGCCCGACTGCGCCTCAAGCAGGGAAGCAAGCACAATGCCCCATGGAGCCGTGTAGCTGGTCAGCAGGTTCATGCGATGGCGCACCCCAAAGCTGGCCCTGCCATAATCCAATCCCGGGTTCTGGGCCACGGAAACGAACTGGTCCACGCCCTGCGTGTCGCTCATGGCCTGGTTGAAGGTGTAGGAACCGTTCAACACAAAACGTCTTAATTGCCAGCTGTTTGTGACGATAAGTTGATGTTGTTTATAGAAACCGCCGGACTGGAACTGGTAGTTGAAGACGGGCGGAGGAGGGCCGGTCACCGTGTAGGTGGACCCGTTGAACGCTGGCGCCGTCACGTTATTTGAAAAGTACTGGTGCACACCCTGCGTGTAAAGATAGGTCACGCTGAATGTGATGTTCTTGGCTGGCTGGAGATCGATGCCTGCCCCGGCCTGCATGTCGAGAGCCGCATGGAAGTGCGGATCGACGGAGTGAAACGAGGGAACCGAGGTGCTGGCGGCGATCAGCGTGCTCGCGGGCGCAGGAGCAGTCGGGTCGTAAAACGTTGGATTATTAACAACATAGCTTTGCTGATTGATCAGGTTGTCGTGCTGAGCCCGGATGACCCAGGGCGCGTCGCCGATGGAGCCGAGTGAGTTAGCCACGGAAAAGCGGTCGTAGAACCAGCCGTAACCCACGCGGATGACGGCCTTGGCGTTGGAGTTGCTTGGCCTGCCGGGGCTCCATGCGAGGGCGATGCGAGGAGCCCAGTCCGCACGGTCGTGAATCCAGTTCTGACTCTCGAATCGCGCCCCTATTCCAATCATTAAGTTAGGTTTAACGCGCCAATCGTCCTGGAAGAACAGCGCCCCGTCAAGCAGCGTAGCCCGTGCCACCGGATTGTTGATGATGGCGGCGGCATACTGGGTGGGTGTTTTCGCGTTGTAAGCGGCAATCGAGCTGAAGGTGTAGGCCCCGTTGCTGCCGGCCGTGGAGTAGTTCGTGTCCCGGTATTCCCGCAGGCGTGTACCGAAACGTAAGGTGTGATTGCCCGCCGATACCGTCGAATAGTCCTGCAGCTCGAAGTTGTCCTGGTGGTCCTGCACAACTCCGTCGTTGTTGCCGCCACCAATAAAGGCGCCCTGGACGGTGATGGAGGGGGTGGTCAGGCTCGATATCTGATTTTCGCGGATACGTATCCACTGCGCCCGTATCTCGTTCAAGAAGTTATTGTTAAATACAATGGCATCGCTGAACTGAAGGGTGTTTTCCTTGTTGTTGTCGCTCAGTGCCTGGTCAGCCAGGTTCAGGACGCCAACCCCGCCCCCGGACTGCACGCCCCGGTAAAAGTAGTCCCGGATGGAAATCGTGTTCTTGCCCAGTTGGAAATCGAACCGCGGGCTTACCGCCAGAATGCTGATGGGGTTCGGAACTGCCTGGCGCAGGCTGGCCGTCGTGTTTTGCGGATTCACCGCATCCACAACGCTCTGGTTCTGCTTTTGCACAACGGAGGCGCTCAGGAAGAACGAGGCGTTTTTGCCCATCGGGCCGGAGATGTCTCCTGTGTAGGAGTACAGGTAGTACTGCGGCTGATCCTGCGCCTGCAAAAGGGGATTGCTCGAGTTGGTGGCCGAGGTACCCCCATAGCCGGAAATGCTCCCGTGCAGTGCCTGGGTCCCAGGCTTGGTGATAATTTCCACGCGCCCGTAGCCCACGCGGTCAAACTCGGCTGAAAACGGGTTCTGGTTTACCCGGATCTCAAGGATCGAAGATTTCGGCGGAAGTTGCCCGCCGGCGAAGCCGTCAATGTAGATTTGCCCGCCGTTGGGTCCGGCTGCAGCGCCGGCTAACTCCTGCAATTCGCTCTGCAACTGGTCCGGGTCGTCCGAGAGGGCGTCCAGATCCCTGCCTCTGAAAACCATGGCGCTTGAGTTCTGAGTTGGACTGACATCAACGCCGTTCGCGCGCCCATTGACGGTCACTTCATCGCGCTCAATGGCAACAGAAAGAGGAAGATTCAGCTCCTTGACACGACCAGCCGCCAGCGCAATCCCCTGGATGGTGAGAGGTTCAAAGCCTTTGGCCGTCGCCTTTACCGTGTACGAACCGGGCGCGAGCGTGCGAAACGCATAATGGCCGTCCGGGCCTGTCTGGGTTTCAACGACCTGCCGCCCGCGTGAAACAGCAACCTTGGCACCGGGAACCACGGAACCCATGGGGTCAGCCACTTCACCCTTCAGAGCACCCGTCTGCGCCGTCGCACTGCCCTGCAGAATCAGGACAATAGCGGCAAAAATGAAGGCGCCCGCGGATGGCAGCTTGCTGATCATCGTCTCTCTTTCGTCCGTACGGAGGCACACACCTCCAGAGACATTATCCCAAGGAAAACGAAAGCTGTTCAATGCTCTTTGCGCTTGCGGCGATTTTGAGCATAGTTGGTTAACAATCAGCCACTTGCCGCCTGGCGCGATCGAGTGTGCGTTGCTGGTACCCGAGCTTCCAGGGGACTTATCGACCTGCCGCCTGCCTCCAACTAAATCCGAAGCATACCCTGTGCAGGACCGGCCCGAAATTCCTCTTGAAGGATCTCAAGTTAAACTTGAGGAATACTTGTCAAGATACACGAAATAGAACGTTTGATGATCGCAACTACGTCAGCTTGTAAGGCGCCCGATATGGGCGTGACAGCAAAGCCGTGGCTTCCGCATCGTTTTCGATCGTTTCTGAGGCCACGTCCCACTTCAGCTTCCGGCCAACCATCATGGAGATCAATCCCAAGTGACCGGGGAGGGTGGAGTGATGCGCCACCTGCACCGGTGTAATCGTCGGCTTGCGCGACTTGACGCTGTCAAGAAAGTTGCGCCGGTGCTCCGCCGACTCGTACAACTTGACCTTGCGCAGACCCTCCGGAAGCGATTCCGGCTTGATCCAATCCCGGTTCGAAGCGTCAAATCCGCCGCGGTCCACCCACACCCAGCCGTCGCTTCCAATCCACTTGGTCCCCATGTTGATGGCCGGATGGCCGCCCGCAATTGTGATTGTTACATCGCCAGCATAATGAGTCACTTCCTTGCGATAGGTGCAAGTGATGCTGTAAGTTCCGGCGGTATTCCACACAGCGTTGGACGCCGGGAAATCTCCGTAGCCGTCGATCTCAGAGGGGCCGCTCAAGTCAAAGCCGAGTCCCCAGTGGGCGATGTCGCCATGGTGCCCAATCCAGTCCATCAATTGTCCGCCGCCAGTGTTCAAATTCCAGCGCCAGTTCTTGGGTACGCGCGCTTCAATATAGGGCTCCATCTTCGACGGACCGATCCAGGCGTCAAAGTCGAAGCCTTGGGGCGGATCAGTAACCGCCAGGTCCCACTCCGGCGTTCCCGGAACCACCAGCGCCGGGTCGGTCACCTTCGAGGGCAGAGTCGCCAGCTTGGCGAGCAGGGCCGGCTTGGTGCCGGCAAAGTCGTAGTGGCCTGCCGGCAGGCCCACTTCAACATGGGTCACCGTGCCGATCAATCCGTTCCGAACAATCTCGGCGGCTTTGTGGAAGTTGGGTACCGACCGCTGCCACGATCCGGTCTGCCAGATGATGTTGTTGGCCTCAACCGCCTTTACGATTGCCTGCTGCTCGGCCACGGTGCGGGCCAGCGGTTTTTCGCCGTAGATGTCCTTTTTCCGGTGCGCTGCCGCGGTGGCCATCAGGGCATGCCAGTGGTCAGGTACGGCGATCATCACCGTATCGATATCGTCCCGCGCCAGCAACTCCCGGTAGTCCTTGTACGCCTTGCAATCCTGATTTCCGTTGGCCTTGTTGATGGTGTCGACTGCAGATTGCAAGTTCTTTGGATCGAGGTCGCAAGCAGCGATAACCTGACAATCTGCTTCACCTAAAAACACTTTCGTGTTGGCGGGCCCCATCATGCCCCAGCCAATCGCTCCCAACGTGATCCGGTTAGAAGGCGCGGGACGTCCGGTTTGTCCCCAGACGCTCCTCGGCAAAACGGCTGCCGCGCCGGCCGCCTTGATAAAAGATCGCCGTGTAAGGCTTGAAAGAGCCTGCCCGTCCGATTGCATTTTTTTCATAAGTCGTCTCTGCCTTCGCTTGTCTCCGCATTCGCTCAAAGTCGCAGTCAAGAATTTGCAGGCCGGAAAGTAGCGGAAACTTGCGCGCGGGAAGTCTAGCACGGCTGCTTTGGCGCAAGAAAGCTGGCCTAGAGTCGCTTGATGAAAGCCATCGCCTCAGTTAACTGCGGAAACCGGGCTTCGTCGGCCTTGAACTCGCGGGAGTGCACACACCTGCGCAGTCCCCGCATCCGGACCGGGTGCTTGAGGTGCAGCATCTCGTGGTAAAGCAGGTATTCAATGGCATAACGCGGGCTCGAAGGCCGGTCGAAGACGCGGCTCACCACAATGGTGTTGTGTGCGGCGTCGTAATGCCCGAGCGAGCGCCGGGCCAGGTGTTCGCTCCAGGTGAGCTCCGGCCGGCCCAGCAATCCGCCGAAGAAGCGCAGATTGAGCGAGTCGAAGACCTCGTCCAGGTTGTAGAACCGGCCTTCGGGGCCGAAGAAGCGCTTGCTGCCGCGCGCATGGCGGATGAGCTCTGTCTGCCGGGTCACAGCGGCGGATGAAGCGAATCGCTTGTACCGGGCGTTATGCGCAGCGTCGATCGGCTTTTTGTAGAGTTTGGCCAGCAGAATGTGCGCAATAGCGCGAATCACCGTTTCCGGAGCGCCCTCCAGCAGGTCTGAGAGGCTGACATGGATCTGGCCTTCGCGGAGGCGGATGGTGGTGTTCAGCGAAGTAAACCGCCTGAAGCGCAGCTGAATCGGCGGCATCGGCGCGCGGGGGCGCACCACCCGGTACTCTTCCTCAAAGATTGGGACAAATTCCGCGCTCACCAAGATGGAGGTTAGCAGAAGACAGGGTGCGACCAAAAGCCGAAGCCGGGGCAAGTGCCGCTACTTCGGCTCCCACCGGTCCTGACCCTTTTCATCTGGATGCTGGTTGAAGTAGTCGGTCTGCTCCTTCAGCAGCCGGTCCGCCTGGGCGGCCAGGTCCTCGCCGCTTTCGATCGCTTCTTTGCGGGCGAGGCTGAATCCTGGCTCGCCGGCCAGCGCGCGCAGCATCTGTTGCCAGGCTGGAGTCGCTTCAGAAAGTGCCTTCAGGGACTTGCGAATGTCAGCCTTGCGGTCAGAATACACATCCAGATTGTCGCCCAGCTCATCCATCAGGGCCGCAAAATCCTCCAGCGCGTCACTCAGCCGGCTGCTTCGCGCATCCGACGACGCGCGCTTCCCCAGCGCCTTGATTGCGTCTGCCTTTTCCTTCAGGAATTGGGTGTAAAGGGCCACGCGGGCATCGGGGTCAATCCCCGCTTCGGCGATCTTCTCCACCTGGGCGTCGGTCAACGGCTCCCGCTTTTGCTTTTGTGAGAGGAGCGGCGAAGCGACAATAAAGCATATGAACAAAGCAACCAGGCAACGCATCGGGAATCCCTCTTGCGCTCTTATCTAAGCACAGCAAAGGGGTATGGGAAAAGTGCTGCGGGAGATTAGATCGAACGATCAGGAGGGGCAGGGTTGCATGCACAGGAGGACAAACTCTCCCGAGCACGCGCGGGACGCAGCGGAGCGCGGCGCCCTGCGCGTGACGAACAGGTAGCTCTGTGGCGCCTAGAGCGTCAGCGTTTGATGGTGGACATCACCTCGCCCGCCTCGGCGTCTTCAACGCAGGGAGTTGTGTGGAACTCCAGAAGGTCGTTCCAGAAGGCGAGCCAGGAGTAAAGCGCCTTTGCATCATCGGTTTCGGCAATCAGGACGCCGCCGCCGCTCATGCCATGCCAGCGACCAAGCATTTTGACACCAGCCGGCGGGGGTGCTCCGGTTTTGAGGAAGCGTGCTTCAGAAACGGCGACGCTTGCTTTGGGGATTGTCCACGACACGATGAATTTCATGACCTCGCTCCTTTGTACTTTGGTTGGGAAATGTCAGGGGGCCCAGGCACGCGAGTGTAACAGCCACTGCGAACGGTGGAACAGTTTTATTCTTGGAGATTTGCAGAGGTCGCGCAGGTACCCTATCGCAGGGCGCGAAGCAGCCAATCTGGGAGAGGCGGTGGGAAGCGGCGAAGGCGGCGTGGAGTTACTTGTTGTGGAAGACCTGGAGCATCGCCTCGCTCTCGGCTTGACTGACGTCAGCGAGGGTCTCCTGTACAAGCGGCCGGTCTTCAAAGCTGCTAGCATGCAGCATACCGTTGAGGCGGAAGGCGGTGTGATTGAGCAGGATCTCGGTGTCCTTGACGCGCTTGTCGTTGTTGGCCATCGAGAGATGGATCTTGTGGGTAAGAGCCTGGATGCGCTTGAGCAGGGAGGTGGCTTTTTCCACGTCGCCGGCCGCATACTGGCGGACGCTGACCTCGGTCATCTGGTGGACCAGCTCAGCGTAGAGGAAACATTGTTCGCGGGGTTGTGCCTGGTTGGCGCGGTCTTCGAGGGCCTGGATGGTGGCAAGATCGAAGGTTTTGTCGTCGATGCCGGCGGCGCGCACCGGCAAAGCGGCAAGACCGAAGAGAAGAGCGACTGCCAACGACCCTTGGAACCGCATGAGGAACCTCCGCTTGTTGCGGCAACACCTCGTTACGAGAATATAGGCCGAATCTTTAATCCGGCGCAAGGGGAAAGATTTCACCCTGTGCAAACCATGTACAACATTACTAAAGTTTGCACGGTGCGGTCGGGGGGGCTTGTCAGGGCCTCTTTTCAAGCAGTTGGAGCCGTTGCCGCGCCTGCCATTCCTGGTTGGGATACTTGCCTGCGGCGGCGTCGAGGAAATGATGGTAATAAACCACCGCTTGCGCCCTCTGGTGCAATGAATCGTAAGATGTGGCCCAGAGGAAATAGGTTGAGGCATTCTCAGGAAGGAACTTTGACCGCATGGTAAGCGCGTGCAGCGCCACGGAAGGCTGGCTGGTGTGCGAGGCGGCGAAGGCCAGGCCGCTCCACCCCTCGGTGCTGGCCGGATCAATCTGCGTGGCCTTGTCGAAAACCGCCATAGCTTCAGCAAATCGGTTCAAGTGGACCAGGTTCTCACCGTGCGCAACCAACAGATCGGAGTCAACGGGATTCGCGGCCAGTAGCTTGAGGTAGAGCTGGTCTGAACCGGCGTAGTCTCCTGACTCGGCGGTGACCTCAGCCAGCATGCTGGTGAGGTCAGCATCGCCGGGATGAGCGGCGTGGAGTTTTTGTAAAAGCGGGAGCGCCTCAGCCTTGTTTTCTGCGGCAAGCACGGTGACCAGTTGTGCCGTGAGCGCGGGATCGTCCGGAATCTTTTCGAGCGCACCGCGCAGCAGGTCTTCCGCGTCTGGGTACTTCTTCTGAGCGATGAGGACGTGAGCCAGGCCCGTGTTGGCGGGTTGCGACTTGGGGTCAGTGGCAAGCACTCGGCGAAAGGCAGCCTCGGCGACGTCATACTCGCTGGCCTGCTCAGCAAGGCTGGCGGCCAGCAGCGTGTCGGCCGGGGTTTCCGGCGAGAGCTTCAGCGCTTCAAGCAGGTCATCGGTGGCCTGCGTGGTGTCGTCTCCAGAGCCGGGCTCCGGGCGATCGATTTTGGCGAGGGCTCGCCAGGCGCGAGCCTTGAGTGCGGGACCTGCCTCGCCGGGGTCGAGCTGGGTTGCGGCAACAAGCTCTGGACGGGCTTCGTCCTGCTTGCCCTGCCGGGCCAGCAGCAGGCCAAGAGAGAGATGAGCCTCAAAGGATTTTGGATTGGCGGCTGTGGCGCGGCGGTAGAGCGAGGCGGCGTCGTCCAGCCGGTTTTGCGCATCGGCCACATACCCTGCGTCAAACAGCGCGCGTGCGTCCTGCGGATGAGAAACAAGCCACGGATCCAGCTTGGCCTGTGCTGTCTTCCAGTCGGAGCTGGCAATGGCGGCTTCGGCTGCTGTCACCTCCGCGCTCACCGGCTGTGCCTCTGCGTCATTTGAGGCCTCGGGCGTAACACCCTGAACCTGCGCTCCGGAGTTCGACGAAGACTCCTGCGCAAACCCGGCAGCCCCGCCGTAAGCTACAGACATCAGCAGCATGAACAACGCAATGCGACGCACGAATTACCTCAACTTCCAGTTTAAATGCGTCAGTCCGTGCTGGGGTCGGTGCTGCTTTTACGCAAGCTGGGTAAGGGGGATTTCGTTACTTAAGTGCTATAGAGGCGAACCTAAGTTTGCACCAGAAACACTGCAATGAGAACAACTGCACCCGAGACCGCGGCATCCATCTAGCAGGGAGTCTAGAGGTCAATGGCGCCAAAGGCGGCGGCAGGCTGGAGGCTCTCTTCACGGTGCACCAACGTTTGAGGTGGGCCAATGACATTCGCCACAATGCAACACATCCCCTTGGCGTCTGCGTATCTCTGTCAGGATTGCAATTGCGTGAGCAATTGCTCCATCCAGTGTCCGGCTTGTGCTTCGCTCGCCCTCATGGGACTGTCCGGAGTTCTCAATCGCGAACCTGGGGTCATTGCCAAGGTGACGTACCCGGAACATCCATTGATGGCAGCCTAGCTTCTTCCAGCGCGTTCCCAGGCGGCGGAAAAACTCGAAAATACAGCGGCCGCCTCCTCCATGCGAGCCAGCATGTTGGATTGCCCCTCCCTCTTGCTCATCAAGATTAGGGCACGCGGTCGCCTGCACAGCCCCACCTCGCGCCATCTCCCGGTTCGCCATCTCGACCTCAATTGATCGGCGCTCCTTCCTGTTTACAACAGGGAAACCCTTATTGAGCCCCCTATAATAAAGAATGGCCGGTTGCGCTCTGAGCCTCTCTGAGGCGACTGAGATGCCGCCCATGCAGTTCTCCGGTGCTTTCCCTTTGAACGATGCCATCATCATCCGCGGCGCGCGGACGCACAACCTGAAAAACGTTTCCTGCGAGATTCCTCACGGAAAGCTGACGGTGGTCAGCGGCGTGTCAGGGTCCGGCAAGAGTTCGCTGGCCTTCGACACCATCTACGCCGAGGGACAGCGGCGTTATGTCGAGTCGCTTTCAGCTTATGCTCGCCAGTTTCTTGAGCGCATTGAGAAGCCCGATGTGGACGAGATCGATGGCCTGGCTCCGGCCATCGCCATCAAGCAGAAAAACTCCACGCGCAACCCCCGCTCCACCGTCGCCACGGCGACCGAGATCTACGACTACCTGCGCCTGCTGTATGCGCGCTGCGGAACCGTCTACTGCGTTCATTGCGACGGGCTGGTCAAGCGTGATTCTGTTGACGAAGCGGCTGAAGCCATCCTTGCCCTCGGGGAGGGGACGCGCCTCAACGTCTTGTTTCCCGTAGTCACTGCCACTCCGTCGCCTGAAGCTGTAGCCGCTGCTGCACTCACAGCAAAGCCCGCGGTGCGCGCAAAAAAATCCGCAGTCAAGGCCAAACCTTCCGCCTCCAGTGGCGACTCCCCGCATACTGAAACACTGAAAGCTCGACTCACCGAGCTGCGTGCTGGTGGATTCAACCGTCTCTGGCAGCAGGGAAGCATCGTAGAGTTCTCCACGCCCGAGTCGCTGCTCGATCTCGACTTCACGCTGCCCGTCTTCGTTCTGCTCGACCGCATCGCCGTGAGCGCCGAGAACCGTTCCCGCATCGTCGATGCCGTCGAGGTTGCGTATCGCGAGGCCGGCGAAGTTATTTTTGAAGAAGCGCCACGTGACGAACAGGCTGACAGTCGCCGCCTTCGCTTCTCCGGGGCATACGAGTGCAAGAGCTGCCACCGGCCCGGCAGCGAACCAGAGCCGCGCCTGTTCAGCTTCAATAATCCCTTCGGCGCCTGCCCACGCTGCCAGGGTTTCGGCAACACCGTGGACTTCGACCTGAATCTCGTTATTCCCGACAAAAACCTCACCCTCGCCGACGGCGCGATCGACCCGTGGAACCGTCCCAAGTACCGCCCCTGGTATACCGAGCTGCGCAAGCTTGCTCCCGAGCTTGGCGTGGCGCTCGACGTTCCCTGGCGCGATCTGCCGGAGGCTCAAAAGGAAATCGTGCTGCGCGGCAAGGGCAGCTTCGTCGGCATCTTTGGCTTCTTCGCCCAGATGGAGCGCAAGAAGTACAAGCTGCACGTGCGCGTCATGCTCAGCAAGTATCGCGGCTACGCGGAGTGTCCTGATTGCCGTGGCCAGCGCCTGCGAGCTGAAGCTCGTTCCGTGCGCATCAACGGGCAGAACATCTGCCAGGCCTCGGCGCTCACCATCGCCAATGCACGTCAATTCTTCGATGAGCTCAAGCTCTCGCCCATGCAGGAAGAGATTGCCGGCCCCATCCTCCACGAGGTGCGCCAGCGCCTCAGCTTCCTTGATGCGGTGGGCCTTGAATACCTTACCCTCGATCGCCTCGCCTCAACGCTCTCCGGCGGCGAGGCGCAGCGCATTCAGCTCGCGACATCGCTCGGCTCTCGCCTGGTGGGCGCTCTCTACGTTCTCGACGAGCCCTCCATCGGCCTGCACACACGCGATACAGCCCGCCTCATTCGCATCCTTGAAGAACTCCGCGATCTTGGCAACACCATCCTGGTCGTGGAGCACGACGCTGACCTGCTCCGCGCTGCCGACCACCTGCTCGATCTTGGACCAGGGGCCGGAGAGCATGGCGGCAAGCTCATGGCCGAGGGCATCCTCGCAGAGATCGAGGCCAATCCCAACTCGCTCACGGGTCGCTATCTCTCCGGAAAGATCTCCATCCCCGTGCCCACCCGCCGTCGCACACCCGGAAAAGAACGGCTCGTCCTGCGCGGAGCGCACGCCAACAACCTCCACGGACTCGACGTCGAAATCCCGCTCGGCCTGCTCGTCGCCATCACCGGCGTCTCCGGATCAGGCAAGTCCACGCTTGTTCATCAGGTGCTGTACCGGGCTGTTGCGCGCGCGCTCGGGCAGAGCGATGGCGCCGATCCTTCCGGAGTGTTTACTTCGCTTACCGGTGTGGAACGCCTCAATGACGTGGTGCTCGTCGACCAGACTCCCATCGGCCGCACCCCGCGTTCCAATCCGATCACCTACATCAAGGGCTTCGATCTTGTGCGCGAGCTGTTCGCGTCGCAGCCTGAGGCCAAGCGCCTCTCGCTCACCCCCGGCCACTTCTCCTTCAACGTGCCCGGCGGTCGCTGCAACACCTGCGAGGGCGACGGCACGGTCACCGTTGAAATGCAGTTCCTCGCCGATGTGGAGCTCCCCTGCGAGGAGTGCAACGGCACCCGCTACCAGGCAAAAATTCTCGATGTCCGCTACAAGGGCAAGAACATTCACGACGTGCTGCAGATGACGGTCAAAGAGGCACTGCGCTTCTTTGCCGGTCAAACCAAGCTGCTTGAAAAGCTCGCCGTGCTTGACGAAATCGGTCTCGGGTATCTGCGCCTTGGCCAATCCGCCACCACGCTCTCAGGTGGCGAAGCGCAGCGCGTCAAACTCGCCGCCCATCTCTCGCAGGTGCGCGCCGTGAACGCAACAGCCAAGCCCTCGCAGGCCAGCCGCGTTCTCTACATCCTCGACGAGCCCACCACCGGCCTGCATTTCGACGATGTCTCCAAACTCCTCACTGCCTTCCGAAAGCTCATTGACGGTGGCGGCTCGCTCATCGTCATCGAGCACAACCTCGATGTGATCAAGTCCGCTGACTGGGTCATCGACCTTGGCCCGGAGGGCGGGGAAGGCGGCGGCCGCATCGTGGCCGAAGGCGCTCCTGAAGAAATCGCTGCCAATCTCCACTCCCATACCGGCAAGTGGCTCGCTCGGGTGCTGTAGCCGGCGCCGAATGTCCTTCTCCCCGTCACTGCGCCAACCGACAACTGACCACTGTCAGGATTTGCCATACCCCGGACCGATTCGATAGAAAGGGTGGGGCGGTTTTTTCGTTCTAAAAGCGCCCGAACCGAAAACGCTTTCGAAAAGTGCGGATTTTCCGCTCGATGGAGGGTTAATTGGCCTTGAATGTTCCAGCCGGATCTTTCGGCTCTGAATCCCAGCCCGCGCTCAAAAAATCGAACATTCACGCAAGGCTCGTTCCTGTGGGCCGCATGTTGCCCTATTTCCTGGTTACGGCTCTTTTCTTTCTCTGGGCGATTCCCAACAACCTGAACGACATTCTCATTCGCCAGTTCATGAAGTCGTTTGAGATTAGCCGCCTCCAGGCCGGCCTGGTGCAGTCCGCCTTTTACATGGGCTACTTTCTGCTGGCGTTGCCCGCCGGGTGGATCATGCGCCAAAGGGGCTACAAGGCCGGCTTCCTGATCGGCCTTGGCCTTTATGGATCGGGTTGCATCCTGTTCTGGCCCGCAGCCATCGTCGACCAATACTGGTTCTTTCTGACCGCACTGTTCATCATCGCCGGCGGCCTGTCGTTTCTTGAGACAGCTGCCGGCTCATTCATCGTGCAGATCGGCTCGGCAGACTCGGCCGAGCAACGCCTGAATCTCTCCCAAGCCTTTAATCCCGTCGGCAGCATGGTGGCATTGCTGGTAGGCTCACGGTTCATCTTCTCCGGTGTGCAATTGTCCAAAGCCCAGGTGGCGGTGATGCAGGTGGCAGGAACCTACCAGCCTTACCTGCGCTCTGAGACACTGCGCGTCATCGTGCCCTACGTAGTGCTGGGCGTTATTGTGCTGCTCTGGGGAGTTCTGATTGCGCGCACTCCGTTCCCCCATATGGGGATGGATTATACGAAGGAGGCAGCCGCGGAAGATCACGGGCCGGCGCTCTTCAAGAGGAAGCATTTTGTTTTCGCTGTGGTGGCGCAGTTCCTCTACGTCGGTGCGCAGGTGGCTGCGTGGAGCTACCAGATTCCCTACGTGCTGGCCTACACAAGGACCGCAGAGCGCAGTGCAGGCTATCTACTCACCGGTACGCTGCTGGCCTTTGCTGCCGGCAGGTTCACGTCCACCTGGCTTTTGCGCTACATACCGGCTCCTCGGCTCCTGGGTATCTTTGCGCTTATCGACACCGCCGCATGTGTTGGGGCAGTGTTGCATCCCGGATGGTTCGGCGTGGGCTGCCTTATCGTAAACAGCTTCTTTATGTCGATGATGTACCCGACCATCTTCGCACTGGGCGTGAAGGGACTGGGGCCGCGCACCAAGACAGGCGGCGCGTGCATCGTCATGGCGATCGTTGGGGGAGGCGTAATTACTCCAGTGATGGGCAAGATCAGCGACATGGCCGGCGTCGCGCACGGCTATCTAGTGCCTGCGGTCTGTTTTGTCGGCATTGCGCTCTATGCCTGGTTTGGATCGCAGCCGGAAGCCGGAGAGCTCGCGGAAGCCGGTAAGCTCATCGAGCAATAGATTCGTTTCCGCGACCCACTTGAGCCAAGTAGCCCGCGCAGACAAGCGAAAGGCTCCGCAACGCGGAGCCTTTCCTAACCTCAGAGCTTTTCGCTTGGAATGTTGCTGTGATCCGGTATCAAAGACTGCTAGCCCTACTCCGCAACCACCGGATTGGTCAATGCACCCAGCCCTTCAATCGACACCGTCACCACGTCGCCCGGCTTGAGCCACCGTTGTGGTGTCCGCCCCATGCCAACCCCTGACGGCGTGCCTGTTGAAACCACGTCGCCCGGCAACAGCGGCGTAATCGAAGAAATGTATTCAATCAAGTCGGGAATCTTGAAGATCAGCTCGCGCGTGTTGGAATTCTGCAGAACCTCTCCGTTGATCGACAGGCTGATCGCGAGTTCGTGCGGATCGGCAATCTCGTCCAAGGTCACAATCGCCGGGCCCATCGGGCAGAAGGTCGGAAAACTCTTGCCCAGCGACCACTGCGAGGTGGAAAGCTGCACATCGCGCGCGCTCACATCGTTCACAATCGTGTATCCGTACACATGTTCGCGCCACGCCGACGCCGGAATCCGGTATCCGCCCTTGCCAATCACAAACGCAAGTTCCGCCTCGTAATCGGGCTGGGTGGAATTGCCCGGCAGCACAATGTTCTCGCCCGGTCCGACGATCGCAGTCGTCATCTTGAAGAACACCACCGGCACTTTGGGCAGCGCCATCTTCGATTCGATCGCGTGATCGCGGTAATTCAGCCCGATGGCAAACACGCGCGGCGGATTCGCAATCGGCGCATGCAGCCGCACTTCGTCCAATTTTGAAGCCGGATAGGTGCCGGGCTTGTCTAGAGCGGTGAATCCAGCTTCGGCAACAGCCAGCGCGTCAGCGAAACCAAGGCCTGAGAGATCGACAACGAGGTTGGCTTCCTTAAGCAGGGAACCGGGGCGCACCTCGCCGTCGGCTTTTGAAAACGAAACGAGCTTCATAAGGCCCTCCTCAGCGGGGAATCAAAACTGCGATTGCGTTTCATGTGTTACGCGGCCGTCCAGCCACCGTCAATGGTCACCAGCGACCCGGTCACGAACGATGCTTCGTCCGAGGCGAGGTACCTCACCAGCGATGCAACCTCTTCAGGCGTGCCCAGCCGCCCTACCGGCTGTCTGGCCCGTAGTTCTTCCCGCATTTCTTCCTTGTTGTGCTTGTGAAACTTTTCGAGATAGCCTTCCACGAACGGCGTCTGCACCGTTCCCGGGCAAACTGCATTCACGCGCAATGTCTTCGGATACTCGACGGCCAGTTGGCGCGTCATTGCGAGCACCGCGCCCTTGCTCATGCAGTACGCAAACCGCTGCTTGATCCCGACCATGCCTGAAACCGAGCCGATGTTCACAATCGCGCCTACCGCTCCGTGATATTCGCGAGCCGCAAACAGCATCGGCAGAAACGCGCGCGTCACCAGGTAAACCGAGCGCACGTTCACGTCAAGCAGCCGGTCAAAATCTTCAGGCTCCGTGGTTTCAATAGAGCCCACATGGCCAATGCCAGCGTTGTTTACAAGGATGTCGAGCCGGTCAAGCTTTGAACCTGCCGCAGCAATCGACTGCGGACTTGTCACATCCAGGTGAATGGCCTGCGCCGAAACCACCTCGTTGGCCAGCGCCACCGCCGCGGTCACATTGATGTCGGCGATCCACACAAACGCCCCGGCGCGCGCAAGTTCTCGCACCGTCGCTTCGCCAATGCCGCTGGCGCCGCCGGTCACCAGCGCATGCCGTCCGTCCAGACGAAATGCGCCGTCTGTCTTCGCTGTCGATTCAGTCTTGCTTCTTGCAGATTCGGTCATTTCAGATCACTCTATCTAACTTGGGCGGATGCCCGCGTTCGTAACAGATAAATAAGCAGGCCGCGCAAGTTTCCTGGCGCCGCCCAGGCTACAGGGCATTACTTCCCGCGCACCTCGGCAACAATCTTCAAATATGCCATCGCCGATTCGGTGATGACCTCCGGGTGACCCGCGTCTATAGCCGTAAGGTTCACCAGGTCACCCCCCACACCCAATGCGCGCGCACCGGCCCGCAGAAAACTCTCAGCCGTTTGCAGAGTCACGCCGCCTGTTGGAATGACCTTCAAATGCGGAAAGGGAGCCAGCAATGACTTCAAATAAGACGCTCCGCCCAGGGCCGAGCAAGGAAAAATCTTCACATAATCCGCACCCTCATTCCACGCGGTGATCGCTTCGGTCGGCGTCAGCGCACCGGGGCACGAAACCTTGGCGTTCTTCTTTGTGGTCGCGATCACTTCAGGATGCAGACTGGGGCTCACTACAAACTCCGCTCCCGCATCGATCGTTGCCTGGCACTGGTCGGCCGTTGTTACGGTGCCCGAGCCCAGCAGCAGCTCATCGCCAAAGTCCTTCTTGAGTTGCTTGATCAGGTCGATTGCGCCCGGCACGGTCATGGTGACTTCGACCACCGTCACGCCGCCTGCGATCATGGCGTCCACAACTTTGCGTCCCTGGTCAATATTCTTTGCGCGTAGCACCGGAATCAGGCCTACGCGCTCAAGTGTTTCCTGTGTCGTCTCTGGCATCTTGATCCTCTATGAGTCTGTACGCACTCGACCATCGCGGACGATGCGCCAGCCTGTCTTTCTAGCGCGCAATGCGCGCCGATCCGCCCTTGATGATGCGTTCCACTTCGGGCAGTGTGGCCATGCTGGTATCGCCCGGCGTCGTCATCGCCAGCGCTCCGTGCGCCACGCCGCAGCGGACCGCCCAGTCAATGCCTTTGTCCGCCAGCAGCCCGTAGATCAGGCCCGATGCAAAGCTGTCGCCGCCGCCCACCCGGTCCATGATTTCAATATCGGTCTGCGGCACGTGCACAATCTTGTCCTTATAGAGCGCAATCGCACCCCAAGCGTTGTTGGTGGCGCTGCGCACCGAGCGCAAGGTGCTTGCAATCAGTTTCAGGTTCGGATACAGGCTTGCCACCTCGCGCAGCATCTCCGAATAGCCTTCAATCGGCAGCTCCGCAAAGTCCTCTGTCACGCCCTTGATCTTGACGCCAAGCATCGCGGAGAAATCCTCCTCGTTGCCCAGCAGCAGGTCTACCTTGCGCACAATCTCGCGATTCACTTCCTGCGCCTTCGCCTTGCCGCCGATCGCCTTCCACAACGAGTCGCGAAAGTTCAAGTCATAGGAAACCGGCGTCCCATACTTCCGCGCCTCATCCATGGCTTCCACGGCCACTTGGGCTGTCGAGGCCGAAAGAGCAGCGAAAATCCCGCCGGTATGCAGCCAGCGCGAGCCGTTCTTGGGCCCGAAAATCGTCTCCCAGTCAAAGTCGCCCGACTTCACCAGGCTGATCGCCGTATGTCCCCGGTCGCTGCACCCCGCGGCCGCGCGCACCCCAAATCCGCGCTCGGTAAAGTTGAGCCCATTGCGCACAGCGCGGCCGACGCCGTCGTAGGGAACCCATTTCAGCAGGGAAGTGTCCACCCCGCCCTGGAGGATGAAGTCTTCCACAAGGCGGCCCACCGGGTTTTCGGCCAGTGCCGTGGCAATGGCTGTGCGCAGGCCAAAACAGCGCCGCAGTCCGCGCGCCACGTTATATTCGCCGCCGCCCTCCCACACCGTGAACTGCCGCGTCGTGTGGATGCGGCACTCGCCGGGATCGAGGCGGAGCATCACTTCGCCGAGGCTCAGGCAATCCCAACGTCGAGAAGAATCGGGAATCTGAATCGTATTCATAGCCACAAGTAATTTAACCCATTGAGCCGTTTCCGGTCTGTGAACGCGTCTCACGGCCGATCGTTTAGGCTGTTACTGTTTGCAACGCAGGCGCCGATGCTCGAGTCCGTTCAATCTGCGGGCCGGCACGGCGCTCGCGCCTGCGGAAGGGGAGCTTCCATGAGTCAAAGTCTTTTCGATCTCACCGGCAAGGTTGCCGTCGTCATTGGCGGGACAACCGGCCTGGGCCGGGAAATCGCTCTCGGCATGGCCCGCGCCGGCGCCGATGTTGCGCCCAGCTCGCGCCGCACTGAGCAGGTTGAAGCCGTCGCCACTGAAATTGAAGCCGTAGGCCGCCGCTCGTTGCGTGTCGCCTGCGATGTGCTCGATCGCTCCTCGCTTGAGCATTTGCACGAGCAGGTCATCCAGACCTTCGGCAAGGTCGACATCCTGGTCAACGCCGCCGGCATTACCCAGAAAATCCCCACGCTTGAGGTCTCCGATGGGGACTGGGCACGCATCATGGAAACCAACCTCACCGGAACGGTGCGCTCCTGCCAGATCTTCGGCGCAACCATGGCCAAAGCCGGTTACGGCCGCATCGTCAACATCGCTTCCATCACCGGTTTTCATGGCTTCTACCAGGTTGCGGCCTACGCCGCCAGCAAAAGTGCGGTCGCTTCATTCACCAAAACGCTGGCAATTGAACTGGCCGGAAATGGCGTCAACGTCAACGCGCTTGCCCCCGGCGTCTTCCCTACACCGCTGAACATGTCGCTCATCATGGGCACGCCGCGCGGCGAAGAGATTCTGCTGCGGACTCCCATGCATCGGTTTGGCAATCCTAGTGAAGTCGTCGGCCCAGCCATCTTTCTTGCTTCGGCGGCCGCCACCTTCGTCACCGGCGAAATCATCGCCGTCGACGGCGGTTTCCTGGCCAGCGGCGTCAATCAATAGCCGCGTATCAATCATCATCCGGACGTTGACGACCGACCACAGTCAAGGAGCACGCGCGGCGCTTGAGAGCGTAGTGTAGACTGACCTGCGAAGAACTTTACCTTTCTGGATTCAGCGCCAACGCACGGAGGAAACGAGATGGCTGCACAACGGAAACTGCGCATGGGCATGGTCGGCGGAGGGCCGGGAGCGTTCATCGGTCCTGTCCATCGACTTGCCGCTGAAATGGATGGAAAAATCCAGATGGTTGCCGGCGCGTTTTCTCAATCCGCCGAGCGATCCCGCGAAGCCGGCGAACGCTTCGGCATCGATCCCGCACGCGCCTACGCCGACTACCGCCAGATGATCGAAGCCGAGCGGAAGCGGCCCGACCCCATCGACTTCATTGTCATCACCACGCCCAATCATCTTCATCTGCCCATCGCGCAGGCCGCGCTTGAGGCCGGCATTCCCGTCATGAGTGACAAGCCCGCTACTTCAAACTACGCCGAAGCACAGGCGCTTGAAGCCGCCGTCGCCAAATCGGGCCTGCCCTACGGCCTCACCCACACCTACGCTGGCTACGCCCTGGTGCGCGAAGGCCGCCATCTCTGCGCCAGCGGTAATCTCGGCAAGATTCGCAAGGTGGCTGTCGAATATTTTCAAGGCTGGATGAGCAAGCCCATTGAGAACACCGGCCACAAGCAGGCTGCCTGGCGTGCCGACCCGGCTCAGAATGGCCAGGGCGGCGCAATCGGCGACATCGGCACCCACGCCTTCCACCTGCTCGAATACATCTCCGGCCTCCAGGTCACTGAGATCAACGCCACGCTGCGTTTCGTCGTTGAAGGCCGCCGTCTGGACGACGATTGCAATGCTTTCGTCCGCCTCAGCAACGGTGCCGCCGGCACACTCGCCTGCTCGCAGGTGGCCGCAGGCGAGCTCAATGAAATGCGCATCCGCATCTATGGCGAAACCGCCTCCATCGACTGGCGCCAGCAGGATCCCAACCGCCTCATCGTCAAGCGCCTTGAGGGCCCTGAAGAAATTCATCACGCCGGCACGCCCTACCTTGGCCACGACGCACTTGCTGTCATGCGCGTTCCGCCCGGCCATCCTGAGGGCTACCTTGAAGCCTTCGCCGTCCTCTACAGTGAATTCGCTGACGCGCTTCGCGCCTGGCAGCAGGGCAATGCCAACCCGCTGCCGCCCACGCTGCCCGGCATCGTCGCCGGCGTGCGCGGCATGCGCTTTATTGACCGCGTCATCGAAAGCAACCGCAAACAATCCTGGGTCGCGTTCTAGCCAGGCCTACCCATCGTGGAGACAGATCATGAAGACCATCAAAGGCCCCGGAATTTTTCTCGCGCAGTTCGCCGGCGATGCCGCCCCATTCAATACGCTTGAAGGCATGGCCGGCTGGGCCGCCAAACTCGGCTTCACAGGCATTCAAATTCCCACATGGGATGCGCGGCTTTTCGACCTCAAAAAAGCAGCGGAGAGCCAGGGATATTGCCATGAGCTCCTCGGCGTGGCTAGTCGCGCAGGCGTCGCCATCACCGAGCTTTCAACCCACCTGCAAGGCCAGCTTGTCGCGAGTCACGCCGCCTACGATGTGTTGTTCGGCAGCTTCGCTCCGCCTGAAATTGCCGGCGATCTCAAAGCGCGCCAGGCCTGGGCTGTGCAGCAATTGATGTGGGCCGCCAAGGCCAGTCGGAACCTGGGTCTCGACGCGCACGCCACTTTTTCCGGCGCTCTCGCATGGCCGTTCTTCTATCCCTGGCCGCAGCGTCCTACAGGTCTAATCGACGAAGCCTTCAAGGAACTCGGCGCGCGCTGGCTCCCCATCCTCCAGCAGTTCGACGAGGTCGGCGTCGACGTCTGCTTCGAACTCCATCCCGGCGAAGACCTGCACGACGGAGTCACCTTCGAGCGCTTCCTCGCCGCCGTCTCTGACCATCCCCGCGCCAACATTCTCTACGACCCGAGCCACATGATCCTGCAGCAGCTCGATTACCTCGCCTTCCTCGACATCTATCACGACCGTGTACGCGCGTTCCACGTCAAGGACGCCGAATTCCATCCAAGCGGACGCTCCGGTGTCTACGGCGGCTATCAAAGTTGGATCGATCGCCCCGGCCGCTTCCGCTCGCTGGGCGACGGCCAAATCGACTTCAAACAGATCTTCACCAAGATGGCACAGTACGACTATCCGGGATGGGCCGTGCTTGAGTGGGAGTGCTGTATCAAGCATCCTGAGGCAGGTGCTGCGGAAGGCGCGCCCTTCATCCGCGACCACATCATTCGCGTCACCGACCGCGCCTTCGACGACTTCGCCGGCGGTGGCGCCGACACCGAAGCCAACCGAAAAATCCTGGGCCTGTAACGCCGGCCGATCGCGTTTCAAAACTCGACGGCTTCTCCCACGGGCGAAGCCGTTTTTCCCGGCGCAACAATCCCATACTTCAAATCCAGAAACTCCTGTAAGTCCTCGGGCAGAAAAGCCGCCAGTTCCTGCCAGGTGAGCACCTTGAGCCTGACGCGCATCGCCGCGCTCTTCACGGCGGCCATCACCCGAAACCATTCCTCGCGCAAATCAGGCCTCCGCTCGTCGTGCAGCACGCAAAAGCTGCACTCAGCCGCATAGGCCGCGAGCACATTGCGGATCAATTGATAGCCCGTGTATCCAGCCTCGGCCTCGCGATTCGCGTTGAACTCATCCGCCGCAATTACTGACGCGGAATTCTCCTGTAATTCCTTCATCAGTGCAAGCGGCATTGTCTCGTCGATCAAGCTCTCATACTCCTGCGAATACGCCTCGGGAAACTCGACCGCCTCCTTGCGCCGCACTTGGGTCAACTCAACCCGCGGAAGCAAATCCCGATCAAACACTGCATCAAAGTCCCGGTAAGCCTCAACGATCCGAGCCTCGCGCGTTTGGAAATCCCCTTCGGTCAGCTTCGCTTCCACCAGCAGCGTGCCCAGCCGCATGTCGACTTCCGTGCGGTCGAATCGCCCGTTCGCCAGCGGCACGCGCGCCTTCAGGCCAAACTCCGGCGCTCCATCTACCTCCACGCCAAGCGCTCGACGCACAGTTGCCGACTCCACAACTCCCGGTGCGCAAAAAACATTCATCAGCAGGGCGTCCGAGCTCATGGAAGAGTCCAGCTCCCGCCATCGTCTTCTGGGATCCAACTGCGGCTTGGGCAGCGAGCGGTTGCCCTGCGTGTGAATTTTGTCGAAGCGCCGCATCCACTCTGGCCGCGCCGCAATCGCCCGGTAGGATGCGTCAAAGAAATTTCCGTGTAGTCCGTCTTCAGGCGGAAACACGATCACCGGCGGGCTTCCGTAGCTCTCCACATGGGCTCGGCCCCGCGCATGTCGTCTTGCCCGCGCCGTCAGCTCCTGCCGCAACTGGCCGGCATACCAGCCTGCACTCGCCGTCATACCTGGCAGACTACACCGCTGGGCTCCGTCGGGCGGTCAACTCCATCCATCAAAGATTTGCCCTCAGGCCGTGACCGGAACGTCCGCCACTCCCGCCGTTCCAAACACCTTGCGGTAGCGCTTGATCTCCTCCGCATCGCCCAGGGCCTTCGAGTAATTATCTGAGAGCTTCACCGCCGGCCGTCCTTCCACTTCGCTCAGTTTGCATACCAGGCTGATCGGGTCAAATCCCTCGTCGCCCTGTGGATTGCAGCCGCGAAAATCATTCGTCAGGAACGTCCCCCAGCCGGCGCTGAACCGGATGCGCGGCTCTGGAATCCATCGCTTCTCGTCAAGAAAGTCGCTCGCGCGCTGAAAGCTCCCAGGCGATGCTCCGTTCTTCAGCGTCCCGCCAAAATAAGCATGCAACCCGAGAATCTGATCCACGTCCAGCGCGTCCGACGCAATCAGCCGCTTGCGGCGCGGATCGCGTCCTCGCTGCTTGAGCCACGCAATGTATTCGTCGCCCGCAATCCACGGATCCTTGCTGTCGATGCGCTGTCCGGTCCAGTCCGCCACCCAGTCTGGCGCGCTTTCCAGAAATTGCGTCGTCCCAAACGTGTCGGGAAGCAGAATCAGCAGCTCGCCCTGGTAGCTCTGCTGCCACAACTCCAGAAAGCGATACTGCGCCGATCGCAAATCCTCTTCGTTGTTGGCTAAAGCCGCCATCGCCATCGGCAGTTCGTGGGCATTTGTGCCGATGGCTTCAAGATCGTGCTTGTAGGCAAGGTAGGTGTTCGAGCTCCCCGCAAACCCCTTGCCCAGCATGTCGCTCATCGCTTTCACAACGTACTCTTGCCACAAAAAGCTGTGACGCCGCCGCGTTCCAAAGTCGCTGATGTTGAGCCGCGGAATGCCCCGCAGACGGTCGATCTTTTCCCAGAGCCTGGTCTTCGCACGTGCGTACAGAATGTCGAGCTCCAGCTCGCTCAGCCGCTTCAGGCTGGCGCGCGTCTTCAGCTCGTCAATAATCGTCAGCGCATAAATTTCCCACATCGTCGTCTCGGTCCACAGCCCGCTGAAGCTCAGGTTGATCTGGCCGTCCTGCACCGACAATTCAAATTCCGAGAGCCGGAAATCCTTCTCGAGCCACTCGAGAAATGCGGGCTCAAAGATCCCTCTGCGCCCGTAAAACGTATTGCCGGCCAGCCAGATCAATTCCGACTTGTGAAAGCGCAGGCTCCTCACCGCATCCAGTTGCTCGCGCAACGCATGCAGGCCCACGATCTCGCCGAGCCGCACGGTACTGGTGCGGTTCATCGTGGTAAACGAGGTGCGCGTCGTCTTGAAATTTTTCCAGATAAACTGCAGCATCAGCAGCTTGTAAAAATCCGTGTCCAAAAGGGACCGCGTAATGGGATCGAGCTCCCAATTATGGTCATGCGCGCGTCTGGCCAAGTTAACGATCATGTGTCTCCCAACTTTACTTGACCGCAAGCCTGATTGGAAGTCACCGGTCCCCAACAGCTTCTGGCTCTTCTGCGAAGAGACCTTCAGGCGCGCCCGCTCATCTCTCCATGCAAATGGGTGGTCCCGGACTTTACGAGATTACCGATCTGATCGTCGAGTTCTTCAGTGCCTAGACCGGCCCGCTGCTTGCGTGGACCAAATAGCTGGTCGGCGCCGAGCTCGATCAAGGCTTAAAAAACGAAGGCGTGGGCCCACCTCACTGACAACTGTCGGGGTGACGGGCTACCGTGGATGCATGAGTTTTCTGTTTCCGAAGATCTATCCAATTCTGGATGCTTCGACGATTCCTGCCGAGGGGCGCGCTGTCTATTTGCAGCGCCTGGGGGCATCGCTGGCGGATGCGGGCGTGACGTTGCTGGAGTACCGGAACAAGACCGGTAGCGACGCCGAACTGCTGGAGGATGCCGAGGCGCTGCGCTCGGCGATGCGTGGCGAGAATATAAAGTTAATTCTCGATGACCGAGCCGATTTGGTTGACCAAACAGGATTTGATGGCGTGCATGTGGACGCTGGCGATGTGACTCCTGCGGAGGCGCGCCGACTGCTGGGGCCAGAGCGGATCGTCGGCACCTTTGGCGGGAGTGACAAACTGCTGCCGGGGATCCTGGAGGAGCCGGTGAACTATTTTGCCATTGGTCCGGTGTATCCGACGACGACAAAGCAGACGCGGACGACGCCGATTGGTCTTGAAGGGGTGAGCCGTTTGCGCCGAGAGGCGGGGCCGGATCGGGTTTTGACGGCTGCGGCGGGGATCACGCTGGATACTGCTCCGCTTGTGCTGGCCGCCGGGGCGACGACGGTGGCGGTTTCTGCGGCGATTTTTCGGGCGGATGATCCGGCGGCGGAGTTTCGGCGGTGGATGGTGGTTTTGGGGTGAAGATGATCCTTACCCCGGTCCCCAAATGCTAGGGACCGGGGGCACCCGCTCGTTGTCCTCATGGGTTCGGATTTTGGGGGTGACTGTGGTGCAAATGCTGGCGGGAGAAGGGGTTTTGAAGAAATCTGGAGACAGGGGCGCTTAAATCGGGTAAAAATCTTGCAGGTGACAACTCCAGATCTCCCTCCCAATCCAGAGCAGGCGCAGCCCGGTGAAGGTCCGGGGCTGAAGCAAACCCTTGGCCTCTTCAGCGCCACGGCGATCGTCATCGGATCGATGATCGGGTCGGGCATCTACATTGTGGATGCCGACATTGCCCGGGGCGTGGGATCGCCGGCGCTTTTTCTGGGCGCGTGGCTGGTGACGGCGGTGCTGACGCTGATTGGGGCGCTGAGCTACGGCGAGCTTGCGGCGATGATGCCGAAAGCGGGCGGCCAGTATATCTATCTTCGAGAAGCGCTGGGCCCGTTGTGGGGGTTTCTGTTTGGGTGGACGCTGTTTCTGGTGATCCAGACGGGAACGATTGCCGCGGTATGCGTGGCGTTTGGCAAGTTTCTGGGCGTGTTTTTTCCATCGGTGTCGACAACGCACTGGCTTTGGCATATTGCGCATGTGCCAGCGATTCCCGTGGGCCCGATGGTGCTGGGCAACATGGACATTGGCCTGAGCACGGCCAACCTGGCCGCGATTGTGGTGGTTGTTCTGCTGGCGTTTGTGAACATCTTCGGCGTGGGGCTGGGAGCGGCGATCCAGAACATTTTTACATCTGCCAAGGCGATCTCGCTGGCGGCTCTGATCCTGCTTGCGTTTACGGTGGGACGGACGGCGGAGGCGTGGAATGCAAATTTTGGCGCGGGGTTCAGTGAGTTCTGGAAGAATGCCGGGTGGAGTTCGCTGCACCAGGTGCAGGTGGGCGTAGGCGGCCCGATGGTGCTGGTGAACCTTGTGGTGGTGCTGGCGGTGGTGCAGGTGGGATCGCTGTTCAGCGCGGATGCGTGGAACAACATCACGTATACGGCCGGGGAAGTGAAGAATCCGAAGCGCAATTTGCCGCTGTCATTGATTCTGGGTACCGGGTTTGTGTTGACGGTGTACTTTCTGGTGTCAGTGGGCTACCTGCTGGTGCTGCCGATGCATGGCGATCCGCATGGGGGGACGATTGCGGCGCGCGGGATTCAATATGCGGCTGAGGATCGGGTAGCGACGGCAGTGCTGGGGCAGGTTTTTCATTCGGCCGGTGCGTGGCTTATGGCCGGAGCCATTTTGATTTCGACGTTTGGCTGCGCCAACGGACTGACGCTGGCCGGTGCTCGCGTGTTTTATGCGATGAGCCAGGACGGACTGTTTTTCAAGTCGGTGGGCAAGCTGCATCCGAAGTACAAAACGCCGGTGGCGGGGCTGATGATCCAGGCGGTGTGGACAGTGTTTCTGTGCGTGTCTGGTTCGTACGGACAACTGCTGGACTACCTGATTGCCGCGGAGCTGGTGTTTTACATTTTGACCATCGTGAGCCTGTTTGTACTGCGGGTGAAGCGGCCGAATGCGGCGCGGCCTTACAAGGCATGGGGTTATCCGGTATTGCCGGCGCTCTACATCGTGATGGCGGCGTGGATTTGTATCGTATTATTGCGATACAAGCCCCAGTACACGTGGCCGGGCCTGGTGATTGTGCTGCTCGGTATCCCTGTATATCTTTTCTGGTCACGGCGGCAGCGTCTGACGGCACTCGCAGGATCCAATTGAAACGCTAACTGAATGTTGAGGAGGTAGTCCTATTTCCATGTCGAGGCTGCTACGCATCAAACCCATGTCGATGCTGTCGCTAGAGGCTGGTGAACAGGGCGAACACACGCTGAAGCGCTCCCTTGGCGCCGTGAACCTGATTACCTTGGGCATAGGGGCCGTGATTGGCGCCGGGATCTTTGTGCTGACAGGGCAGGCAGCGGCTCTCTACGCGGGACCGGCGGTGGCGCTGAGCTTTGTGCTTGCGGGCATCACGTGCGCGTTTGCAGGGCTATGCTATGCGGAGTTTGCATCGATTATTCCGATTGCGGGATCGGCGTACACGTATGGATACGCGACGCTGGGCGAGCTGGTGGCGTGGATTATCGGGTGGGACCTGGTGCTGGAGTACGCGTTTGGCGCGGCGACGGTGGCGTCAGGCTGGTCAGGGTACTTCAACAGCCTGCTGCAGCAGATGGGCATCGTGATTCCGCCGCAGTTGACTGCGATTCCCGGGGCGCAGCTGGTGAAGTACCAGGGGATGTGGGGACCGGTGATGTCGTTGCCGCCGGGCGTGAGCGATGCGGGGCTGCCTCATGCGACGGGATACTTCAACCTGGTTGCGATGATCGGTGTCTTTGTGATCACGACCATCCTAGTGATCGGGATCAAGGAGTCGGCGAACTTTAACTCGGTGATTGTGTTTATCAAGCTGAGCGTGGTGGGCATCTTCCTGGTAGTGGGTGGATACTTCCTCTTCAAGCATCCTGCATTGGCGCAGACGAACTGGCACCCATTCATTCCGCCCCAAGACGCGAACGGGAATTTTGGCTGGGGCGGGATTGCGAAGGGGGCATCGCGGATTTTCTTTGCCTACATTGGATTTGATGCTGTGTCGACAGCGGCGCAGGAGGCGAAGAAGCCGCAGCGGGATATGCCGATCGGGATTCTCGGGTCACTGGTGATTTGCACGGTCCTGTACATTGCGGTTTCGCTGGTGCTGACCGGACTGGTGAATTATTCGACGCTGAACGTTCCGGCTCCGGTGGCGCTTGGGATTGACGCGACGGGCGTGAGCTGGGGCTCGATGCTGGTGAAGATAGGCGCGGTTTTCGGGCTGGCCACGGTGATGCTGGTGATGCTGCTGGGACAGACACGCGTGTTCTATTCGATGTCAAAGGACGGGCTGCTGTGGAAGTGGGCATCGGCGATCCATCCTAAGTTCAGAACGCCATGGATTACGACGATTGTGTTTGGACTTTTTGCGGCGGTGTTTCCGGCGTTTCTGCCTATATCAAGGCTTGCGGACCTGGTGAATATCGGAACGCTGCTGGCGTTCACGATTGTGTGCGCGGGCGTGTGGGTGCTGCGGGTGCGGCAGCCGGAGTTGCATCGGCCGTTCAAGACGCCGCTGGTGCCGCTGGTGCCCGCGCTGGGCATTCTTTCGGCGGGGTTCCTGATGTCGAAGCTTGCGCTGATTACGTGGGAAGTGATGATTGGCTGGCTGCTGTTCGGGCTGGTGATTTACTTCACCTACTCAATCAAGCACAGCAAGGTGCAGAAGCTGGCTAAGGCGGCGGAAGCGGATTGAGGGCTTTTCGCGCGTGAAAACGGCCTCCCTTTGCGGGAGGCCGTTTTATATTGCGGAGCTTACTGCGAGACTAGGCTGTGGTCTTGGCGCAGAATTCGTCGAAGGCGCGGACCAGTTCGCCGGCGATTTGCTGGGCGGTGGATTGCTCGATGACAAAGCGCTGCATGAGGTAGACGAGCTTGCCGTCGCGGAGGATGGCGATGGCGGGCGAGGTGGGCGGGTTGCCTTCAAAGTAGCTGCGAGCACGATCGGTGGCCTCGCGATCCTGACCGGCGAAGACGGTGATTTTGTGGTCGGGCTGGGTGGTTGAGTTGCCAAGAGCCATGCGCACGCCGGGACGCATTTTACCCGCCGCGCATCCGCAGATGGAGTTGACGACGAGCAGGGTGGCGCCGGGCTGGGCGAGGGCCGCGTCCACGTCCTCGGCCGTGCGGGTTTCATTGATTCCGGCGCGGACGAGTTCCTCGCGCATGGGAATGACCATCAGTTCTGGATACATGCTTTTCCTCCGGCAGGGAAGTTGCCTGTTCTCATTCTACGGGTTCCGGAGGGCTGTGGCTACTGGCTGGGGTGATACGTCCGATTCGATCCCCGGTCGCTCCGCCGCGGCGGGCGAGGGACCGGGGGCACTCAGCGCCTTGATACTGGCGCTTCAATCCCCGGTCTGCGAGAAACGAGAAGGAAACAAGGCACAAGGCAAGTGGAGAGAGACACACTATTCGCGGAGGGATGTGGTCCTGTAGTCTGGCAGCTCAAACATTCAAAAGAAAAATGAACATTCGAGAAAACATTTCGCTTGCAGGGATGACCACGCTAGGAGTGGGCGGCGATGCACGGTATCTTGCAGAGGCCGCGACGGATGACGATGTGGTGGCTGCGGCTGCGTGGGCGCGGGAGCGCGGATTGCCGCTGTTTGTGCTGGGCGGCGGCAGCAATCTGCTGGTTGCCGACGAGGGCTTCGACGGGCTCGTGGTGCAGGTGGGGTTGCGCGGGTTCGACGTGGTGGAGGATGGGGACGAGGCAATCGTGAAGGTTGCCGCCGGCGAAGACTGGGAGCATTGCATGCAGCGGACCATTGAGCTCAACTGCGCGGGAATGGAGTGCCTGGCTGGAATTCCGGGTACGGTGGGGGGAACGCCGGTGCAGAATGTGGGGGCGTACGGGCAGGAGGTGGCTACATCGATTGCTTGCGTGCGAGCGTACGACCTGGTTGAACGCAAGTTTGAAGAGTTGACGCCGCAGGAATGCGGGTTCGCGTATCGACGGAGCCGGTTCAACACGGCGGACAGAGGCAGGTTCGTGGTGACGCGCGTGGATTACAGGCTCAAGCGAGGCGGCGCTCCGACGGTCCGTTATGCCGAGTTGAAAGAGGCGATTCTGAAGGGGCGCGACGAAGCGGAGTTGGCTGCGGTCAGGCTTGCGGAAGTTGCGGAGACCGTTCGTGAGTTGCGCCGTGCGAAGGGAATGCTGCTGGTGGAGGGTGATGCGGATTGCAGGAGTGCGGGGAGCTTCTTCAAGAATCCCGTGGTGAGCGAAGAACGCGCGCGGCAGATTGCCGAAGTGAGCGGGAAGTTGCCGCCGAGTTTTCCAGCGGGGCGGGGCCAAGTGAAGATTCCTGCGGCCTGGCTGATTGAGCAGGCGGGGTTCCACAAGGGATTTCAAATGGGGGCGGCGGGGATTTCGTCGCGGCATACTTTGGCGTTGACGAACCGGGGCGGGGCTACTGCAAACGAGATTCTGGCGCTGGCGGAGCGGATCGCTGCGGGCGTCGACGCGCGGTTTGGGATCGAGCTTGAATTGGAGCCAGTTCTGGTGGGTTTCTAATGCTCTACTTGAAGGATTGAGATGAAGACGAATCGCCTTGAAGCATTCAGCGACGGTGTGATTGCCGTGATCATTACGATCATGGTGCTGGATCTGAAGGTTCCGCACGTGGCCACGTTCGAGGCGCTGCTGGCGATGACGCCTCAGCTGCTGGTGTATGGCTTGAGCTTTGCCGTGGTGGCGATCTTCTGGGTGAACCATCACCACCTGATTGAGAAATGCCGTCACGCAGATCCGGGCGTGCTGTGGAGCAACAACAACCTACTTTTCTGGATGTCGCTGATTCCGTTTTCGACGGCTTACCTTGGGGAGAATTGCCATGCGCCGCTGGCGGTTGCGACCTATGGAGCGGGGCTGACGCTGACAGCGGCTGCTTTCACGTTGCTGCAAATCGTGGTGGGAAGGCAGGACCTGCAGGATGAGGCGCGGAAGCTGTTTTTCCAACGGCTAAACCGGAAGGCAGCGTTCTCAACGGGCTTATACGCGGCTTCGGTGGGTCTGGCGTTTGTTTCGGTGAACGTGGCGTTTGCGATCTTCGTGCTGATTCCGCTGCTTTACTTCTGGCCCGAGTCTCGGGCTGCGATGAAGGAGTGACGGGCGCCGTCCCTACGGGACTCTGATTCTATAAATGCGATGCTTTTCCCCACGCTGAAGCGCGGGGCTAACATACATTGCGCCTACGGCGCGGGCAGGGGCTGTTTATTGGAGGCGGCTGAGGAGGCGGGCGCGTTCTGTTGCCAGGACTTGAGAGGCTGCACCTTGTGCGGCCAGACGACCTTCGTGGAGTAAAGCTACTTCGGCGCCAGTGGAGAACGCGGCGGTTGCGTCGTGCGTTGCGATAACCGTTTGCACCTTGTTCTGGAGCAGCCAGGATTGCAGGCGGGAGATCAAAGCGTCGCTGGCGACACCGTCGAGGGCAGAAAACGGCTCGTCGAGAAGCAGCAGGCGCGGTGAGGGAGCGAGCGCACGGGCCAGGGCGACGCGCTGCGCCTGACCTCCGGATAAGTCGCGCGGCAGGCGGGCGGCGAGTTCGGTTCCGTCCACAAGCGAGAGCATTTCTTCGACGCGGGCGGCGCGGAGTAGGCGATCGAGTCCATTGAGCCCGTAGGCCACGTTTGCTTCAACGCTGAGGTGCGGGAAGAGCGAAGGCTGCTGGGCAACGAGCGAGGTGTGGCGGCGGCCGGGCCTCGACCAGACGCCGTTTGCGGAGTGGGCGAGAACCAAGCCGTCGAGGACGATCCTGGCTTGCGTGGATCCGCCGGGAACGGTTCTGTCGAGGCCGGCCAGGAGGCGGAGCAGGGTGCTTTTGCCTGCGCCCGATGGGCCAAAGATCACGGTCCAATCGGACGCGAGACGGCAGGCCACTTCAAGCTTGAAGCTCCCTCGCTCGGCGGTGAGGGTGAGCTCAAGCACGTGCGCGTCCTCGGGTTTGTGCAGTGAGGTAGATGGTGGCAAGGGCCGTCAAGCTTAGACCCAGCAGGATTGCGGCGGTGCGGTTGGCGGCGGCGTAGTCGAAATTCTCGACCTGGTTGTAGAGGACGATGGAGAGGGTGCGGGTTGCGCCGGGAATATCTCCGCCGAGCATGAGCACGACGCCGAACTCGCCGACCGTGTGCAGAAAGCTGAGGACTGCGGCGGCAACGAGCGAACGGCGCGCTAACGGTACCAGCAACGTGAAGACGATGCGCGACGAACTTGCGCCGAGGAGTCGGGCCGCATCGACGAGCGCAGGATCGATTGCTGCGAAGCCGGCCACCAGGGGCTGCACGGCAAAGGGCAGGCTGTAAATGACCGAGCCGACGACGAGCCCATCGAAAGAGAAGGCGAGGGGATGGCCAAGGAGGGCGGTGATGCCGCGGCCAACGGCGGTGCGCGGTCCGAGGAGTACGAGCAGGAAAAAGCCGAGGACAGTGGGAGGCAAGACGAGGGGCAGGGCGGCAAGGGCTTCAAGCGCCGCGAGCCAGCGGCCACGGCCCAGCACCAGCAGGGAAGCAAGCGGGATGGCGATGGCAAGCAGGATGACGGTGGTCACCGATGCGAGCTTGAGTGTGAGTGCGAGCGCTTGCCAGTCCATCGTGTCCTAGTTGACGGGTGTGAGGCCGCTCTTGGCAAGCTGGGCCTGGATGGGTGGAGAGAGAAGGAAGTCGAGAAACTTGTGGGCGGCCGCGCGCTGGGTTGTGTTGGTGACGATGACTGCGCCCTGCTGGATGGGCGGATAGAGATCGCGAGGGATGACGAAGAAGGCGCCGCTGGATGCCATCCTGGGCGTGAGCGCTGAGGTAAGGGAGATGAGACCGGCGTCAGCGTTGCCGGAGTCGACGAATTGGGCGCCCTGGGCGATGTTTTCGGCGGTGACGAGGCGGGCACTCAGGGCGTCGTAGAGCTTGAGGCTGGTGAGTGCGGCGACTGCGGCGCGGCCGTAGGGAGCGCGGTCTGGATTGGCGATGGCGAGCCGCTTGAGCGCGGGGTTGCGAAGCAGATCGAGTGAAGGCGGCCCGAGGGCGGAGTCTTTACGGGTCCACAAGACCAGCGTGCCTTTTGCGTAGGTGATGGGCGTGGTTGAGTCCGTTGATCCGGCGGCATCGGCGAGGCCGGCGTCGATGAGTTTCTTTGGATAGCTGAGGTCGGCGGAGAGAAACAGGTCGAAGGGTGCGCCGTTCATGATCTGCGTAGTGAGCATGGCAGAGGCTTGATACGTGGCTTCGGCGCGGATGCCGGTGGACTGGTGAAACTGTTCGAGAATGGGCGGCAGAACCGGCTCGAGGTCGGCAGCCGCTGCAACGCGCAACGGAGTTTGGGCGGGGGCAGGAAGCAGAAACGCCAGGGACAGACACATGAGAAGGATTGGTTTCGAGATACGTAGGGACAAGCGGGCGGAGAGGCGGGGCGAGAGACGGTTCGACTCGAAGGGAGTGCTGGGTTCAATGCGCTGCAAAATTCGCTCCACGCTGGTAGGCTAACACCAGACAGGAACAACAAAGACAAGCGCATGAACGACAATTTGCACCAGTTACGCTGTTTTGGATGCGGGGCCCGGATTGCGGGCCCTGAGGCGCTGCCGGACTTTCGCTGCGCCGAGTGCGGGGATTTGTTTGAGGTGGAATATCCGGGCTGGGTTCAACGAAAAGGGCCTGACCGGCCGAATCCCGGCGCGCTGAAATGGCTGTGGCGTGAGCGGAAGAGCTCGTCGGAGTTGTTGGACCAATCGGGCGTGTGGCGCTTTCGCGAATTGCTGCCGATTCTGGACAACTTTGGCAATGCAGTGACGCTGCGGGAAGGGAATACGCCCCTGTATCACCTGACGCGCACGTCAAAGGCGCTGGGCATCGATCAATTGTTTGCCAAGCACCAGGGCATGAATCCAACCGGGTCGTTCAAGGACACGGGCATGACGGCGGCGATGAGCGTGGCCAGGGAACGGGGGTTCACATGGGTTGCTTGCGCATCGACGGGGAATACGTCGGCGGCGATGGCTGCTTATGCGGCGCGCGCGGGGCTGCGCAGCCTGGTGCTGATTCCTGACGGAAAGATCGCGTGGGGCAAGCTGTCGCAGGCGATGGACTACGGCGCGGTGACCTGCCAGTTGAAGGCGGATTTTGACGGCTGTCTTACGCTGCTGACGCAGATCGTGAAAGAAGCGCCGATCTACCTGCTGAACTCAGTGAATCCTTACCGGCTGGAGGGGCAGAAGACTCCAGCGTTTGAGATTGCCGAGGCGTTCGACTGGAATGTGCCGGATCATCTGATTGTTCCGGGAGGCAATTTGGGCAATAGTTCGGCGCTGGGCAAAGGGTTCCGCGAGCTGCATGAACTGGGCCTGGTAGCGCGGATGCCGCGGATTTCAGTGATCCAGGCTGAGGGGGCGAATCCGCTGGTGCGGAGCTTCGAAGCCAATCACGGAGCCTCACTGGAGCCGGTTGAGGCGCACACGCGGGCGACGGCCATTCGGATCGGGAATCCGGCGTCGTGGCGCAAGGCCGCACGCGTGATTCAAGACACGGGAGGCTGGTGCCTGGACGTGAGCGAGGCGGAGATCGCGATTGCGAAGGCCGAACTGGGCGCCGAGGGGCTGGGCTGCGAGCCTGCGTCGGCCGTGACACTGGCAGGACTGAAGAAACTGGTGAAGCAAGGCGCGATTGCTGCGAATGAAACGGTGGTGCTGGTGTTGACAGGACACACGTTGAAAGATGCCGACTACACCATCGATTTTCATCGCGGAACGCTGCTGACAGACGAAGAGGCCCGGGGCAGAGAGCGGGAGATTGAAGCGTTGCGGCGGAACGCGGTGGTTGTGGATGCTACGCCTGCTGCCGTGCTGGCAACTTTAAAGGGCAGCGCTGGATGAGCGAAGCACGAATGCCTTCCGCAGTCCCGTTGAAGCTCCGCCTGCCGGCAACGTCGGCCAATCTCGGTTCGGGGTTTGACGCGGTCGCCGTTGCTCTGGATTTCTACCTGGAAGTGGAGGCCGAGGCTGCGGCGGAGTTCTCGATTGCGGCCACGGGAAGAAATGCGGACCGGTGCGGACGCCTTGAGGACAATCTTGTTCTGGAAACCTACAAGGATCTGCTGAGAAAAAATGACAGGCCGATTGTGCCTTTGCGGATCCAGATGAAGAACGGGATTCCGCTGGCGATGGGCTGCGGCTCATCGGCCGCGGGACGACTGGCCGCCATTGCGCTGGCTGTGCATTTCGGACGACTCGGGTGGGGCAGCCAGCGCATTCTCGAAGAGGCTTACCTGCTGGAAGGGCATCCGGACAACGTGGCAGCCTGCTGGCTTGGGGGATTTGTGGCCGCCGCCTGCGAGGGGCGCGCCGTGAAGGTGGCCCAGGTGGCTCCGCCGACGGATTGGCGGGTGATTGTGGTGCTTCCCGCGGAGCAACTGCCAACCAGCAAGGCGCGGGCCGTACTGCCGGCCAGCTATCCGCTGAGTGACGTAGTGAGTAATCTGCAAGCTGTTTCAATGCTGGGACTTGCATTTGCACAGGGCCGAGGGGATCTGCTCAAGGCCGCGATGAGCGACCGGATTCACCAGCCTTACCGGGCACCGATTTGCCCGCAGCTTCCGTTGCTGCTTCCGCTGGTGGGCAAGCACGGGATTCTTGGAGCCGCACTGAGCGGAGCCGGCCCGGCAGTGCTCGTGATTGTGGCAGATGAGGGCAGTTTAGAGCAGGCTTCGGGCGCGATTCGGGCAGCCGTTGGGCAACTGGAAGAGTTGGAACAACTTGTGTGCCGCTTTGAGCTTGGCGGAACTACTGGGCTGATTGAAGCGATGTTGCCTTGAGGGATACGCCAGTGGTCAAATGAGCCAGCCAAAGGGGTTATCAGTCGGTTAACTTTTCGTATGGAAAGGTACCTTTCTATACAGTCATCGGAACTTGGTTACCAAAAATATTACCTAAGTTTGCTTGCTATTTATCAAATGAACACCTAAATTCGCTTCGTGGGCAGTTCTGGGGGAGGGCTGCTCTAGCGCCCGCGGTCCTAAACCGGATCCGGGCGCTTCTCATTGCGCGGAAGACTCCTGCGAACCCGATAAATTAGACGCCAAATACGAAAATCGTTTGCCCGGTTCCACATTTCTTCCAGACCGAATTACCAGATTGGAGTTGGGTGGGCAGAGGCGCCTTGCGACTTTCGCGGGTCCCAGAGCATCTTATGGAGGAATCGTATCCTGTACACTTGAGCGAGGGCAGGAGCACAAGGAGAGTCATGGCTGGAGCGGGAGTTCTGGAAGTTAGCGATGCAACGTTTGACCAGGAAGTTCTGAAGAGCGAACAGCCGGTTATGGTGGATTTTTGGGCGGTTTGGTGCGGCCCGTGCAAGGCAATTGCGCCAATCGTAGACGGCGTGGCGGCGACCTATGCCGGCAAGCTGAAAGTTGCCAAGGTGAATGTGGATCAGAATGGCGCAACGCCATCGCGTTACGGTATTCGCGGGATTCCCGCACTGTTGTTCTTCAAGGGCGGCAAGGTAGCCGATCAGATTGTTGGTTACGTGCCCCAGGACGTGATTGAAGAGAAGATCCAGCGCCTGCTGGCGTAAGAGCAGACCCCAAAAAAGGATTGAAATACCACCGCGCGACGGACCCGGCGAGCATGCCGGGTTTGTCTTGTTGGGCTGCGCACCGATGGTGAGCGCTAGCCTCTGCCACGGAACTGAATGATGCGCCTTCGATCGCGCTTGGATGGCCTGCGTTCAGGCAGCGGCGCGAATTGCTGCATGGCCTTGCGCTCTTCGGCGAGTTTGATGCGCGCCTCGCGGCTGGCTTCGGTTTCGCGGTAGAGCGTTTGCGCGACAGCAGCAGGGCCGCGCATATGGCTGATCGCCAGGACTTCAACCTGGAACAGGCCGCCTTCATTTTCAATTTGCAGCATGTCGCCGAGGTGGATTTCGCGGGCGGGCTTGGCGCGCAGGTCTCCGCATTGAATGCGGCCGATGTCGCAGGCTTTGCTGGCAAGGGCGCGCGTCTTGAAAAATCGTGCGGCCCACAGCCACTTGTCGATGCGGACTCCTGAGCGTGCATTGTCCATGTGACTATCGTAAATAGTTTCAGAGGTGGCGGGATGGGGGCGGCGATAGGGCTCGCGGATCAGGCGGCGCGCGGAGTGAGCTTGAGGCCGAGGGCTTTCATGACGCCAAGAAGAGTCGAGAGCCGGGGATCGCCCGTGGGTGAAAGGGCTTTGTAGAGGGCTTCGCGGGTGACGCCTGCCTGGGTGGCCATTTGCGTCATGCCGATGGCGCGCGCGATGTCGCCGAGAGCGGCGGCGATGAGAGAGGGATCACCGTCCTCGAAGGCGGCTTCAAGATAGGCTGCGATGGACTTTGGGCTGTCGAGGAACTCCGTGGGGTCCCAGAGGGTGGTTTTAAGTTTCATTCCTGGCCTCCTTGGCGAGCTTTTTTGCTTTGGCGATATCCGCATTTTGTGTCTTCTTGGTACCTCCAACGAGGAGCAGAACCAACACGTTTCCGGTTTGATGAAAGTAAACTCTGTAGCCTGGTCCGTAGTCGATGCGGAGTTCGCTGACTCCTTCACCGACTGGTTTCACGTCTCCGAAGTTGCCGAGAGAGAGACGACGGATGCGGATCTGGATGCGCGCCAGCGCTTGAAGATCGCGAAGTTTCCGAAGCCAGGTGGAGAAGACTTCGGTCTGGCGAACTTCGATCATCTGTTAACTATAGTTCACAGTTGGATTTTATTCAAGGGTCGGTACTTTGCACCTTGACGGAACATAAAACGACTTTGACTTCGGGGTGTGCACTCGAGCAATTCGGCTCGGAACGAAATCTCATCAGGCAGTAGGCTGGGGTTCGTGGAAGTGGCGCCAAATGGTCTCGGCGGTTTTGCGCGCTACTACGGCGGCTAATGACTCGGCGGTTGCCTGCTGGACATCGCGCAGGCTGCCGAAGTGGGTGAGGAGGCGCTGGCGGGTTTGGGGGCCTACGCCGGGAATGTTGAGGAGCTCCGAGTCGCGGTCACGCATGGCGCGGCGCTTGCGATGGTAGCCGATGGCGAAACGATGACTCTCGTCGCGGATGGTTTGGATAAGGTGCAGGACGGGCGAGCGGCGGTCGAGGACTACGGGCTCGTCTTCGTTGCCGTAGACGTAGATGACTTCTTCGCGCTTGGCGATGGAGGCGAGAGGTTGCGAGGTGAAGCCGAGGGACTCGAGGGCATCCGCGGCGGCGTGGAGCTGGCCTAGGCCGCCATCGATGAGGATGAGGGAGGGCATTGTGGTGGGGTCTTTGGCCCGGCTGGATTTTCCCTCGGGGGCTAAAGCCCCGGTTTGCGAGGAAGAGTGTGTCGAATCCCAGGTGCCCAATTGCGAGGCACCTGGGGCACCCATAATGTTTCCTTTTGACAATCGATGATTCGAGTCCCCGGTTTCAGAATCGAGACCGGGGGCACCCGCCGTTTCTGCTGAGGGCTTCATGTTTTCGAGGATGCGCTTGTAGCGGCGATGGACGACTTCGCGCATGGAGGCGAAGTCATCTACACCGAGGACGGTCACCACCTTGAACTTGCGGTAGGCGGACTTGTTCATCTTGCCGTCTTCCCAGACGACCATGGAGGCGACGGTTTCTGCGCCCTGGATGTGGGAGATGTCAAAGCACTCGATGCGGCGGGGAAGCTCTGGAAGCATGAGGGCGTCGGCGAGTGCTTCCTGAATGGCCTTGCGCGAAGGCTCAAGTACGCGGAAGCGCTGGGTGTAAGACTGCTTGGCGTTCTGGCTGGCGAGGTCGACGAGAGAGCGCTTTTCACCGCGCTGCGGAACTGCGATTTCGATGCGGTGGCCGGTGCGCTCGGTGAGGAGTGCGGCGAGGGTTTCGCGATCGTCGAAGTCGACGGGCACGAGGATGGAGCGCGGGACGTAGTGCTGGTCAATGTAGAGCTGCTTGAGCAGGGCGGAGAAGACGCTTCCGGCGTGGAAGGGGATCTCGTGATTGGCATTTCCCTCAGGGGCTAAAGCCCCTTCTTTTCCTGACTGACTTATGTTCGGGCTAAAGCCCGTACCCTTCACTTTACCTGCCCCAGGGGCTAAAGCCCCATTCTCCTGGGTTGGATTGATGTACGGGCTAAAGCCCGTACCCTTCGCGACATCAGAATTACTTTCAGAATCTTCGGGAGGTGTTGCTTCGAGTGGCTCGGGGAGATCGTCCCAGAAGAATTCGCGGCGGTCCACGATTTTTCCGGAGCGGACGTGGAAGAGGTTGACTGCCAGCGAGCCATCTTCAAAGTGATAGCCGAAGACGTCGGCATCGTCGCCTTGTTCAGTGGTGGCGATGCGCTGCTTTTCAGAAAGTTGATGGACAGTGGAGAGTTGGTCGCGAAGACGGGCGGCGGCTTCAAACTGTTCCTGTTCGGCAGCGGCGGTCATGCGCGCAGTGAGTGTGCGCTCCAGCTCGGAATGACGGCCTTCAAGGAAGAGTTGCGCGTCGCGCACTGCCTGCTTGTAGAGATCGGGCGTGGTGAGTTCTTCAACGCAGGGGCCCAGACAGCGATGAATGTAGTACTGCAGGCAGGCGCGGGGATGGTAGCGGGAAAGATCGACCTTGCAGCTGGGAATGAGAAAGCTGCGGTGGATGAGCTCGACGACGCGGTAGGCCAGGTTGCCGGGAAAGTATGGCCCGAAGTAAGCTGCGCCATCCTTGCGCAGGCGTCGGGTGACGAAGACTTTGGGAAACCGATCGGCGAGCGTGAGCTTGACGTAGGGGTAGGTTTTGTCGTCGCGGAGGAGGATGTTGAAGCGCGGCTTGCGCTGCTTGATGAGGTTGTTTTCAAGGGCGAGTGCCTCGTGCTCGTTGGCGACGAGGATGTAGTCGAGATCGACGGCCTCGCGCATGAGCGAGCCGGTTTTGGCGTTGGCCTGCGAGGCCTCAAGGAGATAGGAGCGGACCCTGGAGCGCAGGTTCTTGGCCTTGCCCACATAAATGACTTCGCCCTCGGCGTTCTTGTAGAGGTACACGCCGGGTTGCGTGGGAAGGGTGCGGATTTTCTCGTAGAGGTCCATGAGGCGGGAGCGGCGCGCTTGGCGGTCATTTCCAGAATAACGGTTGATGGGGCTCGGAATCTCGGCCGGCAGAAGTTGAGTATGGGGCCAAAGGGCGCCTGGGCCACCGGGCAATCCTTACCGGACCGTGTAAAAGCTACACACCTGTGGGAACCGGGTGAGTCTGTGAATGATTGCGCAATATATTCATGATAAAGGGGTTATATGGGAAATTCCGAGTGGCAGGCCAGGTGCAAAGTAAGGGGCGATGGCACGACACCAACCCGCGTGTAACCTACAGTATTCAGGTCACGAAACAGGTTACCAGGGGAGAAGGACAGGACAATGAAAATGACGCGTTACGGCACCTTGTGGATGGCAGCGATGTTGACGGTAGCAGGCGTGAGCGGATGCGCCACAAAGAACTACGTTCGGACCCAGACAACCCCGCTGGTGGAACACTCTGACGAACTGGACAAGAAGACGGCGGATAACAACCGCGCGATTCAGAATGTGGACCAGAAGGCAACGGCTGGAATCAGCCATGCGCAGGGAGCGGCGGATGTGGCGACCCAGAATGCGCAGAGCGCAAGCCAGGCAGCGAGCACAGCTGAAGTGGCGGCCAATGAGGCCGTGCATCGCGCGGACTCGCTGGACAGCGTTGTGAAGGGGCTGGACCAGTACAAGCAGGTTGCGGATGTCTCGGTGACGTTCGGCTTTGACAAGGCGGTGCTGACCAAGGACGACAAGGACCAGTTGGACACCTTTGCAGCGTCATTGGGCAACGCGAAGGGCTACATTCTTGAAGTGACGGGCGGTACGGACTCAACCGGGCCTGCACAGTACAACTACGACTTGAGCCAGCGCCGCGCGGACGCAGTGGTGCAGTACCTGGCCGCGAAGTACGGAATTCAGGCTCACCGCTTCTACCTGATCGGCATTGGCAAGGACAAGGAAGTTGCATCAAATGATACCGCCGATGGCCGCAAGCAGAACCGTCGCGTAGAAGTGCAGCTGCTCTCGAACTCGAACGACCAGGTTACGCAGACTGCTTCGAACCAGGGCGCAGGGCAGCAGTAAAGGTTGGAATTTATACCCCGCAGAGATTGATGTGCGGGTCAGGAGGGCCGATTCGCTCTGCGAATCGGCCCTTTTTCTTGGAACAGGGAATAGGGAATAGGGAAAAGGAAAGGCGCGAGGCGGAGTTGGTTCTTTCCCAGGTGCCCAAAGGCTAGGTGTCTCCACCCTAAGAACGAAGACCTGTTCGTTTCGTAGGGACCCCGAGACCCGGGGCACCCGAGATTTTTTGGGGAGGAAGCGGACTTTAGCTCTGTTGGCGGATGTGGTCCGCGCGGACCTGGTTGGCGGTAAAGAGCCGCAGGAAGGGAGCGCCGGCTGCAGCAGCCTCGACGGCGGGACGGCCATTGGCTTCTTCGCGCTCAACGATGCAAACGACCGCGGCCACCTTCATGCCGGCTTGTTGTGCGGCCTCGATGGCGTTGATGGTGGAACCGCCGGTGGTGCACACGTCATCGACGATGACCACGTGTGCGCCTTCGCGGCAGAATCCTTCGATGCGGCGGCCGGTGCCGTGAGTCTTCTCTGCCTTGCGGACGAGGAAACCGTGAAGCAGCGGCGCGCCGGGGCTGGAAAGCGCACGCCAGGCGCTGGCAGTGGCGACATTGGAGACGATAGGGTCGGCGCCCATCGTCAGTCCACCGACGGCTTCAGCCTGAATGCCGTTCTGCTCGAGGATCTCAAGAATTGCGTGGCCGGTGAGACGGCCGCCCTCGGCGTGGAGCGTGGTGGTGCGGCAGTCGATGTAGTAGTCGCTGGTGGCTCCCGATGCGAGCTTGAACGTGCCGAGCTTGAAGCTGGTGCGGGAGAGAAGGGCGAGCAATTGCTGTGCGTACGTGGGCGTGGTCATCTGGTTTGATTGTAAAAGGGCCCGGCGCGGTACGAAATGAGCTTGCTCCAGGCACTTACATTTTGTCGAGGTGCTTGAATCCTTCGGTGCCTATGGCCATGAGGAAGAAGAGCAGGAAGTTGTAGGAGGCATGCACCATGACGCTGGCGGCCAGGGAGCGCGTGCTGAGACGCGCCCAGCACAAGGCAAGGCTGACGCCAATGAGCAGGATAAAAGGGCCGAGGGAGTAGCCGGTCTGTGCGGCATGCATTCCGGCGAAGGGAACGCTGGTGAGGATGGAGCCGATGACCATGGCGGGAATGGACCAACGAGGTTGATCAGTCTCGTCGAGTGGGCGTACGGGGACACCGGAGGTCTTTTCGTGGATCCAATCGCAGGCCGTGCAGAGCGCTGGGAGCAGGAAGCCGCGAAAGACCATCTCCTCGAAGAAGGGCGCAAATGTGACCCCGAACGCAAAGAGCAGCCATGCCGCGCCTGGTGCGCGGAAGATTTTGTCAATGGGCGCGTCGGAGGGTCCGGGCAGCAGCAGGCCGTTGATGAGGGCGAGCGCGAAGCAGATTGCGGCGGTGATGAAGAGACGCTGGCGCAGGTGCAGCGCTGTGGCGCCATTCCACTGAATGCCGGCAAAGAAGCCCTTTTGCCAGATCATGGGAAAGAAGATGAGACAGGCGGCAAAGGTGAGCAGGTAGAGAATGACTTCACTGCCCAGAGTGAAGTGGATGTCGGTAATGGCCTGCTGCATTGTCGTGACGCCGTAGAGATGCGCCTTGAGACCCCAGCGAATTGCGAGCGTTGCGCCCATGAGGCCGAAGAAAGCAAACACGGCAAGAATGGCTACGTGTCCCATGTGCGGGATGCGAACTTCGCGGCGGAACTCCGGCTGAGTCCAGGACTGAAACATGGGCTGATCTTCGATAGGAAGGTCAGTTTGAAGGGCAATGTCAGGCTGGGCGGCAAGATCGGGCCGCGCGTCAAGGTCGGGCTGAAACTCGAAGTCAGGCAGCGGGGCCACATAGGAAAGGGGAGATAGAGAGATGACAGGACCGGTTTGCTCGCGCTTGGTCTCTTCCCGGAAGGCCTCTTCAAGGGGATTCGGTGAGTCTGCATCGGGCACAGGATGACCGTCGTGGTCCTCGCCTGGTTCGACGGGTCTCTGCGGAGGCAGGTCGTTTTCGGGATCGATCGAGTTGCTCATGGGCGTCCCGTTTTTTTCTTCCGAGGGGCGGATTTGCCAGGAGCTTTCTTTCCGCCCGAGCGATCGGCGCTGAGGTTTGAATTCGCAGAGTGATCTGGCTTTGCCGATCGCAATGTGGCCTCGCTGGGGGAAGATTGACTGCCTGTTTCTATCGATAGTACATCTTCTTCGGGCTCGGCTTTCACGAGACGGCCATCGGCTGAGGTGTAGTAGCGCACGAGGAACTGGCCGGTGTAGGACCCGGGCGTGGCAGCGATCTTGGCAGGCCGGCCTTCGCCGACGACTCTACCGCCGTCTTCACCGCCTTCGGGGCCGAGATCGAGCACCCAGTCGGCATTGCGAATGACATCAAGATTGTGCTCGATGATGATGACGGAATTGCCCAGGTCAGCAAGCCGGTGGAGCACCTCGAGGAGCTTGCGGACGTCGTCAAAGTGCAGGCCGGTGGTGGGCTCATCGAGAAGGTAGAGGGTGCGGCCGGTCTGGCGCTTGGAAAGCTCGCGGGCCAGCTTCATGCGCTGTGCTTCGCCACCGGAAAGGGTGGTGGCGCTTTGGCCCAGATGCACGTAGCCGAGGCCGACATCGGCCAGCGTCTGCAGCTTCTGGCGGACTTGGGGGACATCGGCAAGGACGGGCAGCGCGTCTTCAATGGTGAGGTCGAGAATGTCGGCAATGGAATGGCCATGGAACTTGACGGCCAGCGTTTCCTGGTTGTAGCGGCGGCCGTTGCAGACTTCGCACTGCACGTAGACGTCGGGCATGAAGCTCATCTCAATGCGGCGCTGACCGTCGCCCTGGCAGGCCTCGCAACGGCCACCGGTGACGTTGAAGCTGAAGCGCCCGGCTTTGTATCCGCGCTCACGAGACTCAGGCAACATGGCAAAGAGGTCGCGAATGGGCGAGAAGACCTGGGTGTAGGTGGCCGGGTTGGAACGCGGCGTGCGGCCGATGGCGGACTGGTCGATGCGGACGACTTTGTCGATCTGCTCAGCTCCCGTGAGGGTGTCATGGGCGCCGGGCTCTTCGCGGGAGCCGTAGATGGTTTTTGCGAGCGAGCGGTAAAGAATGTCGTTGATGAGGGTGCTCTTGCCGCTGCCGCTGACGCCGGTGACCACGGTCATGATCCCGAGGGGGATCTTGATGGTGAGGTCCTGCAGGTTGTGCTCGCGGGCGCCGGTGACCGTGAGCCATTTGCCGGTGAGCGGCCTGGGTTTGGAGCGGTGCAGCATGGTGGCCGCGCCGGAGAGATAGCGCCCGGTGAGCGAGTCAGGGGACGCCATGATCTGGGCAGGCGTTCCCTCGGCAACCACCATGCCGCCGAGACGGCCTGCTCCGGGGCCGAGGTCGAGAACGTAGTCTGCGTGGCGGATGGTGTCCTCGTCGTGCTCGACAACGAGGACGGTGTTTCCGAGATCGCGAAGGCGCACCAGCGCCTCAATGAGGCGGTTGTTGTCGCGCTGGTGGAGGCCGATGGAGGGCTCGTCAAGCACGTAGAGCACTCCGCGGAGCCGTGAGCCGATCTGGGTGGCGAGGCGGATGCGCTGGCCTTCGCCGCCAGAAAGAGTGGCGGCATTGCGATCGAGGGAGAGATAGGTGAGGCCAACGGCGCAGAGAAACTCGAGCCGCTCCTCGATTTCGCGGCGGATGCGCTCGGCGACCAGCGCCTCGCGGGCGGTGAAGGTCAGATTGATGGCGGCGGAGAGGGCGCGATTGAGCGGCAAGGCGGTGAAGTCAGCGATGGAGAGACCGCCGATTTTGACGGCGAGCGACTCGGGGCGCAGGCGCTTGCCACGGCAAACAGGGCAGGGCGTGGCGGACATGAAGTTCATCATGTATTCGCGGTAGCCCTCGCTGCGGGCTTCGTCGATGCTGTCGCGGAGAAAGTCGAGGATGCCGTGAAATCCGGTGCGCGGCGCCTCGCCCTTGGGCGGCCCGTAGACGAGTATGTGCTGGTGTTTAACGGGCAGGTCTTCAAACGGCAGTTTCAGGTCAATTTTGTAGCGGTCAGCGGCCAGATGGACGAGCTTGAGCAAGTATTGCGAGGAGGAACCGGGGCCAAGTCCACCGTCGAGAAGCGGTTTGGACCAGTCGGTGATGACCTTTGCCGGATCGAGGTCGTAAAGCGAGCCGAGGCCATGACACTCGGGGCATGCGCCGAAGGTGGAATTGAAGCTGAAGCTGCGCGGTTCGAGTTTGGGGACGTCGAGGCCGCAGTCAGGGCAGGCCATCGAGGAGGAAAAGAGCTGTTCTTCGCCGCCGGCGACGGTCACGAGGACTAGTCCGTTGGCCAGTTGAAGGGCCTTGCTTACGGCCTTTTCAAGGCGGCTTTCCATGGAGGGCTTGGCGAGCGACCCTGACTTTGTCTTGTCCCCGGTCCCCAGGTGCGAGGGACCGGGGGAACCCACAGTTGTACCTGTACCCGCGCCCGGACGTAGTGCGGAGTCGGGCTTGAGCAGGATGCGATCGACGATGGCTTCGATGGAATGGTTCTTTCGGCGGTCGAGCGCCAGGGGTTCGGAGAGGTCGCGCAATTCTCCGTCGACGCGGGCGCGAAAGCCCTGCTGGTCGAGTTGGTCGAGCAGGTCTTTGAACTCGCCTTTGCGCCCTCGGACGATGGGCGCCATGACGGTGACGCGCTCACCACCGCCGAGCTCAAGAATGCGCTGGACAATCTGATCCGCGGTCTGGCGGGCGATGGGACGGCCGCAGTTAGGGCAATGGGGGGTTCCGACAGAGGCATAGAGCAGGCGCAGGTAGTCGTAAATCTCGGTGATGGTGCCCACGGTGGAGCGAGGACTGCGGCTGGTGGTTTTCTGCTCGATGGAGATGGCGGGGCTCAATCCCTCAATGGAGTCGACATCGGGCCGTTCAATCTGGTCGAGAAACTGGCGGGCGTAGGCAGAAAGCGTTTCGACATAACGGCGCTGGCCTTCAGCGTAGATGGTGTCGAAGGCAAGCGAGCTCTTGCCGGAGCCTGAGAGGCCGGTGACCACGGTGAGGGTGTTGCGGGGGATGCGCACGGAGATGTCGCGCAGATTGTGCTGACGCGCCCCGCGCACCGAGATGTGAGTGATTGGCATGATGGACGTCTGGGAACCGGTGGGCCGTTGCATGGTTGAGCCGAGACAGGTGACTGCGCAACCACGCCCTGAGGGTATTCTATTGGTCAATAGAAATAAGGGTCAATGCGGCAACAACTTCGGAGACAAATTGATCGAGTGACTTTAAGCTGGTGAAAGAAAGTAAACTAAAGACTGGACGCGCACGCAGCGGCCCAAAACCGATTCAACCGGGACTGAAACGATGACGGATTTGCTGAATTTGGCCATGTTGATTTGCGCGGCCGTTGGGTCGATGGCGTTTGGAATCCTGGCGGCTTATGGGATCCTCCGCGTCGGATTTGCGCTGCTCAGGACGCCACAGCGCCCGACTACCGTGAAGGCGCGTACCGAAACCGCCCGGGTTTCGTGAACTGGTTCATTTCTTTCTGCATTCGCAGGTCTTCCAACCTAAATTGATCAATTCAGAAGGCCGCGCTAGAACTGTGGGCTGGAGCGCTGCTGTCGCTGCTGCATCTCCTGCAAGATCTGCTGCGGAGTGCGAGGCGGAGCGCCGGGAGCGAATCCGTTGCGAGCGGGAGGCTGGGGCTGAGGTTGGGCATCGGGCTGCGGCTGGGTCTGGTCTTCGGCGGCATCGGCGTTTTCATCGGCCTGGGGGTTCTGGTTGGCCGCGGCTTGCTGAGTGGGCTCGGCCCTGGACTGCGTGGACAGGACGATCTGGCGTGGTGTTCCCTGGCCCTGATCGCCAATCATGAGGACGTTGTAGCCGGAGCCATCGAGGAGTTGCACGAGGACCTGGCGCGCGCTGGCGGGGCCATAGGTACCGTAGATGCGCTGATCCGATGCCAGTCCTTGAATTTTTGCGCCGGTAAGCGTGGAGACATCCTTCAGAATCTGTTGGAGGCTGGAGTTGGAGGCCTCAATGCGGAGGCCCTGACTGTTCCACAGGACGGTGGCGGCCGTGGGCCGATCGTTTACGGGCCAGTCAGGGAGCTTGGGGGGCTCTGGAGCCACGGGCGCAGGTGCTGGAGCGGGAGCGGCCGCATGGGCGGCAACGGGCTTGCGTCGCGCGGGGGCTTTTTTTTGCGCAGCGGGGGCTTTGGACGGTGTGGACGATGCCGCAGGTTGCTGAGCGATGCCCGCCGTGGCGACAGCTGCCAGAAGAAAGGCTGCAAGGATCGCAGGGAAGCAGGGAAGCGCAAGGCGGGGAAGCACTGATTTCGCCAGGCGTTTCATCAGGCGGGGTGGTGATGGAATGGTGGCGCGCATTGAAATCGGCTCCCCTGACTTCAGCTTCAAAACTATGGGCTCAAGCGGCAATCCTGAGCGATTGGCTTGAGCGATTCGAAGCAGCAATTGGTTACCGCTCCACTGTACTAGACTAACAATAGCCCATCGGCGCTCGGATTTGGGGGTCGTGGGGCAGAGAGGAATTCGGGGAAAATGCGCCTTCGTTGGAATGTCTGGGCTCTGGCTGCCACGATGTGTGTTCCGGCAGCGAGCCGGGCAGCCACCTGTACCGCGCAGGCAGAGCTTTCGCCGCAGGATCGAGCGGTGCTTGCCGATACCGGAGGCCGGCTGGCCCAGGCCGTCGTCCAGCAGGATACGACGCTGCTTCAAGCGGCATTGCTGCCTGCCGAGTCGGCCGACTGGAGCAACATCCAGGGGGCTATCGAGCAGGCTGCGCCGGTTGTCAAAGGCGGACAGATCCAGTTGCGCAGCATCTATCTGCTGGATGCGGCGAACGGGACAGCGCCGGCCGAGACACAGTTCTTCTGCTCGAACGGAAGCGGCACGATGACGGTGACCATCACCATGCACGCCTTGCCCCCGGGCCGCTATGCCGTGGTGATTGCGGATGCGGTGGGGGCTCCGCTGGCGGGACAGTTGGGGTTGATTCTGGCCTGGGATGGTTCAGCGTGGCGATTGGGGGGAGTTTCAGCGCATCAGGGATTCTTTGATGGCCATGACGGCATCTGGTACTGGTCACGCGCGCGGGGATTCGCGACCGTCGATCCATGGAGCGCGTGGTACAGCTACGAAGCTGCCCGCTACCTGCTGATCCCGGTGGATTTTCTGACGTCTCCCAACCTGGAAAAGCTGCAGCAGGAGCAGGCGCAGATACAGGGCGCGCCGACTGGGGCGTTTCCTCTGTCGCTTACGGTGGGCGACCGCACGTGGAAGGTTGATGCGGTGCATCTTGAGCCGACGCTGAACCAGGCAGATCTGGCGGTTGTGTTCGAATCGGCTGGGGTGACAGATCCGGCGGCGCAGCGGACTGAAGCAATCGCGGTGTTGAGCGCACTGCTGAAGGCGCAGCCAGGATTAAGGGCGAACTTTCATGGACTTTGGGCAATCGCTACGAAGGACAATAAGCGGACACCGGTGATTGAACTGCCGATGGGGCAGATACCTTAGAGGCAGGGAATAGGGATTAGGGAAAGGCAGACTGTATGCCCATTTCCATCGCGCTCGCCTAAAGCGCGCCAAATCAAGGAAAGCAGAAGATAGTGGCGGAAATGATCGATTTGCGTTCGGATACAGTGACGCGGCCGACGGCGGAGATGCGCGCGGCGATGGCGGCGGCTGAGGTTGGGGACGACGTTTACCAGGAAGACCCGACAGTGAACCAGCTGGAGCGGCGGTCGGCAGAGATTTTTGGACGCGAGGCGGCGCTGTTTGTGCCGTCGGGCACGATGGGCAATCAGATTGCGATTCGGCTGCTGACGCAGCCGGGGCAGGAAGTGATTGCCGAATCGCGAGCGCATATTCTTGACTGGGAGATGGCTACCACGGCGGTGTTTTCAGGATGCCTGGTGCGCGCCGTTCCGGCCGAGCGGGGAATTCTGACATGGACGCATATTGAGCCCGCCATTTACGCACGCGGAGCGTTCCGGGCGGCGACAGGACTGATTGAGATTGAAAACACGGCGAACCTTGCGGGGGGTGGCTGTATCCCGGTAAAGGTTCTTGAAGAGATTTGGGAGGGGGCGAAAGAGCGCAAGCTTCCTACGCATCTGGACGGCGCCAGAATCTTCAATGCTGCTGTGGCCTTAGGGGCAAATGTTCAAGCGCTGAGTCATGGTTTTGATACGGTGATGTTCTGCCTGTCGAAGGGATTGGGCGCGCCGGTGGGATCGATGCTGACAGGTTCCGCGGAGCTGATGGCACGGGCGCGGCTGTTTCGCAAGGCGCTGGGCGGCGGTATGAGGCAGGCTGGGGTGCTGGCGGCGGCGGGGCTGATCGCGCTGGAGCAGGGGCCGGGACGGCTGCACGAGGACCATGCGCATGCGCGGATTCTGGCGGAGACTTTGGCGGGGATCGAAGGAGTTTCAATCGATCTGGATTCGGTGGAGACCAACATCGTGATCTTCAGGCTGACGGGCAAGGTGAAGGCTACGGAACTGGTGGCGCGGCTGAAGTCGCGCAACATTCTGGCTAGCACGCTGGGGCCGGAGATGGTGAGGCTTGTGACGCATCGCGACGTGAACCGTGCGGACTGTGAGACTGCTGCTGCTGCACTGAGTGAGGAGATTCAGGCGGCGTAACGGAGGGGCTGGTCATTCTTCCCTGGTGCCTCCGCCGCGGCGGGCACCCGAACTGTCTGTGATCCCAGGTGCCCAAAGGCTAGGCACCTGGGGCACCCACGTTATTGCCGAGCAGGAATACAAAAGTCCCGGCCGCAGTGGTGGCGGCCGGGACTTTGTGTTTAACGCAGGATGTGGAGAACCGCGCTACTTGGTTGGAACGGTGTTGATGGTTTTGAGGATGCGGGAGATGATCTGGTAGGGATCGCCTTCGGAGTTGGGTCGGCGATCTTCCAGGTAGCCTTTGTAGCCGTTCTTGATGAAGTTGAC
>Ga0224554_1000248_pt1 | contig 48851 bp, 35 predicted proteins | sample 714S22024metaG_FD_180666 | JGI IMG/M metagenome (GOLD analysis project Ga0224554, IMG submission 180666) | Peat soil microbial communities from Stordalen Mire, Sweden - 717 S2 20-24 | ecosystem: Environmental > Terrestrial > Soil > Wetlands > Peat | place: Sweden: Norrbotten County, Stordalen... | reverse complement strand
CAATGATTATTTGCGCACTCAATCAAAATATGTTGGCACTACACTTTTCGAAAATCCTCGCTACTGACGATGATAATAAAGGACTTAACTGCTTCCACCCCGCTTTCCATGGCAAACATGCGCTAGCCGCCCGGTTCGCCCCTGCACAGCTCCAGCAGCGCCTCGCCAAACTTCTGCGCTTTGGCGAGGCCTATCCCATCGATCTCCAGCAACGCTCTCGCATTCCTCGGCCGCGCCTCCGCCAGCGCCGCAACCGTCCGGTCGTGCAACACCACGTACGCCGGAACCCGCAGCCGTTTAGCCTCCGCCGCCCGCCACTCCCTGATCCGCCCCGCCACAGCCTCACCCTCCGCCGTCAGCCGCACCGGCTCGGCCGCCTCCAAACCCTTACCGCCAGCGCCCGTCGCCGGCCCAATCTTTGCCGTCGCCTTCCCTTTTTTCGCCCGCGCGGGCGCCGGCGCTCGTCCCCCAAACTCCTCCACCAACCCGTCGCTGATCAGCAGCTCCATCGGGGCCCCCAGCGACAGGTCTTCGTCGCTGGGGTGGTTGATTACCGTCCCCGCCCGCAGTTCCCGCCCCGCCTCCGTCAGCTTCACCTTGCGGTATCGCCGCACTTCCCCATCCTTCTCGTACTCGGCCTCTTCAATCTCGATCAGCCCTGCCTGCACCATCGCCCCCAGCAGCCCATCGAACTCGTTCCGGCTCAGCCTGCCTCCCGGATCAAGGCTCCGTTGCAGCGTTCCCGCCGCCTTGTAAGCCACCCCCCACAGCTCTTCCACAATCCTTTGCGCCAGTTCCCGCTCCGCCGCCGTAGCCCGCCGGAACAGCCGCAGCACCGCCCCCGCCGGATCGCACACATCGCACACCCCGCACCGCCGCATGGCATCCGCCACGTCCCCAAAATGCCGCACCAGCGCCGCCATCCGGCACTCATTCTGTTCCGTAAACCGCAGCACCTTCTCAAACTGCTCCGCCCGGTACTGCGCCTGCACCGCATACGTCTTCTTCCATCCCGTGCCGCCCACCGTCACGCCGCCGCCAAAGTCCATTCGCGCCCCGCCGTGGATCTCCAGTTTCTCCAGCGCCTTGTCAAACTCCTCTTCGCCCAGCCGCGACCCCGCCCGCAGTCCCTCCACCGCCTGCGGCTCTGCCCGCAGCGCCTTGAACACCTCGTTCAAGTGGTCCACCGGCGGATAATCCCGATTCAAAAAAAAGTCATGTGTCCTCTGGTCCGCATAGCTGTGCATCAGGTAGGTCCGGCTCATCCCGCCGTCTCGCCCCGCCCGCCCAATCTCCTGGTAATAGCCCTCCAACGTCCCCGGCAGCCCCGCATGGATCACCGTCCGTATATTCGCCTTGTCGATCCCCATTCCAAACGCGATCGTCGCCACCACCACCTCCAACTCGCCCGCCTGGAACGCCGTCTGCACCCGCTCCCGCGTCTCCGCATCCAGCCCTGCATGGTACGCCGCCGCCGCAATTCTCCGCCCCAAACCCGCTCGCCCTGCAGTCCCACCCCCCGAAAGGGTGAGCGACAGCTCCTCCGCCAGCCTTTCTGCGTTCTTCCGCGAAGTCGCATACACAATCGCCGGCCGCCGCCCCGGATCAGCCAGCAAACCGCAAATCGCCCCCGCCCGCTCCGGCACCGGGACCTCCACCACCTCAATCGCCAGGTTCTCCCGCCTGAACCCATGAATGAACCGTGTCGGCTTCACCATCCCCAGCTGGGCAATAATGTCCGCCTGCACGCTCGGCGTCGCCGTAGCCGTCATCGCCAGCACCGGCGCCCTGTCGCCCTCGCCCCGCAGCCCCGGCAGGTGCTGCCCCAGCATCCGGTAATCCGGCCTGAAGTCGTGGCCCCACTCGGAGATGCAATGCGCTTCATCGATCGCAATCAGCGCCAGCTTCCGTTTGGCCAGCATCTCCGCGAATCCAGGCACCCGCAGCCGCTCCGGCGCAATAAACAGGAACTGCAGGCTCCCCTGCAGATAATCCACGCAAGCCTGCCGCGCCACCCCTCGCTCCAGCCCCGAATGAATTCGCCCCACGCGCAACCCCAGCGCGCCCAGCTTCGCCGCCTGGTCCTCCATCAGCGCAATCAACGGGCTGATCACCAGCGCCGTTCCGCCCCGCGCAATCGCCGGCAACTGGTAGCACAGACTCTTCCCCGCCCCCGTCGGCATCACCAGCAGCAGATCCCGCCCTGCAACCGCCGCTTCGCACACCTCCAACTGGTTCGCCCTGAACTGCGCAAACCCAAACACCGACCGCAGCAACCCAGCCAGCACATCCGAATTGGAACGAGTCGTCAAAAGAAGAAGGCAGAGCGCGTCAGGAAACTACGGATCAAGCGCATCCCGCCCTTTCCAACTTTACAGGAGTCGTACCCCGGCCGCCCCTCGGAACTCGGCCCCGCAACGGGAAACTCTGCTGTCTCAGTGCGGCCGCCCCGGCAGCACAAAATGCTCACCGCAGCGCGGCTCATAGGAGTCGCCAGGCATCTTGATGGGGCTGTCATACGGCGCTGGCTGCCCCTCGATCAGCCGCTGCGAGTAAAAAGCCCGGTTCCCGCAAGCACAATACGCCATGCATTCGGTAATACTTCCCCCATACGCCCCCACAAACCACGACAGGTTCAGCATCTCCCCAAACGGAAGAGCCCGAAAGTCAAGGTCCAGCCCCGCAATCAGCACGTCGTGGTTTCGATCCAGCAGCCATCGCGCGAAAACGAACAGCCCTTCCACAAACTGGCCTTCATCGATCGCAATGCACTCCACTCGCTTCCCAATGTCCTTTTCCTTTGCGGCGATAACCGGAACAACCTCCCATGGGTCCTGCGATTTGAACTCCAGGGCCTTCATTTTCCCGTGCCCCCTCGGATTCCGGCTCTCAACCATCCCAGGCCCGCCCTTCGTGTCGTCGCTGGGCTTGAGGACCATCACGCATTGCCCGGCATACTGGCGTCGCATATCGGCGCGTCGCAAAAGTTCCGCGGTCTTGTTACTCCGCATCGGTCCCAACAGCAATTCCAGCTTTCCTGCCATGATCGCGCCTCCCAGGATCAGGCCACTCTTTCCGGCCTCGGCTCTAAACCGCCCAAATTATACCGTTGATGACCGGCTTCTCAACACCTGGCCGGGGGGTGCCCCAGGTCTTGATTCAGGGCGGAATCAGCCCACCGTCCCGTGGGCGCGTTCAACGAATGTGTCCGTCAACCGAATCCAGAGAAGAAGGTCGTCTTCAAGTCCTGCTCGAGGAGCTGGCATTACGGTTCCTGTCTGGTTTGGACGCAGGTTCCTCAAACGGAAGATGTGACCAGGTAGAAGAGGTTTCCCTGCGGCGGAAGTTCGTCAGTGTGTGGCCGCTTCTTGACGACCGGGAACGTTTTCACGGTGCATTCCTCCTTCGACTCTCGAACGTTTCTGCTACCGTAGGAAACTGCTCCAGGTCCGTGTGTGGAAGGAACAACGCCTTGACATAACTATCCATGTATTGAGGATTGGAGCTCATATCGACGTAGGTTATGCGGGCGGCAATCTCCGCCATACGGCGGCGATGCTCCCGCGACAGTAGTGCAATGTACGCGCCAGTAAGAGAAGAATTTCCGATATAGCGGAAGCGTTCCAGCGGCAAATCGGGCAGCATGCCGATGAAGACCGCATCCGCAACTCGCATGTAGCGCCCAAAGCCGCCCGCGATATAAACCCGCGCGACGGCGTCCCAGGTAAGACCAACGTTTTTGAGCACCAGCGAGCCGGCGGCATAGATCGCCGCTTTGGTGCGGATCAGGTTTTCGAGGTCCGCCTCGGTGATAACAAGGTCCTTGCCGCTCCGGGCCTGCTCCGCGGTCGCCAACAGGAATGCACGGCGGCCTTGGTGTTCGACGATGCGGCCGGTACCGGGTGACTTGAAGAAGCGGCCAGAACGATCTACTACGCCCTGGCGGAACAGGTCCCCCAAGAGCGAGATCAGGCCCGATCCGCAGATGCCCGCCGGCTTGCCGCCGTGGATCACGGAGTACTCCAATTGTTCGCCGTCGTCGCTGATTGCCACCCGCTCAATGGCGCCTTCGGCGGCACGCATACCGCACTTGATGCCGGCTCCCTCGAACGCCGGCCCGGCGGAGCAGGCGCAAGCGACCATCCAATCCGTGTTACCGATTACGATTTCGCCATTGGTGCCAATGTCCATGAAGAGAAATACATCGCGATTGCTGGTTGACAGATCGGTGCACAACACGCCCGACGTGATGTCGCCTCCGACATAACTACCCACGCCGGGGGCAAAGGCGACGATCGCTTGCGGATCGATGTTCAGGCCGACCTCCTGCGCTCGTAACTCGGGTACAAAGTTCACCGTCGGAACGTAGGGCGACTCGCGAATGTAGCGCGGAGGCAAACCGAGCGCCAGGTGGGTCATGGTCGTGTTGCCGGCAAGAAACGCGGCACGAATGTCCCGCGGGTCAACCGGGATTGCATTTGCCAGCAGTCCTACCAGCCCATTGATGGTTTCCAGCACCAGGCCACGAAGTTCTTCCAGATGTTCCCCGGTGCGAGCATAGTCGATGCGGCTGATAACGTCGGCTCCCCGCCGGATCTGCATGTTATAGGAGGTCTGCGTCGCCAGCGGCGATCCGTCGTCCAGATCGACCAGCTGGGCGGCCACCGTCGTGGTTCCGATATCGACAGCCAAGCCCAGGGCGTGCGCTGTGGAGTGACCTGGCCGCACATCGCGGACACGCTGCCCCGACGTGGACTCTTCTACGCCAACCGTGATGTTGCCATCGGCCGCGCGGACGGCCTCGGCCAGTTGGCGCAGCACGGAAAGCTGGGTGGTGGTTGGAACAGCGCCGCTGTTGCGGCTCAATTCGCGGGTAAGCCGGGTCCAGTCGCTATAGTGCTCCTCGATGGAAGCCGGCGGCACGGTGATCCGCAGGTCGCGGTACAGCGGCGTGAGGTGGTCACGGTCGGGCAGCAGGCCCGCATCGATCAGGGCATGACTGTCTCCAAGTGCACGCGCCGCTGTCTGGGAGCGATCCGGAAGACGTACCACAATGTCGGATGTCACGCTGGTTTGGCATGCCAACACCGGAGCATCCCGCCCCACCACTTCCACCTGGCACAAACCGCACGCCCCCTCGCCACCGCACGGCAACTCCAGATCGAGTATGCCGGCCCGCAACGCCGCTAGGTGGATCGGCGTTCCGGAAGGCACGTCGGCCGCGACGTTGGCGGGTTGGAAGCGGACGGATGGCATGGCCTTACCGCGCGGCCTGTATCTTCATGAAGGAGCCGATATCCGAGGCTTCTCCGGGACCGACCAGCACCTCCCAGCCGGGCAAGCCTTCCTCCACCTCACCGCTGATTTGCGCAACATAGCCGGGAATGATGACGCGGTGTTTCCCAGGCTGGTCTCCCAGGCCGCTCGCTTTCACCGCGGCAGCGACCTTTTCTCCGGAGAACTTGCCTGCGGCCCATCCCGTCAGCACGCTCATGCCTTCGGTGTCCACCACGAGCAGGTTCGCGGGAACACCCGAGTTTTCGATCTCGCCGGAAACCATGAAGTACGTCAGGGAGAAGTTGGTAGTCACCACCAGCAGAGCGTCCTTTCCCGGCTCGCCGATGGGATAGACCCTGGGATCAACCTGAATCGGTTTCTGCGGATCGGTGTAGATGTTCTGCCGCAGCATCATCAAGGGCAGCAGAAGTTCCAACTTCATGCGGTCCAGCACGACGATCGATGCGTATTTGCACAGGTAAGTCGAGGCATCGGCAACCGCCGACGCGTCGTCCAGTGCGGTCACAAAGTTGATGATCGGATAGCCAAGGGGCTCGAAGGCATTCTTGAGCGCCGCCTTGCGGATGATGGTGTTGTACTGCAACGCGGCTGCCGGATTGTCGGCCGGCAGATCGAGGACAATCTCTTTCAACCCCAGGGTGGCCAGCCTGGTGGTCAGGGCCGCCAATTCATCGAGCGTGGCGGCTCGGGCCACCAACGGCGCGTCATATTTCAACGCCAGGGCAGCCACGGCCTCGGCATTGGCCGGCGTTGCGGCATGAATCAAGGGCCTTTTTCCCTTCAGCTCTTTCAGCCCCGCTTCCAGAGCTTCGAGGTTCGTAGTCCTGAGGATGATGCCCATACCCGTGGAGCCGGCTGCCGTCTTCACCAGATCGACGAAGGGCTTGACCTCCTCGCTGAAGTTGTCCACCAGCACCAGGTTGATTCGCAGTTGCTCGCCCGCCCTTTCCAGGCAATACTCCCGCACCTCCGCGAGCTTGTGGGAGAGATCGGTGAGGGATTCATTATCGGGAAACGCAATGGCCACGGCCGTAGGGTGCACGAACGTCTTGTCGTGCCGGAACATGACCGTCTCATTGCCGATCGGCACTTCGCGTCCCGGCGGCCCGATCTTCACCAGCCGGATGGGCGGCTTGCTGGCCGCTCCTATGATCTTCTTGGCTTCCTCCGAGGCGTAAGGACAGGCCGCCAGGTCCGCGTTCATGGCCGCCAGCTTCATCGCGAAAGCCATGCAGGTCGGTACGCCGCATTCGCCGCAATTGGTCTTGGGCAGCAGCTTGAATATCTGTAAACCGGTCATTGCCATTTTGCGGTCGCCTCACTTGCCACAGGCCATCATTTCGTCGATCTTGCGCTTCAGGGTGCGGGCAGCCAGCGGATGGTAAACCACCAGCAGGTCCGCCCCGGCATTCAAATAGCTCATCGAGGTGGCTATTTCCAGCAGAGCTTCGCGCTCTTCTTCTTTTCCCCACAATGGGAAGTCCTTGCGCGGCGCCCGGCTCTCTTTCACCTTCGACACTTCAAAGCCCGGGTTCACGATCATGGGCATGGCAAGCATTGGATCGCCAGTAAAGGCCGAAGTCCGGATCCGCTCCATCACCGAGTAGGTATACTCCAGACCGTAGCCCAGAGCGCCCGTCATGGGATCGATGACAATGTGGTCCGCGGAGACGCCCATGGAGGTGAGCAGGATGTTGAGCTGCTTGCACATGTTCACGTCAATCGGCGTCTGCGCCACAATGCAATGGCCGTAGGCCATGACGGTGGCGGCGATGGTTTTGTAGTTGTCGGTTTCCACCCAGTTCAACAGCAGATTCTCTCCCGAAAAGGTGGAAGCGATGTGCTTCATCAGGGCATTGTTCTTCTCGTAGTGGCTGCAGCCGGTGACGATTACCGGCACGCCCACTGCGCTCAGAACATCCTTCACAATGTTGCCCGCCGCTTCCGGAGACATATCGCCATTGTCGGGATGGGTTGTGGCCAGCCGCACGCTGATCACTTCGGCGCCCAGCTTCTCCACCAGATAGCGGGCCATCGCGGCAGGGTCCTTGAGCAGGTCCCCGTAGGCATTTCGCAGCAGGTCGGGATAGGACTTGGGCGGACTGTCGAGAACCTCCATGGCAACCACGGGCTTGTGACCCACGTGGCCTTCGAAGTGCCGGAACGGAAGTACCTCAGCCCCGCCGATGGTCACCGCCGAAGTGCGGGTCCCGGTTCCACCCAGAGTGACGATGCGAACGGCGACATTGGCTTTTTCCGGCGCCAGTGTGACCGACTGCGGCAAAACGATGGCTGCGGAGGTGATGGGTCTTTCCGCCTTTCCCGGTGGCGGCGCCGGCTTGGGTGGGCCCGGCGCAACTTCAGCCGGTTTTGGTTTGGTGTCGACCGGCTTGGGAATGGAACTGGCGATCTGCGCCTCCAGTGCTTCTTCCGTAGGCAGACAGTGGGAACAATCCACCGCTGGAGGTACAACAGCGGCTGCAACCGAAGCCAGCGGCGCAGTTTGCATCAGCAGCATGTTGACGCCGGCGTGCAGCAGGTGCATGGCGGTGGACGCCTGCAAGGCTGCCAGCTGCTCCTGCGGAGTCATCCCCGGTCGAATCTCGGTTGCGGGAGGAGCGTCGCGAAGCCGTTCCAGCAAAGCGATCATGGCTCCTACGCCGTCGTTGGGAGGAATCGGCGGCGCGGCGGCTGGTTTCGCCGCCGAAGGCTTAGCCTGGGCGGCACTGGCAGCAACGTCCGATTTCTCTGCAGGCCGTGGCCCGGCTGGAGGCTCGGCGACCGCTACTGAGGTCTCCGCAGCCACGGTGGCGGCGGATCCCGAACCTGATGCTGCCGCCTGTATCAAGCCGGCTCGCGCGGCATCCACCGCGGCAGCTTCCTCTGACGGGGTGGTAATCTCCCACATTGTCAGGGCAGGGTGTTTTACTTCCTGCATGTAAGCCTGTACCGAAGTGGTATCGGTGCCCACAGACTCATCCGCGATCATGTCGGTGAAGCTCTCGATGCCGAATGTCTTGCCGATTTTGTCGAGGTCTTCCCGCAGGAACTCCTTCAGGTCTTTGGGCATCCACACGATTCGCCGGTGGCCGCCCTCGGCAGAGATGAACTTGCGGCTGGTGATGTAGGCCTTGCCCACGCCGATGAATCCCGGTACCTGCTGGCCACCGCCGGCGGTGTTCGCCATGGTGGAGAACTTCATCCCAGCGGGCGTCTGGCCCAGGTACTCGCGGTTTACGATCATGACGCCATTGGCTTCCGGCATCAGCGCCACAATGGCCTCGAAACAGCCGCAACTGGTCATCGGGTCTTCCAAAAGAGAGTAAGCGTTGAAGCGGCTGAGCGTCTGTTTGGAGTTGGCGAATACATAGTCGTTGATGTTGGCCCACTGGCCGCGGACGGGATCGAGGCATTCGCCCTTCACCAACGGTTGATTGGGGCCGGTAGGATCGATCTCAAATGCGGCCTTGCCGTCCAGCCAGTTGTAGGCTCCGCACAACCCCAGCCGTTCCGGGGTGATGACGCAAACGTGGCTGGGGGCGAAACTCTGGCAGAGCAGGCAGGAATAGAAGGTGTCCACGCTCTCGTCGGTGAGCGACTCCATGCGTTGATTGCGAGCGCGGTAGGCGTGGCGGGCAATGTCAACCCGTTCCTCGACGTCTTTGGTGTTGGTGAACAGGGTCACTTGCACCTTGTCCACAATCGCCGGATAGTCGTTGAGGAACTTGGCATGGACTATTTCGCCCAAGTGGCGGATCTTGAAGCCCTTGTCTTTGGCGGCTTTGCTGATGCGGATCCAGTTGATGTCGCGCTGGCCCATGTGCCAGATGCCCTCTGCGCCGTTGACGATGTGATGGATCTGCCGCTCGAGAATGGGTTCAAAGTCGGGCTGCATCTTGCGGCCGGCAACTTCCACCCAGATGCCGATGGGCAGCGCCGAACCTTGTTGAACATCGTCAATCTCCGGGCCAACCACGGTTATTTTACCGTCCTCGACCTCGGTGAGATCGAGGCTGGTGACGTATTCGAAGCCCGGTGTCCTGTTGCCGCCGAACTCAACGTAGGTGTGTTCCTTGCGGATGCGCTCTCCCTCGAAAGCGGCGCCAAAGGCCACCGGAATGGGTACTTTGGCTACCTTGATTTTGCAACCGCGAACCTCCAGCGACTTCTCCACGATGTGGCCGATGGGCACGGAGGACACCACGTGCTCGTAGGTACAGATGCCCGTCGGCAGGATCTGTGGAATGTCGGTATCGGCGATGGTGGGGAAGCCGTAGTTGATGGCTCCCGCCGCGGCGGCGTATTTCTCTTCCGTAACTTCGCCCAGCGCCATGACAAAGGCGAAAATGCGGTTCTTGTTGTATTTGAGGTTGCGCGCGTAGTCGCCGGGCTTGACTCCGCCGAAGCTGAGGGCTACGCGGTTGGCGAACCCAAGAGCGTATACCGCCGCCGAGATCTCCTTCCCGTAGGGGACCAGGCGGGTCTCCCAGCCCATTTCGACGCCGGCCTCGGCCAACTGCTCGGCAAAGGACACACCGTGGGTGTTGCCGGCGATGAACACATACAGGTTCTTTTCCTGCAACTCGCGGGCAATGCGCACCGCATCCTCGATGGTGGGCGCACCACCCACGATGGCGGCAAAGCCGGGGGCCGAGCCGTCCACGAACTCCACACCGCGTTCGCGAATGATCACGTCATTGGCCGCTCCCAGCCAAATGCCGTTCACCGGATTGGGGCCGATGAGGTACTTGCAGGCCTCGATGATTTCAAAGGCGAACAGCGTGGCGATGCCCGCATCCAGCGTCCCGCCCAAATAGGGCAGCCACAGCTTCTCGCTGGGAACCGCCGGCAGCAGGCGGTGGCACTCATCCAGAATTTTTTGCATCTCCGAGAGCCGGTCCACGCGCTCGCCTAACAACGAGTAAATGACCGGCAGGGAGTAAGCGGTGTCCGGAAAGCCGACGGGACAATCGATGCCTTTGGCCGCAACTGCTTTTGCCAGGCAGTCTTCCGCGTCGCGCACGATCTGGTGGGCGCCGCGAATTGCGGACGATGCGATGATTTTGCTCATTGCAGTTCCCGCCTCGATTTCATGTCGTACAGCTTGCGTTCCTTTTGAGCATTGATGTGCAATGCGTCGCGCTTGCGTTCAATGTGGGCCAGGAGCTTGTCGGCCGCAATCGCCGGATCGGGCTCCCATTCGAAACGCCCGCCGGTAATGTTTTCCATCTCCCCGCAGAGCAGGTCGTGCACATTCCTGCTGCCTTCGACGTAAAGAGGATGGCCGAGCACGACGTACATTCCGCTGGCGACGAAATAATGGCCGATGGCGACTGCCTTCTCGCTCATCCACTCCGGGGCGGCGCCTGCGACGGGAAGGTCGGAGAGATCCTCGCCCAGGCCGCCTTCGGCCAGGAGGTTGGTGGCTGCCATCAGGATGCGGCTGTTGTCAACGCACGAGCCCATGTGCAGGACGGGAGGAATTCCAACTGCCTCGCAGACCTCGCGCAAGCTGGCGCCGGCCTTGGCCAGTGCGGCCTCTGGCGTCAGCAGACCCGCCTTGGCGCACGCAATGGCAGAGCAGCCAGTCTGCAGCACCAGCACGTTGCGCTTGATCAACTCCTCGGTTAGCTTCACATGGGATTGGTCGGCGACTACCTTGGGATTGCTGCACCCGACAATCCCAACGATTCCGCGGATGCGGCCGTCGATGATGGCGTCGTTCAGCGGGCGGAAGGTGCTGCGGAAGGTACCGCCCAGCATTTGGAAGATAGTCTCATTGGAAAAACCCGCCACCAGTTCCATCGACTCGTTGGGAATGTGCACGCGGTCCTTATCGCGGTTCCCGAAGTTGTCGATGGCCTTGCGAATCAGATCGCAGGCCTGCTCGTAGCCCTTGCGCACGTTGAATGTGATCTGCTCGGCCTCCGCGGTGTGTGCGATTTCGGAGGTGCTGACCAGTTTAGTATGGAAGCACTTCGCCACCTGGGCCAGCGATGGCATCACGCACTGCACGTCCACCACCATGACTTCCACCGCGCCGGTGAGAATGGCCAACTCCTGCTGCAGAAAGTTGCCCACGATGGGCAGCCCATGGCGCATCAAGACTTCGTTGGCCGTGCAGCAGATTCCGGCCACATTGATTCCGGCAGCGCCTTTTGATCGCGCGTACTCCAGCAGTTCCTCGTTTCCGGAGGCCACTGCCAGCATCTCCGACAGAGTAGGTTCGTGCCCGTGGACGATGATGTTGACCTTGTCCCCGGCCAGCACGCCCAGGTTCACGCGGCTGCGAACCGGCTTTGGAGTTCCGAACAGAATGTCGGACACTGTGGTGGCAATCGCCGAACCCACCCAACCATCGGCCAGGCTGCACTTCAGACCGCCCATGATCAGATGGCGATAGTCATGATCGACGCCCATGTTCGTCCGGTGCATCAATTCCACCACTGCGGAGTCGATGCCATCGGGGCTGATTCCCAGCTTCTTCCACAGCGCCTGGCGTTTTTCCGGAGCCAGGTTCAGGGTGGCATTGGGCTCCTCCGACCAGGCAAACTGGGTCATGAAGAAGTCCGCCAGATCGCCGGCAATCGCCATATCGTCACGGCCTTCGGTTGCGATCTCGAAGAAGCGCGCCGCGACGTGCAGGCGCTGCGGATCCTTGATCTGATAGTCGCCGCCTTTGCCCTGCGCCACCAGCTTCAGCGTGCGCACCAGCATGCGGCCGTGATCGGAGTGCGCGGCTGTACCGGCGGCAATTTCACGCAACAGATTGCGCGCGGTAATGGTGTCCGCATTGGCTCCGCAGATGCCCAACTGGGCCCTGGGCGTGATGCGGCAGGGTCCCATGTGGCACAGGCGGCAGCAAACGCCGTCGGTGCCGAACTTGCACTGTGGATGTTGTAATTCATAGCGGTCGAAGACTGTACCCACCTCGGCCGCAATTGCAATCTGAACCATATCGACAGTTGCCGGATCGCTTGAAACCGGTTGCCCCGGTGTTTTGCGGCTAGTTGTAGGCATTTAGCACTTCTCCGTTTCCACTGCATATAACTTGGCTAGTAACTCGTTCATGGCAACTCGCGCCGGCGATTCTGGCGGAATCCTGGAAACCGGCTCGCCGTCCGCATCGAGAGCGGCGACGTCCTGATCCAATGGAATGCAGGCGAGCAATGTCAGTCCCGTAGCCTTGACGGCCTCGGCAATCGATTCAGGCAGAGATCCACCGGGCACGCGGTTTACGATCAGCCCGCGCTGTTTCGCGGGCAACGCGACTTCATCTGCCAGCGCCGAGATGCGGCCCGCGGTACGGATGCCGCGCACGGTACAGTCGGAAACAATGAGCAGGTAGTCGACGGAGAGCAGGGTGCGGCGGGAAATATGCTCCAATCCCGCTTCACTGTCGATCACGATGTTTCGGTAGTTATGCGCCAGGCGGTCCAGCACATCGCGCAGCACATTGTTGGCAAAGCAGTAGCAGCCCTGGCCTTCCGGGCGGCCCATCACGATCAGGTCGTAGCCCTTCTGTTCCACTACAGCCGCCTGAACGCGCAAATCCAGAAATTCTTGCTTGGAGACACCCTTCAGTGCCTGTACTTCCTTGCGCGCGCTTTCGCGAATCCCGCCCACGGTTGCGTTGTAGGCAATGCCCAGCGCCTCGTTCAGGTTGGCGTTGCAGTCGGCATCCACCGCCAGAACCGGCACCTCGCCGTGCTCCGCAAGCCAGCCCAGTGTGAGGGCCGACAATGTGGTTTTTCCAACCCCGCCTTTTCCAGTCATTGCCAAAATCATGTTTACGCACCTTCAAGGGTGGATGTGTGGCCTGGAGGTCCGGCAGCGCGCTCGGGCCGCGATTGGGTCACACACCTGCCGCTCATCCTCCTAAGTCCTGCTGCCCAGGAGCGCCGTAGCTCCGATTTTCTGGCGCAATTTCGCACTGGTTTCGTGCAGCGTGCGGAAAACCAACTCGGCATCGGCGACCGGCAGCGATCCCGTACCACACGACGGCGTAATCAGGGCCTGATGGTAGATCAATTCCGCAGCCAACCCGGTCGCTTTGGCCAGCTTTTCCACCAGTTCGCAAAACATGGCGCCAAGCGAGTCGGCCGTTTGGGCGTGTATCTTGGCGCTGTTGGTGGGGACAATTCCGAAAGCCAATGCCTTGCCGGCTTTCAGGTAGGCCTTGAAGGCATCGGGATAGAGCAGAATAGTATCGCCATAATCGAAGGCGTCGAAGTTCACAATGTCCACGCCGGCATCCATCAGGATCGGCCACTCGGTATTGCCGCAGCAATGTACGCCGGCCAGCGCCCCCTCGGCGTGTACCGCTTCAATCACTTCTCCCAGCCTGGCGACGCTGTCGTCGCGGGTCACGCTGACATACGTAGAGGAGCCGAAGGCCGACAAAATGGGCTCGTCGACGAAGCAGATTACTTGCTGCGCGAACGGCTTGAACTTGCGAATCTGCCAGCGGCATTTCATGGCCAGCGCTTTCACTACCACGTCAACGAACTCGGCGTTGTAGTAGATGGCGCGCTTATTCTGGTCGACGACGCTCAGGCCGAAGCTGAGTGGGCCGGTGGTCTGCACCTTCACGAACGGACGCGTGCCCCCGGCGGCTTCGAGGGCGGACTCCAACGCATAAATACCCTGCGAGAAGGCGGAAGTTATGCGGAAGGCCTCGAAGTCATCCGCGCAATATTTCTCGTAAAACTCCGCCAGATCCGCGCTGGTGTCTCCGCTGGTGTCGATGTACATGCGGCCCTTCTCGCGATCCAGGACTACGCGGGGAATGCTCTCGCTGTACTGCGCCTCCATCTGCTCGTTGAGACCGTTGGCCGGCAACTGTGGCCAGGTCGGCGCGTTGGGAATATTCTCCAAAATGACTTTGACAGCCTGCCCGGGATCTTTGTGGGGCAGGCTGCCGATTGCGGTTGCCAGGCAGCAGGGCTGGAAGTTCACAATACGCTCTCCTTCTCGGTGCAGAACGACTGCAGCGTCTTCTGCAGCGATCGAAACGGGTCGAGTAACTCAGGATATCCGAGGTCGGCCAGCGCCACACCCTGCCGGTCGGCCCTGGCGATGCGCGCATCGAGGGGAATCGTGCCGAGCAGGTGCTCCAACCCGAACTCGGAGGCGATCCATCGGCTGTCCTCTTCGGGATCGGCGGTCTTGTTCAGCACCACGCCGAAGCGGCCAATGCCGAGATTGGCAGACATCCGGCGCACGCGCTCCGCGGTTTCCACGCTCCGCTGGCCGGGCTCGACCACCGCCATCATCAGGTCCACACCCATGGCCGTACCTCGACCCAGGTGCTCGATGCCCGCTTCCATGTCGAGGATCACCACGTCACCCCGGTGCAACACTAAGTGCGATACCAGGCTTTTCAGCAGCACACTCTCCGGACAGGCGCAACCTCCGGCGGCGTGTTCGACCGCGCCCAGCACCAGCAGGTCGACTCCTTTGTAGTGAACCGCGTATTTCCCGGCAATGTCGGAAACTTCGGGATTGATCTTGAACATCTGCCCGAACTGGCGCACTTTGGCCCCGGTGCGCTCTTCGATCAGCTTACGTTCGGTGCAGATGGTGCGAATCTGGGAACGGAGGGAGGAGGGTAGTCCGAGGGCGGAGGCTAGATTCGCGTCCGGGTCCGCATCGACCGCTAATACCTGCCTTCCGTCCGCCGCATAAAGTCTGGCCAGGGTTCCCGCCACGGTAGACTTTCCCACTCCGCCTTTGCCCGATATCGCGATCTTCATGGTTCGGGCCTCGATCGAGCGATTTCAATGCCGTGCGGCTTCCGGTTGTGCCGGGACGATGAAGGAGCGTTCTTGGCAGTCTCCTGATGGCGAATCACCTCTTCGACCGCCAGGCGGACCTCGCCGAGGTCGCGCAGGAAATGCGGATCGGATTTCAGCTCCGGCTGCCGGGCGAGCATGTCGGGATCGAGTAAGCTCTCGTCCAATCGCAGCCGGGCCCGCGTCCCGGAGCGGGGACGTACCTGCGCCATTCCCCTGTCTTCGAGAACCTTGACGGCTTCGCGCGGAATGCTGCCGCTTACTCCCAGCTGCCTGCACCATTCCCCTTCGTTGGGGAAGCCGGTGAGTTGTGCGTTTCGTTCCGCATGCATGAGCTGCGGCGCCAAGGCGCGGGTCACGCGGCTGTGCAGACTCTCAGTCGGGTCAAGCTGCGCGAACGATGGAACAGATCCCTTCATCTCAGTCTAATATATGCTTAATGGTGGCGCGCTGGCGTGGGGTTGCCCTGTATTCGCGGTCGATCGGAATTCCGCGGTTCGCCGAAGACTATCCTCTGTGACGGCGGACGTAGACCAGAGCGCTCCAGCTTCAGGGTAGTCGGCAAGATCGGCATGGGGGTAGCGGTTGCCCGCTGACCCTTGCCGCACCACCGTGTGTACGGGTCCGTACGCGGCTTCACGCCGCTCGGACTGATCGTCAAACGAGTGAGCGGGATGTCGCCGCGCGAGTTTACGACGAAGAGTGTATTCGAGCCGCTGGGAATGACGTACACGCATCTCCGGGACGACCACGAGGAAATCATCAAGCACGATGCGCTGGGCTACGAACAGGAGGGCAAGGACAAGCCATACCGGATGTGCCTGACCAACTTCGACACTGAATCTCCCGCTCCGCGAAAAGACGAATCTTCGCGATTTGGCCTTCGATGGACTCGGCACTCGAAGACAATCGCCGGCCGGTAATAGCCCCAATCTCCCGCTCCCGAAGCGCAATCTCATCGAGAATGTTCTTGGAATGGCCGCTCTCGGCGATGGCCTTTGTGAAGTTCCTGATTCCCATCTCCAACTTTTCCTTCAGGGACCGCTACTGAGCGATGTCACCCGATAACGACTCAAAGCTGGCTCGAAGCTGACTCCCGAACTCGTCGATTGCGAATGCCCCAGACTCGGGCCGGAAAAACGCCGGCTTGTCCCCAGTCCAGACGAAGGGCCCACCTGGGTGCGCTACTATCAGATCGGGACGAACATTCCTATCTTTGCGGACCGCGACAAGTCCATTTACGACAACGTGAATGAGTTGCCCAGGGAGCGGCGAAACGGCTACAGTTGGTTCAGCCACGATTCGCAGCGCGCCCTGGACCGTTTTGACAAGTGGAGCACGGAACACCCGGAGTCCAAATGAAGTGAAGATTGACAGCAGCCTTGCTTTCGTCGTTTTGCTCGCCGGAATGGCGGGCAACACTTGTTTCGCCGCACCCGCGGAAGAGCGGCCCTGGTCCGAGCGTGCGGCGAACGCGGCGATCGAGCGCTGGCCGGATGGGCGCTTTGTCCCTGCTGGCGCCCGCTGGGCCTGGAACTACGAACTGGGCACGCTGCTGGAAGGCGTGGACGCGGTGTGGCTGAATACCGCCGATCCGCGCTACTACAACTACATCAAGAGTTCGGTCGATCGGTTTTCCGGTCCCGATGGCTCTATCCCCACCTGGAAGGTGGAAGAGTATCAGCTGGATAACATTCTGCTGGGGCGCCAGCTTCTGCTGTTGTACGGCGTCACGCAGGACCAGCGCTACGCAAAGGCCGCCACGTTGCTTTACCAACAGCTCATGCATCAACCACGAACCCCATCCGGCGGATTCTGGCATCAGCAGAGATATCCAAATCAGATGTGGCTGGATGGGTTGTACATGGCAGAGCCATTCTATGCCGAATATGCTTCCACTTTTCATCATGCAGACGCATTCAACGACATCACACACCAGTTTGTGCTGATGGACGAGCATGCGCGCGATCCGAGGACCGGCCTGCTCTACCACGGATGGGATGAGTCGAAACAAGAGCGCTGGGCCGACAAGCAGACCGGCGTCTCCTCGCAGTTCTGGGCCAGAGCCATGGGATGGTACATGATGGCGTTGGTGGACACGCTTCCCTATTATCCCGAGTTGGATGCGGGACGGAAGGAGCTGGTCACCCTCCTCGAACGGGATGCCGCCGCGGTGGCGAGGTACCAGGATGGCGCTACCGGGCTCTGGTACCAGGTGCTCGACCAAGCCGGTGCGAAGGGAAACTACCTGGAGTCCCCCGCCTCCTGCATGTTTGTTTACGCACTGGCCAAAGGCGTGCGCCAGGGCTATCTTCCCCAGAGTTATCTGGCCACTGCCGACCGCGGATATAAAGGAATTCTCGATCACTTTATTGAGGCTGGCCCCGGAGATTCGGTGTCGCTCACCGGAACGGTGAAGGTCGGGAGCCTTGGCGGCGATCCCTACCGGGACGGAAGTTACTCCTATTACATCGGCGAGAAGACGGTGACGAACGATCCCAAGGGAGTTGGAGCTTTTCTGCTGGCCAGTGCGGAGATCGAAAACGCCCAGAATGCGAAGCTGGGGCGCGGCGAAACGGTCCTTCTGGACGCCTGGTTCAACAGCCAGAAGCGGCCCGATGCATTCGGCCGTCAGGTCTATTTTCATTACAAATGGGACGACATGAGCAACAGCGGCTACTCACTGTTGGGTCACATCTTCCGCAAGTTCGGCGCGGAAACCAAGACGATCTATACAGCACCCACGCTCGCGGCGCTTCGCCAGGCGCAGGTCTACATTATCGTCTCTCCGGATATTCCGGCGAAGAACCCGAACCCGCATTATGTGCTGCCCGAGGATGCGGCGCAGATTGAGGCATGGGTAAAGGCTGGCGGTGTGTTAGTGATCATGGAGAACGATCCGGGGAACGCCGATCTCGACCACCTCAATCTGCTGGCTGAGCGGTTCGGCATCCACTACAACAATGTGCTGCGCCATCAGGTGGACGGGAACAAGTTCGAGATGGGGAGGATTGCGGTAGATGGCGGTGGTCCTATCTTCCGCGACCCGCACACCATCTATATGAAAGAGATCTGCACCATCTCGGTGAAGTCTCCGGCTATCTCGGTGCTTCGCGATCGCGGAGACATTCTGATGGCCACGGCGAAGTACGGCAAAGGAACTGTCTTTGCCACGGTCGATCCCTGGCTCTACAACGAATACATCGACGGCCGAAAGCTTCCTGCTGAGTATGACAACTACGCCGCCGGCAAGGAACTTGTTCGATGGGTTCTCGCGCAGATACCGCGCCGGCCTTAGGGCGAGACGCATAGGTCAATTTCTTTGGGAACAAAAGCCGCGACGTTTCGCTGTGCCTAAATGAGTTCAGTTTGCGATTTCCACGCTTCCCGTCGTTCTTCGCCGTTCCTTTGTTGCTCTTTTCCGCGACTTTGCACGCTCAGGACACCCGCAAAGTCACCGAATCGGGTATTCCAGCCGCGTGCATAACACTGGATCCAGTATCGCCGCAAGGCGCGGCGTGATCTCACTTGAGGATGAGCGGAGGTTGGACACGGAGAGCATCCAGCATGCGATCGACAACTGCGCCGCGGGCAAGGCTGTTGTGCTGCCCGGCCGTGGCGTCCTTATCCCACGGTTGTAACTCTCGACACGGAGCTGAACAGCCACATCGACCCGGCCGGCTGGCGCGAGTGGCATCCGGGCAAAACGCATTCGATCGACACCGTGTCCTATGCCGAATACAACTCCACCGGCCCCGGTGCGCGGCAAGACCAACGCGATCCGCACACGCATTTTCTGGCTCAGCAACAGGCCAGTCAATTTGCGCCCGCCGTCTTTCTGCGCGGCGCCGACAACTGGGACCCGCTGCAAGCCCCCAGACAGTAGAATGAACTTAGATTGGCAAGGATGGCGGCACGGAACGGGCATGCACCGGGAGCCGAATCCGTGACCGGGTGAATGAATGGGAGGAACCATGAAGACGGTGTTGATGGCTGACCCTGTGCGGTATCCGCGCATGACCACGGATGAGATTCGCGAGACGTTTTTGCTTTATGCGCTCTATGAGCCGGGCAAACTGCATGTGAATTATGTCGATCTCGATCGCGCTGTGATCGGCATGGCGGTACCTTTGGACAGTCCCATTGCGCTGCCCACGTATCCAGAATTGCGGGCAGCGTACTTTACCGAGCACCGCGAGCTGGGAGTCCTGAACATCGGAGGCAATGGCATTGTTCGCGTCGAAGGAATGAGTTACGAGCTTGAGAATCTCGATGTGCTCTATATTGGCCGTGGCAATGCCGAAGTCGGTTTTGAGTCCAGGGACAAGGCCGCTCCCGCAGTCTTCTATCTACTGAGTTATCCCGCTCATGCCGGCTATCCGATTGCTCTTGTGCGCAAGGACGAGGCCAATCCGACGGAACTGGGAAGCGTGGAAACCTGCAATCGCCGCACCATCTGCAAGTACATCCATCTGGGCGGAGCGGCAAGCTGCCAACTGGTGATGGGTGTGACTCATTTGCATCCGGGGAGCGCATGGAATACGATGCCGCCGCACACCCATATGCGCCGCTCAGAGGTTTACATGTACTTCAATGTTGCCGAGGATGCGCGCGTGATTCACCTGATGGGACCGCCCGGGGAGACGCGACACATCGTGATGGCCAACCGGGACGTTGTTGTGTCCCCTGGATGGTCGATCCATGCGGGCGTAGGCACTCGCGCCTATAGCTTCTGCTGGGGCATGGGCGGAGAAAATCAGGACTATGCGGATATGGACCCGGCTCCGGTCGGGAGTCTGCGTTGACGGAAGGGAGTTAGCCATGAAGATGGCGATTGCATTGGTGGCGGCGCTGGCGGCAACCGTTTCGGCGGCGACCCTGAATGGGGACAGGGGAGCAGTAATTCCGGCGCGCGAAATCCAAGCACAACTTGCGCAGTTGGCTCCGCAGACCACGGCCTCAGGCAGCAGCGGCTCAACGCTCGCAAGTTACGGCAATCTAGCCCTGAAACTCTCTGTGCGCACAACCAGCGGAGGCGCGGAGATTCATGCGCACTATGACGACCTGATGATCGTTGAACAGGGCAATGCGACGCTGATTACCGGCGGGACGGTCATCGATGCGAAAACGGACAGCGACGGAGAGACCAAGGGCACTGGCATCCAGAACGGGAAGCCGCAGGCCATTGCGGTTGGAGATGTCGTCATCGTGCCAGCCGGTGTGCCTCATCAGCTGCTGATCCCTTCGCGCACGATCTACGGCGCTTTGGTGACCAAGGTGAAGGAGTAGCGGCAGAAGTATTTGTGCGCCAATTTCGATTTCACTCTCCGTTATCGAGCCATCCAGCCGCCGTCCACGATAAGAATCTCCCCATTCACATAACCCAATCCGCCCTCCGCTCCTGTTACCAGCGCAGTCTTCCCATCCAGGCGGAAACGGTCGAGAATGCTCACCGGCTGCAAACTCCGAGTACACGAAATATGCGCATCGTCGATCCCGTCAGCGCGCCCGACGAGGAATACTGGCTGTGGGAGGCCATTTCCCATGGCACGCGCGAAATTGCAGTCTACGCCTGGTATCCCATGAGTTCGGGCTTTGAATCGAACGGCTACGGGCTCATCCACTTGGACGGAACACTCACCGACCGCGCCCATGCCGCAGGCAATACCGCGGCCATCATTGCCGCCAATGCGGAAGATCTCAATCGCGCCGAGCCTGCTTCCGCCCAGGTCGCGGTTCTCTATGACCTCCTCTCCTATATGGTGGAAGGCAGCCCTCGCCTTCCACGCTGGGCAATGCAGTGCGAGATTCCCTTCTCGGCATCTATCGCGCATTTCTCGAAAAGCAGATTCCAGTCGACTTCGTCAGTTGCTCTGCTCTCGATGCGGCCCGTCTCCGCCAGTACAAAGTCGTCTTCTTCCCTTATCCGGTTATGCTTTCAGAGAGTGCGGGAAATCTGCTGAAGGAACACGTCGAGAACGGCGGCACGATCGTCGCCGAAGCCAGGCTCGTCTGGAACGATGAGCGGGGACACGCCAGCCCTGTTATCCCGGGTTTCGGCCTGGATCGCGTCTTCGGTGCGCACGAAATCCTGATTCGTCCCGAAGAGAAGCCGAAGATCGTCGTCCAACGCTCCGCCGATCTGCCCGGCCTTTCAGCGGGCCTGACGCTTCCTGGAGCAGCCTTCGAAGAGCAACTGGAAGCTTCTAAAGAGGCGCGCACTCTGGCCTCGTTTTCTTCCGGCGAAGCCGTCATGCGCAGACGTCCTGACGGTAGAACGGCAGGTTATTGGGCATGTACCGGCGCCTGACGGATGGATACTAGGGATTCGAAGATCTCGAGCAGTTCTGCCGCGACGGCGCTCCAGCTTCGGCTCCAGTGTGCGGAAATGGCCATTGCGTTCCAGGTTCTGTCGAGGACTGATGCGAGGGCATGAGCCAACTCGACCGGCTCACGAGGGGGCACAAGTCGTCCGCACTCGTCGCTCATGATCTCGGGGATACCCCCGACATTTGTGGCGACGACAGGACGGCCACAAGCGAGCGCCTCAAGGACAACGTTGGGGCAGCCTTCCATGTAACTTGGCAGGGTGACCAGATTCGCTGCCGCCATCCAGACGGCGACATCGTCGAAGGTACACTCGGGCAGCGCGTGGATGTAGTTGGCCGCATTGTTGGCCTGAATGGCGCTTTCGATCAGTGGCCTGTCCGGCCCCTCGCCGACCATATACACATGCAAGTCAGGGCGAAGAAGACGCAGCGAAGCCGCCGCCTCGACCAGTTCACGCAAGCCTTTTTTCACGTCCATGCGCCCGATGTAAACCACGGCCTCCGCGGCCGGGTCGATGTGCAGCTTCTGCCTCGCCTCAAGACGATCTCTGACATGGAAGACGGAGAGATCGCAACCGCTGAGGATGGCGCGGGTCTTCTCCGGCGGGGCGCCCATGGCTACCATCCTCTTGCGCAGATCGTCGCTGATCGCAACCAGAAAATCGGCTTCGCGCAGCACGTTGCGCGTGTGCATCGCTGAAAGCCGGTCGCCGATGCTGTGAACATCGGACCCAACGCCCATGGCGACGACGGGAACCGAGAGCGCTTTGCCGATCTTGAGCGCGGCATATCCATCAGGGTAAAGAAAGTAGCTGAAGATGAGATCGGGCGCAAAGCTGCGGACGTGAGGCAGCAAAACGCGGGCGGCCATCCATCCGTTGAACGGCCGGGAAACCAGGGGTAGCACAGGGTAGTTGTAGTAGTCAACCTTCACATCCGGCAGGCTGTAGGAAGTGTCGAGAGCGTCGTACATGCGGCTCCGCGGCTTGAGCCAGGATGGGTACGCGGCGTGGGGATAAAAGACCCGCACATCGGATTTGCCGGAAAGAACACGCAGCGTCTGATAGGCGGGCCGGCCGTGGGTGCGTTGCCCGGAACTGGGGAAATGGGCGGTGACAACGGCAATTTTGAGCATGGCTATTGTTCCGTTCCGGCAGGCTGGGCAACCGGCGGTTGTGACCCGCCCTCGCGCTGTCTGCCGGCGATGGAATGCAGAAGTGCGGCGTAGCGCTGCGCGAGAACCTTGCGTTCGTACTGTGCGATCTTCCCGATATCCGGTTGAAACGCGGTGAGCAGCGAAGTGCCGCGGGCCGCCGCGTCGACGAAGAGCCGGCGGATACCGTCAACATCGCGGTTGCTCGCCCACCATCCGGCCCGCAACTCTTCGAGCAGGCGACGTGTCTCGCCCTCGGCATGGACGGCGCCGAGAATGGGCTTGCCCCCGCCGACGTAGTCGTAGAACTTGCCTCCGACGTTCAGGGGGTCGTGGTTGATCAGCAGGACATAGTCGGTTTCGTTCATCGCAGCCAGAGCTTCGTGTTGCGGCAGAAAGCCCTTCAACTCCACCATATCGCCCAATTGCAGAAGGGCTTCGCGGAAGCGAGGCTCCTCGATGTGTCCAATAAAGCGAAGTCTGAATCGGGACTTCAGTTCGGGGGGCAGCGTCTGCACGGCTTGAACCAGTGCGGTCGGCTCGGTTGAGGCGTAGACCGTGCCCACGTAGGTGACAACGATCTTGCCGTCGGGAGGGGGATTTGCAGACGGAGCGGAGCGGCGCAGCCTTGTGGCGTCGAATCCGTTGGGAATGAGATGGAACTTGCTGTCAGCCTCGCGCGGGTAGCGGGCGCGAATCTGGCGGCGTGCGGCCTCGGTGACTGCGACAACGGCGGTTGCATTGGTCACTGCGCTTGCTTCGGCGTTGCTGGCGACACTGCGGGCGCGCTCGCTGATGCTGAAGAGAAAGCTGACGAGTTCGAAGTTGGTCGTTAGCCATTCATCGCGGAAGTCGACCACGATGGGCAAGCCAGGGAACTCCTTCCGGAGTTTCGCAACCAGAAGCACACTGGAGAATGGCGGCACCGTGATGAGGACAAGGTCTATGTTGCGTTCCCTGACGATGCGGCGCGCGGCGCGGGTGAGCACTGGAAGCCAAGTTACCTGTGGGTCGGGCTGCAGAATGTCCTGTAGAACTCTCTTGAGAAAGTGCGGCTTGCCGGCGGCGGCCGGAGCAGCGGGATTACCAGCCGGTGGCTTTGCGCCAGCGATTAGCCTCTTGATCCGCTTCTTGATGCTGAAGGGGAGGTCGAGCGTCAACGTCCGATGAACTGTGACTTCGCTCGGAATCTCCTTGAGGAGCGTGGGGTCGGAGCCCACAGCAGATGCGTTGCGCGCCGTGAGCACGTCGAGCCGGATTCCTTCGGCGGGAAAATAACGCGCAAAACTTGAGGCCCGCATAACTCCCGTGCCTCCGACTGGCGGAAACGAATAGGAGACCAGAAGGACATTAAGGCTATTCATCGGCTGGCTTCCGTGACACAAACCGCTGGGGCGGAAACGTTCTTGTGATCAAGAATCAGACCTTCGACAGCCTGATATATCTGCCAGGCCGTGGCCCAGTGGACCTCGATGCCTCTTTGGTCCGCTTCTTCCGCAAGCCAGCGGAACAGGTTGTCCAAGCCCCCGTTGAGTAGCGGCTCGATGTTTCTGTCCTGCGCGCCGTGGGTGAAGAGTTTGAGGAAGATATCGTCGCCGATGGTGGGAGCTATATCGAACCACTGACGTACCCGCGAGGGCGTCGGCATATCGTAACCGGCAATCTCTCCGGTTTCCAGGCGCGGCATTGGCCGTTCGCCGAAGCGCAGGCCGAGCGGCCCGGTGATCATGAGCAGGTCGCCCTGTCTGCCGCCGCCAACAGTGGCTTCGATTCCATGATCGAATGACTTCGGACGGTTGTCGGGATTGTTTGTGCACCAGTAGATTTGGTTCACAACGCGCCCCTGGGTTGCAGAGGGAGCTGACGGCATGGTGAAGTCGGCATAACAACCTAGATCGCGCAGCAGGGCAATCTCACCATTAAGGCCGCACCACCTGCCATCCGGGCGCGAGTTATCGAGCGCCCAGTTGCCATGGATGAAGCCGAAGACGGTTCGGCCGTCCTGCTGGCGAAGCAGTCCGTGGTCGCCGGCCAAGCGCTGGCAATACTCAGTGACTTTCAAGATGAAGGAGGGGCCCTGTTCGATGTCGTGATGCAGATGCACTTCCACGTCGCCGACTCCCAGTCGCACCATCTCCGCGATGCCGTCGAGAATATCCCGCCGGTACTCTTCCTGCGGGTAGAAAAAGCTGTATTGGGGGCGCTGGCCCGCGGCGTCACGGGGAGCGTCGTCCGCAATGCTCGGCCACCTGTCGCGCCACCGCGCCAAGCGGCCGAGGGCGGTTTCAACGGAGGCGCCCATGCCCAGAGGTTCGTAGTGATCGGTGATGGTGACCCAGGCGCGCTTCGGCTTCGTGGACCGCACGCTTTTTCGCAGGCGGTCCTTCAGGTACGGAAAAAGCCAGATTTCTGCATGTCGAGGGAGGTTCATGGAATTGACTTGCCCTTTGCATGTCCCCTTAGTCGGCGAAAGGCGCCTGAAACAGAAAAACTATCCTTGAGTATGGAACGGGTTTGTGGTTCCTGTCAAAGACTTCTGTATCCCTCTCAGTGAGTCCTATTGCCTGCCCGAAAAGGCGCCACGCTAAGGAGCCAGTCGAGTAAGAATCTCAGCGATCCGTTCCGACGCCTTGCCGTCCCACAGCGGCGGCCGGCCCGTCTGTTTGCGGCCGCCGCTCAGCGCTTCGTGAAACTTGCTCTCGAGCAATTCCCAATCGTGCCCTATCAACACATTCGTGCCCAGAGTCACAGTGATTGGACGCTCGGTATTCTCACGCAAAGTGAGGCACGGCGTGCCCAGATAAGTGGTCTCCTCCTGTATGCCACCCGAGTCCGTTATGACAACCCTGGCATTCTTCTGAAGCGCAAGAAACTCAAAGTATCCAAGCGGAGCGATCACTCGAAGACTTGAGTTACACTGCTCCAGCCGTGCCGACCACTTCTGCCGCGTTCTCGGATGAACTGGAAATATCAAGGGAAGTTTCTCGCTCAAACTGTCAAGCACGTGCAGCATCGGCAAAAAAGTCGACTCGTCATCTACATTCGATGGACGATGAAGCGTGACCAATCCAAAAGAATCCAGGGATAACTCAGCTTTGAGCTTTGGGAAAATCTCGTCCGCCTTCGGCAAGAATCGAATGAGAGTATCGATCATTACGTTGCCAACAAGGAACACCTTTTCCTTTGCAATACCTTCGCGCGCGAGATTCTCATTGCCATCGGCTGACGGAGTAAAAAGAAAGTCTGCAAGTTGATCTGTAATCAAGCGGTTTATCTCTTCCGGCATCGAGCGGTCAAACGAGCGCAGACCCGACTCGACATGCCCCACGCGAATACCGATCTTGGAACAAACGAGTGCTGCCGCAACGGTAGAATTTACGTCCCCATAAACCAGCACAATATCCGGTTTGCGCGCGAGTACAACCGGCTCAAACCGGCTCATGATCGCGGCAGTCTGCTGCGCATGAGATCCCGAGCCAACGTTCAGACTTTCATCGGGATCCGGAATCTCCAACCCTTTGAAGAACACATCCGACATGAGCGCGTCGTAGTGCTGGCCGGTATGCACTAGCGTCTGCTCGTGCCCTCTCCCTCCTAGCGCACGATAAACAGGAGCCGCCTTCATGAAGTTTGGCCGTGCACCAACCACGTGTAGAACTTTCATTTTGCATTCCCTTTTCTAGACCAGGATTTCCATTCTGTTTGCCCCGTTCCGCGTCGGCCTTGTCGTAGTCGCCGGTAGTTGGAGACAGATTGAGACACTTACTTACCCGCGAGGGAGTCGGCATGTCGTAGCCAGCGACCGCTCCGGTTTCCAGGCGCGCCAGTGTTCGGCGGCGGCGCGGGGCCGCCGCGTCCTGAGGAGCGTCATCGGCAATGCGCGGCCACTTGTCGCGCCATCGCGCCACACGACCTCGCGTGGTTTCAACGGAAGCACCCAAGCCCAGCGACTCGTAGCGATCGGTGATGGCAACCCAGGCACCCTTCGGCTTCGTGAGTCGCATGCTATTCCGCAGGCGGTCCTTCAGATAAGGCAAAAGCCGGATTTCTGCGTGTCGAGGGAGCTTCATCGAGTTGATTTGCCCTTTGCATATTGCCGTAGTCGCCGGAAGGCGCGCCTGAAACAGAACCACTGTCTTTGAGTATCGAACACGCTTCTCTTGTCTGTCAAAAAGACTTTCCGAGCGGTCTTCGTTGTATACTGTCCGTGATCTATGTTTCGTTGGTTAAGGAAAGACAATGGGTTTGAAGATAGCAATCGTTGGATGCGGCAAGATCGCGGATGCACACGTTGAGGAGATTAAGAAGATACCCTCCGTTCAACTGGGCGCAGTCTGCGACCTCGAACCGATTATGGCTGAGCAGTTGGCCGCTCGTTACGGCGTACCATGCTGGTACTGCGATGTGGCGAGTATGCTAGAAGTGGAAAAGCCGGATGTCTTGCACATTACAACGCCGCCGCAATCGCACCTTTCCCTTACGAGACAAGCTGTGGCGGCTGGATGCCATATATTCCTCGAGAAACCCGTAGCCCTGCGCCATTGCGACGCCGAAGCTATCATCGGGACGGCAATTGGCGCGGGGCGGAAGCTGACAGTAAATTACTGGCCGAGGTTCGAGGCTCCGGCGCTTGAGCTGCGTCGCCTCTATGAAACAGGAGTGCTTGGCATTCCAGTTCATGTCGAAAGCTTTCTAGGTTATGACCTCGGTGGCGAATATGGGACAGCGTTGAAGCGGGACCCCGAGCATTGGGTACATCGCCTTCCCGGCAAGCTATTCCAGAACGTGCTGGATCATGTCTTGAATAAGATCACTCCATTTCTGGATGATGAAGAACCTTTCATCCAAGCCGTCGCATATCGCGGAAATGCAGGTGGAGGTGAGTCCCGCTCCGGTGAGCTTCTCGATGAATTGCGCGTGATTATTCGGGGCGCGCAGGTAAGCGCCTATGCGACGTTCAGCGCACATGCCCGCCCAGTCGGGCAAACTTTGCGCGTTTACGGAACGAAGAACACAGCCCATGTCGACTTCATGGTGCGCACGGTTGCCCTGGAGCGAAAGCAAACATTCCCGTCCGCTCTGGGCCGTTTGTTCCCTCCGTTCCTGGTTGCGAAGGATTACCTGCGGCAAGGACTGAGGAATGTGAACAGCTTCTCGCATGCGCGCTTCCATTTCTTCGATGGTTTGCGCCGGCTGCTGAACGAGTTTTATCTCTGCATCGAAAAGGATTCCCCGCCGCCGATTGCCTACGGCGAGATACTGCGCGTCTCGGCGATGATGGAAAGAATCCTCGAACAGGTTTATCCAGAGGTGTTCGTTTGAAAGTCCTGGTTACCGGTGCGGGCGGTTTCCTCGGATTTCATGTTGTCGAACGCCTGCTCGCCCATGGTTATACGGATATCCGGTGCTTTCTTCGCGAGCGCGCCAAGGCGGAACGGCTCTTGGAAATGTCGCAGTTGTATCCCGGTTCGCAACTGGAGTTGTGCTACGGAAATCTGAGGGCGAAATCCGACTGCGTCCGAGCCATCGCGGATGTCTCCCTGGTGTTCCATCTCGCCGCGGGATTGAAAGGCTCGCCGGCAGAGCTGTTTGCCGATTCGGTGGTCGTCTCCCGCAACTTGCTTGAAGCTCTGGAAACACGGGACGGTTTCCCTGCACAGAAGACCCGGGTGGTTTTGGTAAGCTCTTTCGGCGTGTACGGGGTGGTGCCATTGGGCAGGGGTGCCCGGATCGACGAACGGACGCCGCTGGAAGACCATCCTGAGCTTCGGGACACCTACTCTCATTCCAAGCTGAGGCAGGAACAGCTCTTTTGGGAGTATCGGCAAAAGGCTGGATTTGAACTCGTTGTCTTGCGTCCAGGCGTAATCTACGGGCCGGGCGGCGGAGCCTTCTCCAGCCGGGTAGGCTTGCAGATTGGACCAGTGTTCTTCCATTTGGGAGGGAGCAATCTGCTTCCACTTGCGTATGTCGTCAACTGCGCGGAAGCGATCGTGGTCGCAGGTACCCATCCCGAATCTGCGGGGCAAGCATACAACGTGCACGATGACGACCTGCCCACTGCCTCCCGGTACTTGCGCGAATACAAGAGGCATGTCAAGCGGATACGGTCGATTCGCCTGCCGTATTTCATGACCAGGATGCTGGCGTGGGCGTTGGAAAGATATCATCGCCGTTCCCAGGGGCAGTTACCGGCCATCATCACTCGTTACAAAGCTGCCGCGGCCTGGGGTGGAAACACGTTTAGCAACGCAAAGCTGCGCGCGCTGGGATGGCGCCCGCTCGTTGCCACATCCGATGCGATGCCGGCGACCTTCGAGTATCTCAAGCAGCAGGATCAGAGGCAGTGACCGGTGGGCTGAGCTCCGACCCTATTCCATTGCCCCCACCGTGAGCGCCTGTTTGCGGACCGTCTGTATCGCGGACGGCCCATACTGGAAGCGCACCGGCAGCTTCGGCGCATCAGGTGGCAAGCTTGCTCCGGCGTTGACCAGCGCCGGCACCGGAGCAAATGTGGTTAGGTTAAATGGTGCCGTCGAGACACCAATCAAATTGGAGACGCCTGCGGTATCGGCTCTGTTGCTAGCTCCCTGGAAGGCATAACGCGAGGGTCTTAGAGTCCAGCCGGTGTGCTCTCCACCGGCCAACTCTCCCGTGCCCCAATTCGAGTTGATGACATTCTTGCCGAAGACCGTGAACTGGCTTGTACGGGTGTTCCAGTAGAAGATTGGTTTTGTTCCTGTGTCCATCCAGATTGCGTTGTTGTGTACCTGTATCTGCGGCCATTCGATCTGCGGTGTGTCTTCGAGTCCCCCTCCGGCCCCAGTGTCGAACAGAACCCAATTGTAATACTTATTCGTCGGCTCGTAGAAGCTGTTGTTGTAGAACCACAGCGTCCCAAGACGGTTGTTATCTACAGTACCCATATCGCTCAAGTAATGGATCGGCACTAAGGCTGTCGCATTGACGAAGGTGTTTCCGTAGACGTAGTCCGTGTGGTGTGCCTCGACCACCGCAGCCAGCAGATCGGCGGTGTATGCATCGGCAGGATATATAGAACGAAATGAGTGTGCGCCCCCTCCCAGGTACCCCTCGAATGAGGTATATGCCCCTGCGTCCTCGTTATCGACAAGGTCAAGTTGCCGTGCTGCTCCATCGCCGAAGTGGTTGTAGCGCAGAATTTCAGGAAAACCGCGGCCCTTGAAGTTCGAACCCCGCGCCCCGCTCTGATACTGGTCGATGATATTGAACTGCGCTACTTCGTTCCACCCCTGAACGTAAAGCTGGCTCATGCCATAGGATCCGGAGACGCCATTGTTATGCAGGTGGTTGCCTTCATACAAGGTATTGGCTACGGCTGCGTAGCCATTGCCAGAGTTGAAATCGGAAAAGAGACCATTGCCGCAGTTATATGCGTCGATACCTCTAACCACCGTATCCATGCTGCGGAATAGACGAATGCAAGCCGCTGCGCCGATCCATGCCTTGCCCGCCGCGCCCGAAGGAGTGGTATAGGTGTTGGGCGGCTTGGCATTCTGAATCTTGAGGCCCTCGACAATCAGATACTGCGGACCGCTCCAGGTTCCCGTGTACATCCCAGCCCAGCCGGTAGCGCCAATTCCGACTGCCGTGTATCCCGCCGAATACACGCTTACGTCCGAACGTCCGGTGGCATTGCCGGCATCGATCACTGGAAGGTTGCCCTGGGCATCCGGCACGCCGCAGACCCGAACCGGCTGGGTGCGCTCCGCCTGCGTCGCAAGCTGGAAGTATTCGTGATAGGTGGTGGAGCTGGCTCCGGTGGTGTCCTCGTTGTGGATGCGCACGGTTGAACCGTTCTTGAGAGAAGCCCACGGAACCGACTGGATTGTTTTGTACGCCCGCGACGGCCCTACCTCGTATGTCTTTCCTTTCAGGTCTGGATCAACCGTGCAGTCGACCGGCATGGTCTTTGAGGGAGTCACCTGGTAGGGCATTTTGTGTCCGGTCACGTAGATGGTAGCCGTGTTCATCTTGGAACCGTCCGCGACGCTGGTGGCTGTTAACGTATAGCGCCCCCCCACTCTGGCCGAGAAGACCGTATCCTGATTCGTCACGTCCACCAGGACGCCGTCTCCCTCGCGGGGCTTTGAGGTGATGGCCCAGGTCACGTTGCGGTTGACCGATCCCCAGACAAATGCTTGGATGTCGGCTTTCTGCAGGGCGTACAAGGTGGTATAGAAGGGCACCACATGGACCTGCACGGCTGGATTGCAGACATTCACGGTGATGGAGGCAGACTGGTTTGGGCTCTCCTGCGACTGCGCTGTGAGCGTAAACTGCGTGGCTGAACGAACGGTATAGGAGTCCGCACCCTTGATTGAGCATTTGCTGCCCTTGGCCGGAGCGGTTACGTCTACCCAGTTGCCTGACGTGGAGGAGAGACTGGCGCCGCCCGTTACAGACCAGTTGACCGCATCCGTTGTTCCGCCCGTGACCGTGACAAAGATGCGGCGCACACTGCCGGGCAATACGTTGAAACCATAGGCCGGTTGGGTGATGGCGATGGAGATCCGAGATGAGGATGTTGCGGCGGCAGGCGCTCCGGCATTTGCAGTCCCCGTCGCACTCTGCCCCTCGCCGCAAGCCGTCACGGTCACGACAAGGGAGAATCCCAAAGCGAAAGACAACTTGAGACGAATGTTCATGCGTTACTTCCTCTTTGTGCGGAAGCTCTAGCGCAGGCACGCAAATAGCATTCGGCCAAAACTGTTTCGATTCGGTGGAACAGCATCTTCGTCCTCTCCAAGCCGCACGATCCGCGTGAACGTCGTGTTGGCTTCGAGCCAGTGGTGGATGTGGTCCGGATCCCAGCCGTCGAGTTTCTCTCCAGGGTATTCATGGCTTTGGCCCATATCGAAGAACATCACACGGCGCGTCGCCTCATCCACCAGTCCAAGCAACTCCTCGGCGCTAACGTTCAGGCGATTCAAGATGTAATGGTGCGCGAGACTGAAGCACGATGTGATGTCATATCTGTCTTGAAGTGCCCGGAGAAAACCGACAGCATCGCAGCGATGTACCTGTTCCGGCCTCAGACCGTACATCACTTTTCCGACTGAAATTGCCGTAGGATCGCGCTCCACCCCCTCAGCCCGAAATCCGAGCTTCGACATTTCGGAGACAAACCAACCGTAGCTGCTGGCAACGTCCAGATAGCTGCTGGACGCGGGCGGCATCAGGCCTTCGGCGTGGAGAAACTCCGTCATCTTTGCAAGCCTGTCTGTGCAGCGCCGCACCAGAACCCATCCCGCCACCTCCGGCGAATCAATGGGCTGATAGAGCTCCCGGCGTCCTTTGAGCCATAAAACATCGAGCAGGAGGTCCTGAACAGGTGTTGTGACGGGAGGCTGCAAGATGAGGCCCGGAACTTCTCGAACACTTTGCATGTACGCCAGCGCCAGCCGGTGGTGGCCTTCGGACACCTGGTAGCATGTTGAGTCCTTCACAGGATACACGGCAATGTACTCGTACGGATCCCTTTCATAGTTCGGAACCTCTTGCGGAGGAGAGCTTCCGTCCAGTCCGAGATAATCATGGACGAAACGGCGGGCTCCCCACTGAACCTGGTCGGGAGCAACAGCGTCGAAGTACCTGCCAAACAGTTCGATATTCAGGACCGCGTTTCGGTAGTAATCGGTTCGTTCGAAGACTCCTCCCTCCCAGAGCCGCTCACCGACGCTGTCATACTCGCGCAGCAGCTTCACCTGCGGCCACTCGGATATGGGGCGCGAAGCACGACGAATATCGCCAATCATACGAGCGAAGGTTGCTGCTGAGACACCATTGTCCCCGCCCTGGAGGCAAGCATCGACGCGGATGGGCACCAGCTTCCTCCTTAATGCAATTCCCTTGCAACTTCTCTGGAGGGACCATGCTCGCTCGCGGAGTGACTTCGGAAGGTGCCTCCGCCAAGCATTCATGATCATCGACGAAATCCCGCCTTCCTCCGCAGTTAAGGAGTAACTCTTTGCCGTAACGACGCTACCGGATTCAGAGCGGGTCAGCAGCGATAGGAACTTGCCCGCCGGCCTGACGATGGACTTTGGCAGCATCCCGGCCAGGATATTGAAGCGGTCGTGGTCTTCCGGCTCCAGCACGCGCATCAGGTAAATAAGCCCGAAGAGAACGATGAGTGAAGCGGTTCCACCGCACAGAATGCCCCACAGCGGCGCCAGTTGCACAGCGATGTAATGCGCGGTGAGGGAAGCCAGGACGCTGATGAAGGCGATCTTGGCGATCTGCAGCCAGGGAAGCTTAACCTTGTAAAGGAAAATGCCGATGGCCCACATCATTCCCACGGCTGTTACCTGCGCCGCTCCGTTGCCGATGCAGGCGCCCACCGCGCCATGCGCTGGAATCAGGCGCCATGCCACGCCAATATCGACGATGCCGGCCAACACAGTCGCCAAGATGACATAGCGCTGCCGCTCATTGCTCTCCAAAAGGTTTTGGACAGGACCGATGAAGGCCTTGGGCATGCACAGCAGCGGCGCCAGCATCACAACTGTGGCCGCTTCCCTGTACTGGTTGCCGTAGAGAAGCAGCAAAACCGGCACCGCGAGAGCGGCGGCGATGACGTGCAGTGGAATCGATGTTAGTGCGAGGTAGCGGAACGCGGAAGCCGTGAGATCGGAAAGCCTGGATTTATCGCGGCCGTACTGAGCGAAGATCGTGGCGCCGGCAGCCGACCCGAATATCATTGAGCTGAGCAGCAGCCGCTCGGCCATGTTGAAGGCTACCGAATAGTAAGACACCTGGCGGATATCGGGACAAAGGTGCTTCAGAAGGAAAAACTCCGACCGATCCCAGACGACCAGCGCCACAGCCATGCTGGTGACGCTCTGCCAGGCAAAGGCCGTCATTCGCCTGCGCAATCCCTGCGGGAAAGCATGGGTCGTATCCCAGGTGAGTATGCGCGCGACCGTGGGGAAGACACGCACAAGGAAATCGGCAAGTCGCATGGCGAGCACCGAAGCGCCGAAACCGACCACACCCCATTTGAAAACGACCGTTGCGGCAACCGCGATGAAGTAGACGAGCATCGAGACGACCGAGGCCGGGAGATTTGTGGACAACTCCTCCGTAGCGACGTTGGCCTGCGCGGAGATGAAGTTGACCATCGAAGGCCAGATGCTGAGGACAATAAGTGCCGATGCCAGCTTGTACGCCTCGGTGGCATCTCGGAGTACCCAGACCAGCAGGCCGGCAGTGGCCAGCGTTGCCAAGGCGGACTGGAGCCGCAAGGTGCGAAAATAAATAAACCTCGCCGTTCCCCGATCGCCCATGCCCAGGAACTCGGCCATGTATTTCCGCGTGGTTGCGGGTATGCCCATTCCGCCCAGGCTGCTGACAACCTGAGCAATCCATATCATGTAGATGATGGGGCCCATCTTCGACGGACCAAGGGTGCGGGCAATCGCAATCGACGCGGATAGGCCGACAACAGCGTTGATTACGTTCTCGAGCCCGTACCAGGCAGTGTTCCGGGCGATGGTTTTCGTGTTTGACGTGTTCATATAAACTCTGGCCCAAGTGGATGCGCACAGTTTGCCCGCACCGGTCAACATATCCAAACGGTGAGCCTACGGCGGGGCGCGCAGGCTCACAGCAAGCCATGATTCCCGACTAGCCCAGACCTTGCAGCGCTGCCTGTGCGTCCCTTGCCGTGGGCGAATCGGGGGCGAGCGACATGGCCTTGCGGAGATGAATCACCGCGTCGTTCTTGTCCCTCAGTTTGCTGTACACCATCCCTAGGTGGTATTGCATTGCCGCGCTGTTCGGATTGATCTTGATTGCGTCTTCCAGAAGATCGCGAGCGAAGCCGTAGGTTCCCTTGTAATAGTACGCCCACGCCAGCGTGTCCGCGGTGGTAGTGGAGTTGGGCATAGCCTGACGCGCCGTTTGCGCCAACGTCAGTGCTACATCGACATTCTCGCCATTCTGCAGCATGCGGTAGGCAAGATTGTTGGCCGCAACCGGCTCGCGCGGCTGAATCTGCAGAGCCTTTTTGTAGTAGGCCTCGGCCTTGCGCAGGTCGCCACGGGACTCCTCGAGGACACCGAGGATTGCGAAGGCATGGGCATTTTGGGGATGCGCTGTAGAGAACTGCTCCCATGCGGTGACCGCATTAGCCGTTTGACCGCGCTGCACCTGAAGCTGCGCGTAGAGCGCAACCGCATCACCATCGTCCGGATTGATCTGCATGGACTTCTGGGCGGTCGCGGCGGCCTGGTCGAGATTTTTGCTTTCGATCTGGAACTGAACAAGCAGATCGTAGAGGCTGCTGTTCTTCGGACTCCTGGCGATCTGCGCATTGAGGCGAGCCAAGGCGTGATCCGGCTGTTTCCTGAGAAGATCGTAGCCGACCAGGCCGCGCAAGGCGCCCACGGAATTGGGGTCGTACTGGAGGGCCTGTTCCAGCAGCGCAGCTCCTTCTGGGTACTTCTTTTGGGCAAAGCGAAGCTGGCCGAGCGCGAGATAAGCTTCAGGGTTTTTGGGAGCGACGCTCATGGCGGTCTTGAGGTCGGTCTCAGCCTTGTCGGGTGAGTTATGGTTCAATTCCACTGTGGCTCGCCAAACATAGCCGGCAGGAGAACGTGGAGAAGCGGCGATGGCCTTCTCAGCCACTTCGGCGAGCAGGTTCATGTCGCCACGCTGCGCGGCCATGCTCGCCAACTCCTCCTGGGCATTCAGGCCAGCCGGATTCAACTGGAACGCCTGGCGAAAGCTCTCTTCGGCGAGAGAACTGTCGCCTTTGGCCAGCGCGGCCCTGCCAAGCCAGTACTGCGTGAAGGCATCCTTTGGAGCGCTATTGGCGGCATTCTGAAGGGCAGTGAGCGCGTCATTGGTCTTGCCATTAATGAGCAAGACGACTCCGTTCAGCGCCGTGACCTGGGGATCCTTGCCATTGTTCTTTACCAGGCCGGCAATCACGGTTTGAGCGGTGGCGTAGTCCTTGACCTGCAGCAGAGCGCGGACGTATCCCTCCTGCACAGTGAGATTTTTGGGATACTTTGCGGCCAGGCCTGCAAACTCCGCCCTGGCCTTGTCGAATTGTCCGGATTCCAGGTAGTAGTTGGCGAGCATGAGCACACCCTGCGGATTGTCGGCAAGGTCGTTCGAAGCCTGCCGGAGCACATCTTCGGCCTTCGCCTGGTTACCCTGTTTGAGAAAGACCTGCGCAAGGCTTTCCCGGGCAGAAAGATTCTTTGGATCGGTAGCGATGGCGCTCCGGCTTGCCTGCTCGGCCTCAGCCCAGCGGCTGTTCTTGACATAGTAGGCCGCAAGGAGGAGTTTGGCGTTCAGCGACTTTGGTTCGAGCGCGACCGACTTCTTCAATTCGGCTTCAACGGCAGAGCCCTGAGCCGAATCGCCGACTTCCAGCATGGCGAAAGTTTCGTGCAGTGCGGCTTCGTTCGGATCGAGTTCCAAAGCGCGGCGAATCTCTGTCAGAGCGACGTCCTTCTGTCCGCGCTTGGCCGCGATACGGGCAAGCAAAGCGTGCAAATCGGCGTTGTTGGGTTGTGCCGCCATGACCGCGTTGGCCTGCGCCTGCGCATCGTCGATTCTGCCTCCGGCAAGCAGCATGTTTCCCAGATCGATGCGCGCCTTGTAGTTGGTTGGCTGCAGGTCCACGGTGCGCAACAGTTCGCCGAAAGCAGCGCTCAATGCACCCATATGCGCATAGGCTTGTGCAAGGGCATAGTGGGCATCGGCGAAGTTCTTGTCAATCTTGAGGGCGTTGGAGAACTGAATCACAGCTTCTCTATCCTTGCCCTCGGCGCTGTACCGCTGTCCGCTCTCCAGGTATTTTTGCTTGCGCACGTTCGGATCGCGGAAGCACCCGGACAACAGAGCGAGCGTTAGAAGGAGGGTGACAGCCCCAAGGCCCGCGCGAACATTCCACTGAATCCACAGGCCATCGAAGCTGACTGGAAATGCACTCATCCTGTTTTTCACTTTCTCTCATCCTTTCGGGCTGTTTCTCGATTGACTACAGCCGGTAATCCTTCGCTGAGCCAGGTAACCAATTCGTGGTGTTGCCAATGTGCTCAATCAGGGACAAAGCGGGGCAGCAGAGGGGCAACCTGCCTGGTGAATGCTTCGGCCCGGGCTTTTGCGCCCGCAGTGCCTTGGCGGGGATCGACAGGGGTAATCACCCGGATCAGAGCGCCATCGGTGCGGTTCATCCGAATTGCATCCGCCACCAAATAGAGCTTCGCCCTGTATTCATCGGCGACGCTGCGTCCGTGCGCTTCATACCAGTAGATGACGAACTGTTCTTGATCGCCGTTGGAAATGATGTATTCGCCCACTCGATGCGGCTTATCATTTGCATCCGTCAGATCCAGGGAGTTGGAGGACTCAAAGGTCCAACCCGCGCCGGGCAGGCAATGCTTGGGAGAATGGATGGTCTGGCCTGTTCTCTGGGTCGGGAAATAGCCGATGAAGAGGCTGATGGGCAATGTCTGTGAATTCTGGGTATAAATGCGGTTCAGGAAGTCTCCAGATCCGAGAAGGTCGAGCGACCGCTGGTCGATTGGCTGATCGGCGCCTGTCCATCCGGCGATCGTACTCGGGAACTGGGCGAGGGGTTCGCTGGGAGGATTCCGATCGGTATTGGGGCGTGCATGTAGCACCAGCAAGGTTGCGGCCAGCAGCAGGACGGCAGTCCAGAATCGAAGGCTCATGAGGTTTGCCGCCTTTTCACCGGGAATAGACGCATGGCGCGATGGAGGGTATACAAACAAGCGAGCGAAACGAGAAAAATGACCCAGCCGGAAAACTCGTGAAAGAAGCCCATGGCTTTTTCCGGGCTCCAGTACTGGACGCACAATCCGGTGCCGACAATACGCACCGCGTTGGCCGCAATCGCGATAGGAATGCTGGCCAGAGCGAGCATCACACGCCGCATGGCGGATCTCTCCACAAAGTACCCATAAATGATCGCCATGGTGAACAGGCTCACCAGGGAGCGGATGCCGCTGCAGGCCTCGGCTACCTCCAGCTTCATCAAGGGAAGCACGATGACGTTGCCCTCACGCAGAACGGGTACGGCGAAGAGAGGGAGCAGGTCGCTGGCCACCTTGGAGGCGAAAATCTGCAGCGGGAAGGTGATCTGGTTGAGAATGAGGGACGGCAGTGGGATGGCCAGGATCAGGACCAGAAGCGGGAAGCGCAGCTCCTTTATGAACGGCCTTCCGCCGAAGCACAGTACCAGTCCGGCCAGGAGGATGAGAAAGGAAATCCGCGAGAGGAAGAGTTCCGCCCCGTAGATCCCCAGGAGCAGAATCACAAGCCCGAAGGCCATGACGGCAATTCCACTCCAGGCAGGAGCGGGTTTGGTAGCGAGGAGGGTTATTCTCCTCTCCCACACCAGATACGCCGCGAACGGGGGGAGCAGGAAGCCGTGGGAGAAGTCGGGAATCTGCCACCAGTCGGTAACCAGCCTCTCCAGAACCTGGTAATAAATGGCCGCTACCAGCAGAAAGATAAGGGCCGAACCCCACGCAATTTGAGCTTTGCGCGAGGACCATGGGCCCAGAGGGCCCACTGAAGGCGCTGTGCCGGGGGCCATACTCTCTGTGATGGAAGTCTCAGGCATATTCGTCCGTACTAGACCTGCGAGAAATCATGGTGCCGAATGCCAAATGGCTCAAGGGAAAAGGAATTCCCTGCAAAATGGCCAGTGCCGGGAAGCAATCTTCCGGCAGGAGTGGAAAATACTTTCCACTTTCCATAGAATTATATGCCATAATTCTTCTTAGCCATAGGGAACTGATCTGCCCTCCCTTTGGTGTCTGTCGGACAAGTGCGCAAAAAAGCGCATATTCCGCGTGGAAAGCCTGTTCCTTGCCTGCCGCCACGGTTTGGAACCTGCATTGCTGGGCAGGGGTGAACCCTGGTCTTCATATGGCAAGCAAAGCAACGATACATAGTGTGAAACGGCATGCCAAGCCGCCCGATTCGATTGAGGGGCGTATTCAACGTGCGGTTGCCCGGATTGCCGAGAGCGACTGCACGGTGTTGATCGTTGGCGAGCATGGCGTCGGGAAGCGATCCATAGCCGCGCAAATCCACGCGGATTCCAATTGGTCGCGGAGCGCTTTCATTGAAATTCGATGCGGGGAAACCAATGCGCAGGCATTGCTTGCTGCTCTTTCCACGAAGGGGACCGTCTATCTGGCTGAAATAGGAGATCTTAGCCTTCCCTTGCAGGAGTTGATCCTGAATGCAAAGTTTGGCCCGGAGCAAGGGCAAACCTGCCGTCTGGTGTGCGGTTCGAGCCGCGAACTTCAGGACGAGGTGAGACTGTGGCGGATGCGCGAGGATTTCTACTACTTCGTCTCCACGGTAACGCTGCGGATTCCGCCGCTGCGCTGCAGGAAGTCGGAGATTCTGCTGATCGCTGATGAGCTTTTGACGCAGTACTCCAAGCAGTTTGACCGCCCCAGACCGGAGCTCGGGAAGGAGATCATCGGGCTTCTGATGGAGCACAGCTGGCCGGAGAATCTGACTGAACTTCAGACTGCCATCAAGACGTTTGTGGCCATCGGGGACCAGGCTATTTCGCTGGCCGCCATCCGGGCGGCGTCGCCCACGCGGAGGTCGAATGGGAATCGCAGGCCCCTTTTGCTGAAGGAAGCCACGCGGGCTTCATCGATTCAGATTGAGCGACAGCTGATCTCAGAAGTTCTGGTTTCGACGGGCGGGAACCGGAAGCGCGCCGCTGAGCAACTGGGAATCAGTTACAAGGCTCTGCTTTACAAACTCAAGCGGATCGAAGCGGAGAACCAATCCGTGTCCAATCAAAATGGAGTTGCACTATGAAGTGGGGAAGTCTTCTTCTTCTGGCGTTTTCTGTTCCGGCGCCTTTCTGCCATGGACAAAACGTGGCGCCCACCGATGCGCCGGCCGCGCAGGAGGCAGCCAAGCCAGCTGTTCCGGCGGCCGCGCAGAGGACAATCGATCCATCTGTTCCTCCAGCCGCGCAGGAGACAGCCAAGCTAGCTGTTCGGGCGGCCGTCCTGGCTGCCGACGGCAGCTATGTCATCGGTGCGTCCGACGTTATCACCGTCACCGTACTGAAAGAGACGACTCTGTCGGGCAGCTTGCTGGTCCGGCCTGACGGCATGATCACGATGCCGCTTCTCGGGGATGTGAGGGCCTCCGGCTTCACACCGCTGCAGTTGGGCGGCGAGATTGCGATCAGGCTCAAGAAGTACATCCAGGATCCGAATGTTTCCGTGATATTGACGCAGATCAATAGCAAGAAAGTGTATCTGATCGGCGAAGTTTCCAAAATCGGCCCCGTCGACATCACTCCTGGCATGACCTTGCTGGAGGCAATCTCAAGCGCAGGCGGACTTACCCAATACGCCAACGCGAAGAAGATTTACATCCTGCGCAACGAAGACGGGAAGCATGCGAGGCTTCCCGTGTCTTACAAGGAGGCATTGAAGGGCAACGGTGCGCTCAATCTGATCCTGAAGCCGGGCGACACGATTGTTGTCCCATAAGGCGACCCGATGAAGAGAAGACATACAATCCTGGCGATGCTGTTGGACGTCGTTGCCGCGTTCACCGTGTGTACCGCGGCGAGCGCGCAGGTTCAGCCCGCTGCGACCGGATCGGGCGCCAAGCTGGACTATGATTTGAGTTACACGCAGATGGCGGAGGTTTACGCCGGCTCCGAGGGAGATTTAATCAGGGGCGTCGCGTCGGGGGACCTGGAATACTTGAATGGGAAGGAGCGCACACCGCTGAGCGTGACCTATTCTGGCGGCGACATCTGGGCGATTGGCGGCTCAGCATCGGGTACCGGGGTCTTTCAGCATTTATTGGTTTCGCAAGACCTCGAGGCGCGTAAGTGGGGATTGGATCTGAGCGACGACATGAGCTTCCTGCCGCAATCCCCGACCATGGGATTCTCGGGAATCCCCGGGGTGGGAAACCTGCCGGGCCTGCCGGTCCTGCCCAACCAACCAATTCTGACGCTGAACACGCGCAGCATCAGAAACCAGGCGAGCGCGAATTACAGGCATGACCTGAACTATGAAACGAGCTTCAGCATGGGCGGTAACTACGCAATCCTGAACTTCCCGGACGGCAACGGGCTGGATATCGATCAGGAGCAGGTGCAACCGCAGATGAACTGGCGCCTGAACGCACTCAATTCGGTATCCGCGCAGTACATGTACTCTCGCTTTAGCTATCCTGGGTCCACATTTGCCATGGGAACTCAATCCGCGCAGTTCAGCTACCTTCGCGTGTGGAACCGGCGGCTCAATACGAACATTGACTTGGGACCGGAGTGGATTCATAGTTCAAACGACTCGATTGTCCCTTCATCCACGGGATTCACCGCGAACGCGGGGATCGTCTACCAGACCAGATCAACGTCTGCCACTCTGAACTATTTCCGGGCAACCACGGGAGGCACGGGGGTAGGAACGCTCATCGGAATCCACAACAACGACGCCAGCCTGGAACTGTCGCACACATACGGCAGGAACCTGACCGTGGGCGCTTCAGGCTCGTACCTGTGCACTCAAGGGCTCCTTCAGACCGGCGTCACCAACGGAAAGTTTGGCGGAGTGAATGCAACGCAGCGATTGGGCGAATATATCACCGCATCCGCGAGTTACACGGCAATTCAACAGTCGTCGAGCCAGACGCTTACGACGAATACCCTCAATGGGTTATATCAAGTGATTAGCTTCAGCATCGCATACCATCCGCGCGAAAAGCACATCGTCAGGAAGTGAATTACAAAGGAGTTATATGCTCGGGCATCGTGAACTGACCATGCAGGACTACGTGGAGATTCTGAAGCGGCGATTTTGGCTGATTCTGTATTCCACAATCCTTCTATTGGGGCTCGGCGTCGCAGTCAGCTACATTCTGCCTCCTCAGTACGTGTCACAAACGCTGGTGCTGATTGAGCAGCAGAAGGTTCCGGAGGACTATGTAAAGCCGGTCGTTTCGGAGGATTTGGGCGGGCGGCTGGCGTCGATGAAGGAACAGATCCTGAGCCGTTCGCGCATTGAGCCGATCATCGAGCGCTTCAATCTGTACGCCGGCAAGAAATATACGATGGACGACCGCATCGATCTGACGCGGAAGGCGATTGGGATCAATCCGATCCGCTCGGATCAGTCGCGCGGAACGGGCGGAATGCCAGGCTTCTTTATCTCGTTCAAGGCGCGGGACGCGCGCACCGCACAGCAGGTGTGCGGGGAGATCACATCGCTTTTTCTCAGCGAGAATCTGAGTGCGCGCGAGCAGTCCGCGGAAGGCACGACCGACTTTCTGAAGCAGCAGTTGGCCGATGCAAAGAGAAACCTGGACGAGCAGGATGCAAGGCTCGCGGCCTTCCAGCGCAAGAACATCGGCAAGCTTCCCGAGCAGGAATCATCGAACACGAATACTCTGCAGGCGCTTACAACCCAGCTTGACGCCGCGACGCAGTCGGTCAATCGCACGCAGCAGGATGTGACGTTCCTCGAAGCCATGGTCTCGCAGCAGACGCAGGAAGCGCCACACGCTGATCCGGTGACCGGGACAAACGTGGATGCACTGAAGGATCAACTGAAGGATCTGAGGAAGCAGAAGGAGGCATTGGACGCGCTGTATACGCCCGACCATCCGGACGTAGTGGCGATGGCGCGGCAGATTGCCAATGTGCAGGCGGAGATTGCGCAAGATCGGGCGGAACCGGCGAAGGGACAGCCCGCTGCCGCACATCCCGACCCGCCGCAGCTACAACAGTTGAAGGCTCAGCTTCGCGTGGCGCATCAGGCCGTGACTACCGCTAGGCAGGAGCAGGCGCAGGTCGAGGAGCAGGTTCGCAGGTACGAGTCGAACCTTGAGTCAAGCCCGATGGTCGAGGAAGAGTACAAACAGGTCACGCGCGACCATGAGACGGCTCTTCAGTTTTACAACACTTTGCTAACCAAGATGAACGAATCGTCCATGGCAACCGCCCTTGAACAGCGCCAGCAGGGCGAGCAGTTCCGTGTAATGGATGCTGCAAACCTTCCCGATGCTCCGACCTTTCCGAACCGTCGTGTCTTCGCGGGTGGCGGACTTGCAGCCGGCCTGGTTTTGGGTCTGCTCTTGGCGGCGTTGCTCGAATATCGCGATACGTCCCTGCGCAATGAAAGGGATATATGGGCCTTCACCAAACTGCCCACCCTGGCCTTCATATCCCACATTGACGGCCTTCCCAAGCCTGCTACAGCTCGCTACCACAATCGCTGGAAGCTGTTTTCACGATCCAATGAGCCCATTGAAAGCGCGCGCTGATAACCATGTACAAATCCTTCTTCGGTCTTCGCGTCCTTCCTTTCGGAGCCAGCCCAGATCCTCGGTTTCTCTACATGATGCCGCAGATTCGGGAGACGCTTGCCTGCCTGCAATACGGCATTGCGGCACGCAAGGGCTTTGTCGTCATGACAGGGGAAGTGGGTACAGGAAAAACGACTCTTCTCAAGACTGTCCTCAGTGGGTTCTCCAAGGATCGCGTTTCGTCGGCTTTCGTCTTCAATCCTCGTCTCAATGTACTCGACCTTCTTGAATTTGTGCTCACCGACTTCGGCATTCCGCCTGAGAGGCGGACCAAGTCCGGCATGCTGCTGCAGCTTAATCGTTGGCTGATCGAGCGCTTTCGCGACCGTGGGTTGTGCGTCATTGTTGTCGATGAAGCGCAGAATCTCTCCTGGAAGCTTCTCGAAGAGATTCGTTTGTTGACCAATTTGGAAACCTCATCGGAAAAACTGCTCCAGATTGTGCTTTCCGGCCAGCCTGAGCTCGAAAAGATGCTTCGCGACCCTAGGGTCCGCCAACTTCGCCAGCGCATATCAATATGGTGCAAAACGCAGCGGCTGACCGCCGACCAGACGCAGGCCTACATCGCCGAAAGGTTGCGTATCGCCGGCGCCAGCCGGCCCGCGCTGTCTCCCGAAGCGGCACAGCTTGTCCATCACTATTCGAAAGGAATTCCTCGCGTCATCAACCTTATCTGCGACCATGCGATGATCAGCGCCTATGTCGAGCAGATCAAGCCCATCCCAGCGCGAATCGTTGAGTCGGTGAGCATAGAACTCGAACTGGACCAGCAGCCCTTCGTGATCTCACCCATGGCTCTGTCTGGGGTCCCAGAGGATACCTTGCCAACTGCCATATCCAGGGCCTTTAACCCCGTCGCGGATTCCACCGATTCCCTGAAGGACAGTGAACTATGAGCCGAATACACGAAGCACTTCAAAGGGCAGATCGCGAGCGGAAGACAGCGCCGGCATCGGAAGACAATCGGGTTGCCGAGCCGGTAGTCATCCCCGGCATCGAGGAGCCGCCGCCGGCCACGGTCGACATCCTACTTGAGAACATCGCGCAGCATCCATGGAGGCCGTCCATCGCTTCCTTTCCTACGCTCGCAGACCGCGGCGCAGGCGTCGAGCAGTTTCGCAGCCTCCGCTCGCGCATCTACCAGGCTCGCTATGAGGCTCCGCTGAAGACGATCCTTCTCTCAAGCGGTTCGCCTTCGGAAGGCAAGACCTTTGTCGCGGCGAATCTGGCCATGAGCCTGGCGCGCAACAGTGTCAATAACATTCTGCTCATCGACGGCGATCTGCGCCGTCCCACGCTACACAGTCTGCTGGGCGCCCCCAATGAACCGGGATTATCGGAGTATTTGGCAGGGACCGCAGAATTGAATGCCATCATGCAGCGCGACCGCAATTCCAAGACCGTTGAAACCGCCAGCGTGGGCAGCGTCTCCAACCTCACCTTTATCCCTTCTGGCAAATGCGGTGACAACTCTTCTGAATTGGTGGCCAATCACCGTATCGAGGAACTGATCGCGACTGTTTCACCGCATTTTGACTGGATCCTGATCGACTCCCCGCCGGTGCTGGTGGTTACGGACGCGGTGGAGCTTGCCCACGCTGCCGATGCAGTATTGCTCATTGCACGTGGAGGAAGTACGCCTTACGATGTCGCACAGCGTACGCAGGCCATTTTCAGCAACTCGCGTATCCTTGGCTTTGTGCTCAATGACGTAGACGTAGAGGACGCTCCACACCGCGGTTCTTACTACCACTACTACGGTGGGTCGGAAGCCGGCGGCCATGACAAGGGACGAAAGGATAACGGGAGATAGGGATGATCCGGCTTTTCGAAGTTTACTATCCGACCCGGACCGTCGTGCTGCTTCTTTGCGAAGCGCTCCTCGTAGGTGGCTCATTTCTGCTCGCCGCCACGTTCCTCCTTGGGCCGGATACGTACATCGCTCTGATCTATGAGAACGGTACCCTGAAAATCGTTGGCATCACTGTTCTCACCTTGCTTCTCTCATACTATTTCGACCTGTATGAACCGCAACGCATCTCAGGACGCTGGGAGATTTACTTTCGGCTCCTGCTGGTTCTTGGCGTTCTATCATTTGTTCTTGCGGGGCTTCTCTATTTCTTCCCCGAGATGGAGATCGGCCCCAATGTTCTTGTCGTCGGCATCGCCATCCTTGTTTTTGCCCTTGTCCTCTGGCGACGGGCCTATGACTGGATCATTGGCCTTTCGGTGTTCCGCGAACACGTCTACGTGCTGGGTAGCGGCGAGCGGGCCCGCACCGTCGTCGAAACTCTGCGCACCAGACGCGATGCCGGCATGGAAGTTGTCGACACAGAGGGCAATGGGGCGTTCAACGGGCAACTCGAACGTTTTGCCGCGGACCTTCGCGCCTCCCGCAAACCGAAGATTCGCATTGATCGCGTCATCGTTGCCATGGAAGACCGTCGCGGATCGATGCCGTTTCGTGATCTCCTTGAACTTCGGGTAAGGGGCGTTGTGATCGAGGATGCCAGCTCCCTCATGGAGCGGCTCTCGGGCAAGCTGCCGCTGGAGGGACTCAAGCACAGCACCCTCATCTTCACTCAAGGTTTCAACGTGAAGGCATCGCAGCAGATTGTCCGGCGCCTGGTCGCCATCATCGTCTCTTTCATTTTGCTGGCGGTCTGCCTGCCGTTCGTCCCGTTCATCATCCTGGCCGTGCGCCTCTCTTCACCGGGCCCCATCTTTTTCCACCAGACTCGTGTCGGACTGCTTGGGCGTCACTTTTCCGTCCTTAAATTCCGGACGATGCGGCAGGACGCCGAAGCAAATGGAGCTGTGTGGGCGATCAAGAACGACCCTCGCGTCACTCCGCTTGGCAGATTCATGCGAAAGACTCGCCTCGACGAGATTCCACAGCTCTGGAACGTCCTCCGCGGAGAAATGGGATTTGTCGGCCCCCGCCCGGAGCGCCCCGAGTTTGTGCAGTGGCTCACCAGCGAAATTGACTTCTATGAGCTTCGGCATATAATCCGCCCCGGGATCACAGGTTGGGCACAAGTGCGATATCAATATGGCGCAAGCCTCGAAGAAGCCAAGCAGAAGCTCGAATACGACCTCTACTACGTCAAGCACATGTCGATCGGTCTTGACCTCCTTATCATGTTTGAGACGATCAAGACGATCATCCTGCGAAGGGGCGCCCAGTGAAGATCATCTTCTGGCTGTCGCTGATCGGCATTCTCTACACCTACATGGGATACCCCGTAGCGATTTGGATGCTCGCACGGTTGCGGCCACGGCCGTGGAAAGTCGCTCCGATCACCCCCAGCGTGAGTGTCGTACTCGCCGTGCATAACGGTGTCGCGCTGCTCCCGCGAAAGATTCAGCATCTCCTTGGCCTCGATTACCCCAACATTAAAGAGATCATCGTCGTTTCGGATGGCTCCTCCGACGGTACAGCAGAATTGCTGGCCCTTCAGCAGCATCCGCTTGTCAAAACCATCGTCCTAAAAGAGCACAGCGGCAAGGCAGTCGCCGTCAACGTCGGTGTGGCAGAAGCTACCGCAGATGTGATCCTCTTCGTGGATATCCGGCCCGAGATTGCTCCGGGCGCGATTCAGCAAATGGTCAGCCACTTCGCCGATCCGAGGGTCGGCTGCGTGGCGGGCGAACTCATTCTGCGCCAGGAGGACCACGACGCCGCCTCTGCGGCAGTCGGCGAGCTCTACTGGCGCTACGAAAAGTGGATCAGGAGATGTGAGGCTACCTGCGACTCCCCTGTCGGGGTCTATGGAGGCTTCTACGCCGTTCGTCGCGAGCTCGTCGCGCAGCAGCCAGTCGGAATGATTCTGGATGACATGTTTCAACCGCTCTCGATTATCCGTCAGGGCTACAGGTCCGTCCTCGATTCGAATGCCTATGTCTACGACACATGGCCGAAGAAAGTTGGGGGCGAGTTTCATCGCAAGGTGCGTACGCTGGCGGGGAACTTCCAGCTCATCCAGCTCGCGCCGTGGACTCTGACGCCGCAAAATCGAGTTCTCTTTCAACTTGTCTCCCACAAGCTTATGCGCCTCGTAGAGCCTTACCTGATGGTCCTGCTGCTTGTGTCCTCGTTGGCGCTTTCCGCCGGTTCGCGGGTTTATGCAGTTCTCGCCGCTCTTCAGATATTCGGCTTGGCTCTTGCTATCGTCGGACTGCGCTCTAGGATTCCCGTTCTGCATCGCATCGCGGCTCCGGCCAGTGCGCTGCTCGTCCTCAATGCGGCCGCCGTCGTCGGGCTCTACAAATTCCTTATGACGCGCGGCCCGCTCTGGAAGATATGGAATTCAAGTAAGTCGGAGAAGATGGATCCAACTCCTGAAACTGAGAACCTCGCGCCGCCGGAATCTGTCGCCGCTGCTCCAGTGATTGACACCGTCAAGAGCTTTCCCAATGATTCACATCAACACGTGGAGGATAAGTCCGTCACGACCTCCCCGAAGGTGCTGTTCATTTTCATCCTGGGAGTTGGAGTCATAGTGACTGGTCTCGCATTTCAGAACCACATCGTCAAGGTCAGGGCGGCAAAGATGAAGCACATCGCCCCGCCTGCGCCGTATTTTCCTCCTGGCGCCATCTGGACCCAGGACGTGAGCCGCGCTCCCCTCGATCCCCAGTCTTCCGCCATGATCGCCTGGCTCGCAGATGCGGGCGGATGGGGAACCGGAAAGATGCGCGTCGACTTCAGCATCCGCGTGTTGCAGGCAGACGCAACTACTCCGTATGTTCCCTTTCGCAAGGCTCCGGGTTTTTACAGCCAGGATTCCGACCTAGTGTCCAAATTTCCCCTGCCTGAGGGAGGCGGCATTGAGGGACAGCCAGCCTATCAGTGCGCTACTGACCAGAATGACTGCCACCTCATCGTTGTAGACCGCAGCCACGGCAAACTCTACGAAGCTTACCAGGCCAACTACGCAGAGAGTGTTGTTACTGCAACGTTTGTTGGGGTATGGGACCTCAACCGTGTTTATCCGCCGTCAGGGCGCGGAGATCAGTGCACCAGCGCCGACGCCGCCGGCTTTCCCATTGCTCCACTGCTCTTCAATGCCGACGAACTCGCATCGGGAAGCATCAACCACGCTATTCGCTTCATTCTTCCCAATCCGCGCATGCGCGCACACTTCTTTGTGCATCCTGCCACACACGCCGGGGCTCCGCGCGGGCCGGATTCCGCTCCGCCGTATGGCGCCCACTTCCGTCTCAAGGCCTCGTACGACCTGTCGCAGCTGACCCCTGCGGCACAGGTTGTCGCGCGAGCCATGCAGAAATACGGCATGTTCCTGGCCGACGGTGGTAATAGCGCCCTAACCGCGCAGAGCGACGCAGACACGACAGCAAAGTACGCCGACGTCGATTTCGGTCCTCACGATTTGCAGGCACTCAAGGTAACAGACTTTGAAGTCGTCGTTGGAGGAACGCCAATCCGATTGACCGATGACTGCGTGCGGAATCGGTGACACCGAGAGCCGCCCCGCAACTCACAACAGACAAAAGTCCTCTGTTGGTCGAAACCCTTGGGAAACTTCAACTGTTATCAGGCCGCACGCAATAGGCGTCAACTAGGCCTTTGACCGCAAAATTTGTACCAAGACTGGGTGCCCCACCTGGGTGCCGGGGTACCCTCAGGGTCGGGGCAGCGCGTGTCGCCGCGGCGACTTTTTGCGCCCAGGGTGGGAGGCCGCGACACTCAATCACACGTACGAAATCACACGTACGAAATCACACGGTCAGAGACCTACTGAGTCTCGCATAATAGGGTGACGAAATAGGTCAAAAAAACAACCCAGCGTGATGCAGAAAGGAAAATGGCAGCTTGGACTGGCGCACTCGAGCCATGCCGCTCGACACGCCGTCTTCGGCCTC
>Ga0224554_1000244_pt1 | contig 49227 bp, 40 predicted proteins | sample 714S22024metaG_FD_180666 | JGI IMG/M metagenome (GOLD analysis project Ga0224554, IMG submission 180666) | Peat soil microbial communities from Stordalen Mire, Sweden - 717 S2 20-24 | ecosystem: Environmental > Terrestrial > Soil > Wetlands > Peat | place: Sweden: Norrbotten County, Stordalen... | reverse complement strand
CTGCGTCGCAAAAACCAGAAGTGAATTGCTCCGGTGGTCGGCGATGATTTTGGCCTGGCCGAAAATCTGGATTTGATCCGGCTGGCCGCCAGCGCCGGAGGCGCGCTGGATGATCTGTTGCAACCGCTGCTGGAAAGGCGTGCCGGTTGCCGGCGTGCCGTTGGGTGTCACCCCGGGTGCGGTTGTCCCGCCCGGTCCGTTGGGCTGAACGCCCAGACTGCGGCCGCCGGCTGTGCCGGGCGTGCCGGTTCGTCCCGCAATGCCGCTGACGGTCGGGGCGGCGGCGGGCGAACTGCCGAAGCTCACGGTGCTGCCGCCGCTGCCGCCCAGGCTGGTCAACACATTGGCGATGTCGTCGGCCAGCGCATATTTGATGGCGATGACTTCATTGGTGTATTCTGCCGGGATGGCCACGTCCACCTGGTCAATCATTTCGAGCATCCGCTTCACGTTTTCCGCGTGGTCGCGCAGCACGAGGATGCCGTTGTCGTCAATCGGCAGGACGGCGTTCGCTAGTTTTGAAAACGGATCAATGACGGTCTTCATCGCGCTCGGCTTGACGTATTTCAACTGGATGATACGCGTGATATAGGGACCCAAGTCCGGCAACTGGCCCGCGTCGGCGGTGTTAAATTCCGCGCCCGCGCTGCCCGCCAGGTCCGGCGGCAGCACCTTCACAAATTTGTCGCCGATGTTGACGACCTCAATGCCGTTGAGCGAGAGCACCGCCTGCAACGCCTCGATCGCCTCGGCCTTGGTCAGCGGCGTCAGCGTCTTCAGCACAATCGGGGCGTTCGGCAGGGTTGCCGGACGCAGCAAGGTGCGGTTCACCAGTTGCGAATATACTTCGAGAACCTGGCTCACGTCCGCGCTCGTAAAATCAATCGTGCCAGGTGGAATCATTTGTTCCCCGCCGGCACCGGCGGCGGGCGAAGCCGGCAGCGTCGGCGCAATCGGCGCGTCCGCCGGTTGTGCCCGGAGGTTGAGGCCGGTTAAAAATAAGACGAGGGCGAGGAGGGTCGTTTTCATGGTGCCTTTGCGGTTGCGGGTTTCAAATTGTCGGCGGACGGATTTTTCTGGTAGCTGGCGACGAGCCGGATGCTGGCGTTGAGATTCTGCTTCGGCCCGTCGGGCTGGAGTTCCAGGTCGAGCACGCGCACCATCGAGGCGCCGGCACCGAGCTTGTAGAGAAAATCCACCAGTTGCGCGTCGGTCGCATGGACGGTGATGTTCTGCACCTGCTCGACAAAAAAGGCGTCGTTTGTGCGCGTGATCTGCCGCGAGGTGTTGTCAATATGCACGCCGCTCTGCGCGGACTGCGTGGTGATGTTGCGCATCATTTCAATGGACTGGTTTTCGAGCGCGACCGCCCCGCCCTGGCTCTGCAGGCTTTTCACCTGCGCGTCGTATTTCGGCGTCTCGGCGATCACCTGGTGGTCGCGTTCCAGATTCTGATGCGCCGTGGCCAGCCGGTTTTTCAGATTGCCCCAGTCGGAAAAATGCGGCTTCACAAATACCCAGTTCAGCACGATGAACAAGACGACCAGCACGCCGACCGCGATGCGGCGCTCCAGCGGGCGCAGTTGTGTGAAGTATTTTTTCACGGCGTTTCCTCCATGGTGTTTTTCAGCACCAGGCTGAAATTCCAACTGTCGTCGCCGCCGGTCGAGTGAAGGGCGATCGGCTCGCCCGCCAGCGGGTCAAACATCGGCTGGCCGTTGAGCTTCGCCTTGCGGAGCGCGTCGCTGAAGTTTTCCGCCTGGATCATCTGGCCTTGCGGCACCGTGCCGCTCAAATGCAGTTCCTGTCCGTTCGCCAAGCTGAACCGCTGCAGCGAAACCCCCTCCGGCAGCTGCTCCGCGATGAGCTTCCAGCAGTCCAGCGCGGCGAACTTCAAATCCTGCCGTTCCTTGAGCACCTCGTAGCGCGCCTTGAGCTGCAGTGTGTTTGTGTAATCGCCGCTGATGGCCGCGACCTGCTGCTCGACTTTGCGCGTCTGGATGCCGAGCACAAACGTCGCGCAAAAATAAACCGCCACGCAGGCCAGGTAAAAAATTCCCGCCGCAAACAATCCGCGCAGCCACAGCCGGTCAACGAACTGCTGGTGGTAGCGCGCGGAAAATTCGGCGGGCAGCAACGCCGCGCCCGGACTGGCCGCCGTCGCGCGCCGCGCCGTGCCGGCGGCCAGTTCCTGAAACGTCAGCGGTTTCGTTGCTTGAACCGGCCCGCCCAAACCTTCGCGCAAAATGGTTTCCCATTCGCCGGCCAGCGCGCCGTCGGCGACGAGGTGCCATTTCGGCTGCGCCGTCAGCCAGCCTTCCAGTTCGCCCGCCCAGGCGAGCTGCGCCAGTTGCGCCTGCAAACTTTTCGCGCGGTCGCCGTCCAGCGGCAGCGTGACGTAGCTCAAATGCCGCAGCGCGCCGCCCGACCGCCACGCCACCAGCGCGGTATGCTGGCCGTTCAGCAGCGCCGGATAAATCCACGCGTCCGCCGTCGCTTCGCTTTGGCGCGACAAGCCGTCCCCGGTCGCCGGCGTCGCCGCCAACTGGTCGAGCATCGGCGTTTCGAGCCGGTCGGCGAGATAATTTTGCGCCTCCAGTTTGCCGAGAAATTCTTCGACGATTTTGCGCTCGACGATGACGACCACGACGGTCTGCAAATTTTCCCCCGGCGGCTGCGGCAAGACCTGGAGCGTCCAGGCGATTTGCGTCACGGGAACCGGCGAGAGTTTTTCCAGTTGCAATTCCACCATCGCCAGCGTTTCGCCGAAGCTGCTCGCGGGCAGTTCGATGACGCGCAGGAAAACATTTTCCGGCGGCAGCCACGCGACGTTCAGCCTCGGCTGCCAGAGCGAGGTCCAGGATTTTGCGACATATTTTCCGGGCAGCGGCTGGCCGGTCGCGCCGCCGTGTTCGCGGTGCAACGCGCCGCTTTTGGCGTCGAACTGCCAGAGGCGGTTCGCGTCGGGCGCGGTTTGCAGGATGTTGCAGGAATGCCAGCGGGCCATGGGTTAATTGTGAATTGCGAATTGCGAATTGCGAATTGGAACCGGCAAGCCGCGTGCCTGGTGAATGTCGTGAATTCGCAATTTGAAATTCGTAATTTGAAATTTCATTGGCGCGGGATGAATTGCGTTTGTTCGCCGCCGGCCAGCGATTCGAGGTGCTCCTCCATTTGCGTCACGCGTAAAACTTCCTCGATGGTCGTTTCGCCCGCCTTGACCTTGATCCAGCCGTCGTCGCGCAGCGTGCGCATCCCGGCTTCGATCGCGCGCTGGGCGATGGCCACGGCGGAAGCGCGGCTCATGATCAGCGGGCGGATGGCTTCGGTGACGATGAGCAGTTCGTAGATGCCTTTGCGGCCCTGATAACCCTGCTGGCGGCATTCTTCGCAACCGGCGCCGTGCCAGATTTTTGCCGTCTCAATGTCCGCCGCCGGAAATCCGATCTTCCGCAAATAATCGCGCGACACGACCTGCTCCGTCTTGCAATGTTTGCAGATGGTGCGGACGAGCCGTTGCGCCATGACTGCCTCGACCGACGACGCCACGAGGAACGGCTCGATGCCCATGTCAATCAATCGCGTGAACGCGCTCGGCGCGTCGTTCGTGTGCAGCGTCGAGAAAACCAGGTGGCCGGTGAGCGACGCGCGGATGGCGATTTCCGCCGTCTCCGAATCGCGAATTTCCCCGACCATCACGACGTTCGGGTCTTGCCGCAAAATATGGCGCAACCCCATCGCGAACGTCAGCCCGATGTCCGAGCGCACGGCGATCTGGTTGATGCCTTTCAATTCGTATTCGACCGGCTCCTCGATGGTGATGATGCGTTTCGTAACGGAATTGATGGAACTTAAAAAGGCGTAGAGCGAAGTGGATTTGCCGGAACCCGTCGGGCCGGTGACCAAGAAAATCCCGTGCGGCTTGATGATGACTTCCTTGATGGCGTTTTCCTCGGCGGGCGCGAAGCCGAGCTTGTCGAGGCTCAAGAAAATTTTCCCGCGCGTCAGCAGACGCAGCGAAACGCTTTCGCCATAAACCGTCGGCACGGTGGAGACGCGGATGTCAATTTCCTCGCCCTTGATGCGGACGTTGATGCGACCGTCTTGCGGCAATCTTTTTTCCGCAATGTTCATTCCGCTCATCACCTTGATGCGCGAAATCAGCGCGGCCTGATAACGCTTCAATTGCGGCGGCATCGGCGTCTGATGCAAAATGCCGTCAATGCGGTAGCGGATGCGCAGCTCGTCTTCCGCCGGCTCAAAGTGAATGTCCGTGGCGCGATCCTTGAACGCCTCCCAGATGATCTGGTTCACGAACTTGATGACGCTCGCCTCCTGGTCGTCCTCGGTGATTTCCTTGTCGTTGGCGATTTCGAGTTCCAGCGGCTCGCCCTCGCCCATTTCGTCCAGGGTTTCCGCGCCGACGCCGTAATATTTTTTCAGCGCCTTCTCGATTTCCGGCTTGGTGGCGAGCGCAAACTGGATGGGCATCCGCGCATCGAAGCGCACGGCGTTGACCATCGCCGCGTCGAACGGGTCGCTGACGGCGACCTGCAGCGCGCCGTTGTTGACGGCGGTGGGCAGGACGGAATATTGAAACGCGACCTTGGTGGAAATCTTGTTGCGCGCCTCGTTGGCGATGACGAGCTTCGGCAGTTCCAGATACGGCCAGCCGAGCGCCGCCGCGAGCCGCTGGGTGAAAACGTCCTCGGCCACGCCGCGTTCGCGCGCGATGAACGACAGCAGCGGCTCCGCCGAGCCGCTGTCCGCCGCCGTGCGCCACGTCTTGCGCCAGTCGTCGAATTGCGACGGCGACGCTTCCGCGACGGACGCGATGAGATTTTTTACCGGGCTAAAGGCCATTTGTTGCTTCTGATTCAACAGTGAAACACGCGAAAAGTTGCGTTTGATAGCAGGGAATGTTGCAAAAGGCGAATCTCAAATGAGGCGAAGACAATTGGCGGCAGGATTTCAATGGTTGACAGATTCTAAAAATGGGAATAATTGAACCGTATGTTCACTAAAGCTGAAGTCGCAAAGATGTCTGCCGAGCAACAGGAAGTATTGGCTAAAATCGAATTGAGCAAACTTCGGCAGCGCCAGCAGTTAATTGAAGTGGTTCGTGGTCGTGACTGGCGTTCCCGCTGCGTTCCAATATTCATTTGGACACCGTTTCTTATATTTTTGGCGATGGAACTTTGTAATGTTTTTGATTCAAAGCAAATGACGTATGTCATTTATATTTCCTTTGGTTTAGCATTTTTTAGCTCACTGATTTGCGCTCTTAACGCCCGCAACAATCAGCGACTGAATGCGCTGCTGGAACTGCTCGACTTTGACCGCCAAAAGCAGGACGGCGGCAACGTTTCAAAAGACGAAAAGGCCGGCTGACGTTGCGCCGGAAAATTCTGATAATTCTGTTTGCACGTTTGCTTGCGTCTCGACTCACACTTCCAAATTGATACCTTGTCAGCGTGAACAATCTCGCCATCGGCCTTTTGGGCGCGGTGCTGGCCACCAACCAGTTGCTGGCCGCCAGCAATCTCGTCCAGCAGCAGACCGGCGCATCGGTCGCCGTCGCCAGTCCCGATGACCCGGCGGAGCAGGAATTGCAGAAGCTGATGATCGCCGACGACGCGGCGAAGGACGAAGTGGATCAATGGATCCAAACGAACAATACGCTCGTCGCCCAGGGCGCGGGTGTTTCGCAGGACGAATTAAACAAAAAAATCCGCGAGCGCCTCGACCTCGTCCGCAAAGGCTACGAGGATTTTTTGCTGGAGCATCCCAATTCCGCGCGCGGCTACCTGGCCTACGGCAGTTTTCTCGACGACCTCGGCGAGGAGGGCGAGGCGAAGGTGAAATACGAAAACTCCCGCCAGCTCGACCCGAAAAATCCCGCCGCCTGGAACGACCTCGCCAACTACTACGGCGAGCACGGCCCGGTCACGAACGCGTTCGTCTATTACGCCGAGGCCATCCGCCTGAACCCGGTTGAGCCGGTCTATTACCAAAATCTGGGCATGACCGTTTATCTGTTCCGCAAGGACGCAATGGAATTTTACCGCCTCACCGAGCCGCAGGTTTTCGACAAGGCGCTCGCGCTTTACCAGCAGGCCGTCCGGCTCGACCCGGATAATTTCGCGCTGGCGACCGATTACGCGCAAAGCTACTACGGCATCAAGCCGCTCCGCACCAACGACGCGCTCCTCGCGTGGACCAACGCGCTGCACACCGCGCACGACGACTTCGAGCGCGAAGGCGTCTTCATCCACCTCGCGCGAATCAAGATTGCCGCCGGATTTTTTGCCGAGGCCCGCGCGCAGCTCGACGCCGTGACCAATGCCGCATATGCCGAACTAAAAGATCGCCTCGAAAAAAATCTCGCCGCCCGCGAACATCCGCCGGCCAGCCCGCCGCCCGCAACTGTTCCAACCAATGTCGTGGCCGCGACCAATAATTTTGCGCCCGGGCCGGCGAACATGGTGACTGCCGCCCCGAATGAAGCGGATGTCTCCACGGATTTAATGGCCGCCCCGCCGCCGTTGCGAAGGCAATAGCCGTGGTGGATTGGGCAAATTCCGGCTTTGTGTCCGCGCGCCTTTGTGGTGAAATAATCCAGTTATGAGTTTTTACGAAAAATTAAAATTTGACGCGCAGGGCTTGATTCCCGCGATCATTCAGGAACAGAAAACCGGCCGCGTGGTGATGATGGCGTGGATGAACCGCGCCTCGCTGGAAGACACCATCAAGACCGGCAAGACGCATTTCTGGAGCCGCTCGCGCCAGAAATACTGGATGAAGGGCGAGGAGAGCGGCAACACGCAAACGGTCAAAGACATCGCGTTCGACTGCGACGGCGACACGCTGCTGATCCAGGTCGAGCAAAAAGGCCCGGCGTGCCACGAGGGTTACAACTCCTGTTTCTTCCGCGCCATCGAAGGCAACGGTGACACGTTCAAGACCACCGAGGCGCAATTGCTCACGCCGGAGCAGATGTATAAAAAGAAAGCGTGAGCGTTGAAGCTGTGTTTGCCCGTCGCCGCGCCTGAAACAATTTAGTTTTCTTGTCCGCGTAATTTTTTCATACTTAAAAACCCATGGGCGCACAATGGAAACAAGCCGGGCGCGAAATCAACGCGCACAAAAAAGGCCAGATGGTCGTCAAGCTCGTCCGCGAAATCATGGTCGCGGCCAAGCTCGGCGGCGCTGACCCCGATCTCAACGCGCGCCTGTTTGTCGCCGTCGAGAAGGCCAAGAAATCCTCCGTCACCAAGGACACCATCGAGCGCGCCATCAAAAAAGGCGCGGGCCTCACGGACGAAAAAGTGGTCTATGAAACGGTCGTCTATGAAGGCTTCGCGCCGCACAAAGTCCCCGTCGTCGTGGAATGCCTGACGGACAACCGCAACCGCACCGCGCCGGAAATCCGCCGGCTCTTCCTTTCCGGCTCGCTCGGCCAACCGGGCAGCGTCTCGTTTTTCTTCAACCATCTCGGCGTCGTCGAGGCCACGCACCCGGACGCGAACCGCGACGCGGAGGCCGATGCGATTGAAGCCGGCGCGCAGGAGATCGAGCCGCTCGAAGCCGCTGAAATTCCCGCCGGACAAAAAGGCGCGACCTTTCTGACGGAAATCAAGGACCTCGACCACGTTTCCAAGGCATTGAAGGCGGCGGGCTGGAACGTCATCGCGTCGGAGATGCGCTACGTCGCGAAAAATTTCACGGAAGTTTCCGACGCGCACCGCAAGGAGGTCATGGATTTTCTCCATGCGCTCGACGACCACGACGACGTGCATCACGTCTATGCGGCGATGAAGTGAGCGACGCAAGCCAGGCGGCAACTCCGGCCAGCTTGAAGAAATTTTCCTGTCGCTGGCGGCGGGTGAGAAATAAAACTGAAGCCTTGCGAAAATTTTACTAATCAATCCAGTCGTTCCAGCCAGTAATTCGGTTTTCGGCTCAAGTGGGCGATTGCCACGATCCAGATTCGATCCGGCTGCTCCAGATAAACGACGCGGAACGGAAATCGTTTCGTCTTCCAACTTCGCGTGCCGAATTTTCCAGAAATTCCAAATTCAGAATTATTTTGAATTTTCGACAGGGTTTCATCAACGGCATCCAAAAATGCCTCGCCAAGCAGTTCGCGGCGGCGTTCGTAGTCAGCCGCCGACTCGGCCAGTTCAATGTCAGCGAGCCGGTGATAGGCGACGGGTTTCATGCAATGCGCGCCGGGCTTTCGCCATCACTTCTCCCGCCGGAATTCCCCTGGCCTTGCCGGATTTGATTTCCGACACACGCCGCCCGATTTCCTGCGTCCACGCCTTTTCGATTTCCGGATCGGCGTAATCATCAATGCTCTCGATGATTTTTTCCGCGAAGCGCGCGCGCGATTTTGGCGGCAGTTCCAAAACCTCTTTTTCCAAAGCACGAATCGTCATGGCTTAAATAAACCAGAAAAACCCAAAACGGCAAATGAGAATTTTTGAGCGGCAACCGCGACGAACTCTGCAAACAAAACGGCAACTCCGGCCAGCTTGAAGAAATTTTCCTGTCGCTGACGGCGGGTGAAATATAATTAACTTCTTATTTATTGGATTCACCGTGCAAATAAGCGACTGAAACTTTGAGGGCTTTTGCAATTGCTGAAACTTCGTAATCCATCAAATACCGCGTCTGATTTTCAATCCGGGGAATTGCTGTTTGATCAATCGTAATTCCTTTGGCTGCGAGCCTTCCTGCCAAATCTTCCTGCGTCACTGGAGGATTGCAAGCCAGCCGCGCTTTGCGAACGCGCTCGCCAATCAAATTTCTCTGCGGTAGCTGGCCTGTCTTCTTCATCAAATATGCGAAATCCGCATACTTGACTTGTAACGAAAATGATGGCTTAAATTATGTGGACATCACATAAACTCATGAAAGCCCTGACGCTCGCATTTTTATTCATCTGCACGGCTGCCATCGCGCAGACTTACGATACAAACGGCGACTATGTTCAAACTTTCGCCGGTTCTGGCGAGGTGGGAATGGTGAACGGGCAAGGCCAGCAAACAAAATTTTTCAGCCCGTCACAAATCGTGGCGGACACATCAAGCAACTTGTATGTGTGGGACAGTGGAAATCATTTAATCCGAGAAATCACGCCGGGCGGAACTGTTTCAACATTTGTTGGCGGCGGACTGCCGCCTGAAATAGAAGGATACGGAACAAATGTTTCGCTTAATTCTTATTCGTTTGGACAAATGACAATGGATCACTCAAACACAATTTGGGTTGTCATCGGATACGGCAGTTCTTACTACTTTTTGAACATCGGGACAAATGGTTCTGTTTTCGTTGAGAATGGCGGTTTGACTAATCTTACCACTTCAACCGGCATCTGTTTTGATTCTGCAAACAATCTGTATTATTCAGGCGCAAATATAATTTACCGTTACAATCCAAACACGGGCATTTCACAACCGTTTGCCGGAAATGGGACGAGCGGATACAAAGACGGAAACGGAACTGTTTTTCCTGAATTTGCGTTTGGAAATGCCACGACTGGTTTGGCGTGTGACCAAGCCAATAACATTTACGTTTGGGATTCTGGAAATTACAGGATTCGTAGAATAGACCAGAGCCAGAATATAACGACGATTGCTGGAACTGGCACTGGCTCTTCGTATCCCGCCTCTGACGGTGTAGGGACAAACGCCACTTTTGGTGGCAACAGCCCCACTATATCTTCGATGTTTTCCGATAATTTGGGCAACATTTATTTCGCGTGCGGCACTTGCATCCGCAAGATGAACGCCGGGACAAATGTGGTGACGATGGCGGGCAGCTTCACGACATCCGGTTCTGCCAACGGTGTTACCAATATCGCGCGTTTTTCCAGTGCGAATGGTGCGTGCTTATCGCAAGGCATGATTTTTGTCGCTGACTCCGGCAACGAGCTGATCCGCAACATTGCTTTCAATCCACAGCCACAAATTGTTACCGGCGCAAATCTTGGCATCGGCACTTTTGCAGGCGTCACAATCACTGGCGCAGTTGGCCGCACTTATCAAATTCAATCGTCACCTGACTTGAACACTTGGACGACGCGCGCAACACTGCTTCTCACTTCAAGCCCGTATTTGTGGATTGATCAAAATCCCATCAGTGGAAATAATTTTTACCGCGCACTTCTCTTGCCGTAATTTCAACCGCGAACCACGCTAAATACGCGAAAAGTTTTCCGATTTCGTTCGCGTATTTCGCGTGGTTCGCGGTTTGAATCCCATTTTCCGCTGTGCCACAAAACACTTTCATTTGAGCTTGACGAATTTTCTATTTGTGCCAACTTGTCACTCTGAAATCCTGATTTCATTCAATGGCTGCAACCAAATCCAGTTTTCTCGACAAAGTGCTTGGCCGCATCGGTCGGTTGGACGCGGAAGGCTTGCAGACGGTCGTCCAGCGGCTCGCGCGCGAACGCAGCTTTCTCGAAACGCTCTTCAACACGATCGAGGACGGCGTGCTGGTCGTGGACGAAAACGGGCGCGTGATTTATTTCAACCAGGCCGTCACGCGGCTCATCGGCCTGCAACCCGGCGACGAGGAGCAGCACATCTCAAAAATTTTACCGGAAATGGACTGGGAAAAAATTTCGCGCGCCGATTCCGCCGGTGGCGGGCGCGTGGTGCGCCATGAATTTGAGATCCATTATCCACGCCCGCGATTTTTGAGGATGTATGCCGCGCCGCTCGAAGACAGTTCCGGCGTCGCGCTGATTTTGCACGACGCGACCGAGGCGCGTCAGGAAACGTTCGAGGCCATCGAAAGCGAGCGCGTGCAGGCGCTCACGCTGCTGGCCGCGAGCGTCGCGCACGAGATCGGCAATCCTCTCAACGCGCTGCACATTCATTTGCAACTCATGGAGCGCGAGTTGAAAAAATTGAAAACGGGTCGAGAGCCGAAGGTCGAGGGTCGAGAGCAGGAAGCCCGCGCGGATTCAACGCGCAAGTTGGAGCAGTTCCTCGAAGTTTCAAAAGGTGAAATCTCGCGGCTGGATTACATCGTCACGCAATTTTTGCAGGCAATCCGGCCCGCGCCATTGCAATTGAAACTGGCTTCGCTCAACAATGTTGTCGAAAAAACTTTGGATTTGCTGCGGCCGGAAATTGAGAATCGTGGCGTGACGCTGAAAACAAAACTGGCGCGGCAGTTGACGGCCACGCCGATTGACGCGACGCAGATACAACAGGTTTTGGTGAACCTCGTGAAAAACGCGTCGCAGGCGATGACGAACGGCGGCACGCTCACGTTGCAGACGGGCGAAAATGCCGACGCCGTCTGGGTGAGCGTTGCGGACACGGGCGGCGGGATTCCGCAGGAACAGATCAACCGCATCTTCGAGCCGTTTTACACGACCAAGAAAAAAGGCAGCGGGCTTGGATTGATGATTGTGCAGCGAATTGTCCGGGCGCACGACGGCAAGATTGAACTGGAAAGTTACGTCGGTCGCGGCACGACATTTCGCATCTGGCTGCCGCTGCACGAACGCAAACCAAGATTGCTTGAAAACAAAAATTAGCCACAGATTGGCACAGATGAAACACAGATATAAAAGTAATTTGAAATTGGCGGAATTAATAAATTCATCTGAGATCAATCTGTGTTTCATCTGTGGCTAGAAACATTTTATGAAGCCGACATTGCTGATTGTGGACGACGAGAAGACGACGCGCGACGGGTTGCGCGCCGCGCTGGAAGATCGCTATGACGTTTACATGGCCGAGGACGCCAAGGCGGCGACGGAATTGCTGGAACGCGAAAATTTCGACGTGATGCTCACGGATTTTCGCCTGCCAAACGAGGACGGAATGAAATTGATCGCGCGCGCGAAATCGCTTTCCAAACCGCCGATTTGCATTTTGATGACGGCTTATGGTTCGGAGGAATTGGCGGTGGACGCGATGAAGCGCGGCGCGGATGATTACATCGCCAAGGGCCGTTTGCAGATTGACGAACTGGAGATGCGGATTGCCCGCGCGTTGAAGCAGCAAACCCTGGAAGTGGAAAATGTTTCGCTCCACAAACAGCTTGATTCAAAATTCGGATTGGAAAACATCGTCGGTGAATCGCCGGCGATGCAGGAAATTTTTGAGGTCGTGCAACAGGTCGCGCCGACACGCGCGACGGTTTTGCTCGGCGGCGAAAGCGGCACGGGCAAGGAACTCGTGGCGAAGGCGGTTCACCAATTGAGTCCGCGCGCGAAACAGCCGTTTGTGACGGTGCATTGCGCGGCGCTCGCGCCGACGCTTTTGGAGAGCGAATTGTTCGGGCATGAAAAGGGCGCATTCACCGGCGCGCACGAGCGGCGCGTCGGAAGATTCGAGCAGGCGCAAGGCGGAACACTTTTTCTTGACGAGATTGGCGAGATTGACGCGACGATTCAAGTAAAGCTGCTGCGTTTTCTCGGCGAGCGGACTTTTGAGCGCGTCGGCTCCAACAAAACATTGACGGCGGACGTTCGTTTGATTGCGGCGACGAATAAAAATCTGGAAGAACTGGTCAAGGCCGGAAAATTCCGCGAGGATTTGTTTTTCCGGCTGCGCGTGGTGGAAATCAATCTGCCGCCGTTGCGCGAGCGGACGGGCGACATTCCGCTGCTGGCGCAACGGTTTTTGCGCGAGTTCGCGGCGGAAAACAATAAATCGGTGAACGATTTCACGGCGGACGCGCTCCAACTGCTGATGAATTACGCGTGGCCGGGCAACGTGCGCGAGCTGCGGACGGCCATGGAGCACGCGGTGGTCTTGTGCCGGGGTGAAAAAATTTCCGCGCGCGACCTGCCGCCGTCGGTGCGCGGCGGGCGGGCGGCTGAAACCCAATTGTCACAACGAAATGATTTGACGGTGAAGGAGGTTGAGAAACAATTGGTGGTGCGCGCGTTGAAAGACACGGACGGCAACCGGACGCTGGCCGCCAAAAAAATCGGCATGAGCCGGCGGACGTTTCACCGCAAATTGCACACATATCATTTGGAAGGATTTTGATTTATGCCGCTGACGGAACTGATTCAGATGTTGATCCACAAGCTGGAGGTGGGCGCGGGCTCGCGCTACCTGCGCTACCTCGCGCTGGCGGTGGCCGTTTTTGCGCTGGGTTTTTTTTACGACCTCCGGGCGTATCGGAACCTCGACACGCCGGAGGCGATGGACGCGGCGCAACTGGCGCGCAACCTTTCCGAGGGCAAAGGCTACACGACGCTGTTCATCCGTCCGTTAAGCCTTTACCTCATGCAAAGCCACAACTCGGCGAATGCAAGTTTCGATTTGACGGCGACGAATGCGGCCCCTGATTTTGCCCAAATCAAAACGGCGCACCCGGACCTGGCCAATGCGCCCGTGTATCCACTGATGCTGGCGGGATTGATGAAGGTGAAGAAGTTCAATTATGCCGTGGATTCAAAAAGTCCGTTTTGGAGCGAGAACGACGACCGAAACAAAGACACCACTGCGGGCGGACGCAGGTTTGCCCGTTACCGGCCGGATTTTTACATTGCCATCTTCAACGAAGCGCTTTTGCTCGTCGTCGTCCTGCTGTCGTTTTTTCTCGCCAAAAAGCTGTTTGATGCAAATGTGGCGTGGCTCTCGGCGGTCCTGGTTCTGGGCTGTGAACTGCTGTGGCGGTTCAGCGCGTCGGGTTTGTCCACGACGCTGCTGCTGGTGATTTTTCTGGGGCTGACCATGCTGCTGCTGGAGATTGAACGGGGCGCGCGGGAATCGCCGCCGCGCGCAGGCCGGCTGCTGTGGCTGGCGGTGGCCGTGGGAATTTTGACGGGCGTCGGCGCGCTGACGCGCTACGCCTTCGGCTGGACCATCATCCCGGTTTTGGTGTTCCTGATTTTGTTCAGCGGCCAAAGGCGGCTGCCGCACACGCTCGCGGCGCTGGCCGCGTTTGCGCTGGTGCTGGCGCCGTGGATCGCCCGCAACGAACTGGTGAGCGGCACGGCCTTCGGCACGGCAGGATTTGCGGTGACGGAGGGGACGTTTCTTTTTCCGCGTTTTCAACTGGAACGGTCGTTGCATCCGGACCTGACTTTCGTCACGCGGTTCATGCCGTATGTGCAGAAGCTTTTTTTCAACGCGCGCGAAATCCTGACGGGCGACCTGCTGAGAATCGGCGGCAACTGGGCGGGCGTGCTCTTTTTTGCCGGCTTGTTCATGGGTTTCCGCAGCACGGGCGCGCGGCGCGTGCGCTATTTTCTGCTGATGTGTCTGGGACTCTTCATCGTTGTGCAATCGCTGGGGCGCACGCAGCTTTCAGAGCTGTCGCCGGAAATCAATTCCGAAAACCTGCTGGTGCTGCTCGTGCCGCTCGTGCTGGTTTTCGGCGCAAGTTTTTTCTTCACGCTGCTGGATCAGATGACCCTGCCGCTGGTGCAGTTGCGTTACGCCGTCATCGCGGGGTTTGTGGCGCTGTGCTGCCTGCCGCTGGCTTTGGCGCTGTTGGCGAAACCGGTGCCGGTCGCTTATCCGCCGTATTTTCCGCCGGAAATCCAGCAGACCGCCAACTGGATGAAGCCCGATGAACTGATGATGAGCGACGTGCCGTGGGCGGTCGCCTGGTATGGCCGCCGCCAGTGCCTCTGGCTCACGCTCGACGCGCAAAAGGAATTTTTCGACGTCAACGACTATTTGAAACCGGTGCAGGCGCTCTATCTCACGCCGTTGACGATGGACGCAAAATTCGTCTCCGACTGGGTGCAGCCGCGCGAATATAGCTGGGGCAGCTTCATCATTGATTCCATCGTGAAAAATAAAATCCCGCCCGGCTTTCCGCTCCGCGACGCGCCAACCGGGTTTTTGCCCGACCGGCTGTTCCTGACCGACCGCGAACGCTGGCTGACGCCGTAAATTTACGCCGCCGCCCGCCGCAGCCGGTCGGCGATGCCCGCCCACTCCGGCGTCGCCGGCGGCGACTCGACCACGATCCATGCCGCGCCCGCGGCGTCGCAGCGGTGCAGTTCCGCGTAAAGCGCCCGCGCGAACGCCTCCGCGTCGTGCGGCATGACGCACACGTCGGCAAAATTTTCGCCCGCCGGAATTTTGGCATGGGCGATGACGTGGGCGGTTGAAGGTTGAAGGTTGAAAGTTGAAAGTTGAAAACGCAAGTCCGCGTCGTCGCGCCAGTTCAAAACAACCAGCTTCGCTTTTGGCGAATAATGTTTCTGCAACAAGCCCGGACTGCGCAGGGTTGAAGGTTGAAGGTTGAAGGTTGAAGGTTGAAGGCTTCCCGCCACGGCGGCGAGCGATTCCGCGTGAATCATGCCCGGCCGCAAAATGCGCGGCGGCGAAACCGTCAAATCCAAGACGGTGGACTCGATGCCGACTTGCGACTGGCCGCCGTCCACGATGAGGGGAATTTTTCCCGCAAGCTGCGCGCGGACGTGCTCCGCGTTCGTCGGCGAAACGTGGTTGGACAAATTCGCGCTCGGCGCGGCGAGCGGAAAACCACATTCGCGAATCACAGCTTGGATAAATGGATGGCTTGGCCAGCGGATGCCGACGGTTTTGCCGCCCGCCGTCACGTTGCCGGGAATTTTTTTCGCGCGCGGCAAAACCAGCGTCAGCGGGCCGGGCCAGAATGACTTTGAAAGTTTTTGCGCCATCGCCGGAAAATTTTCTGCGCAGGATTCCGCCATTTCAATTCCGGCGACGTGGACGATGATGGGGTTGTTCGCCGGCCGGCCTTTGATCGAGAAAATTTTGGCGACGGCCTTTTCATCCAGCGCGTTGGCGGCGAGGCCATAGACCGTTTCCGTGGGCAGTGCGACGACTTCGCCCGCGCGCAAAAATTCCGCCGCGCGGAGGACGGCTTTTTGAAAAAGCTCCGGCGTGTGCGTGGACAGGATTTCGGTTCGTTGCATTGTTACCTCGTGAATCGTCAAACCGGTTGGTGCTGCCGATGCAACAATTTAACGATTCACAATTCAACGATTTTCCTACTCATAGTGCAAAGCGTCAATCGGGTCGAGCTTGGACGCTTTCCACGCGGGATAAAAACCGGAGATGATGCCGATGATGGCGCTGGAAATAAATGCGACGGCAATCCAGAGAAACGGCGTGACGGTGGGCATATCCTTGATGTAGGCGACAATGGTTGAAAAGCCAACGCCGCAGGCGATGCCGATGGAGCCGCCAATCGCGCTCAAGGTGACGGCCTCGATCAGAAATTGCACAAGGATGTCCGCCGCGCGCGCGCCCACGGCCATGCGGATGCCGATTTCGCGGGTGCGTTCGGTGACGCTGACGAGCATGATGTTCATGATGCCGATGCCGCCGACGACGAGCGAGACGGCGGCGACGCCCGCGAGCAGAAAACCCATCGCGCGCTGCGTGGCCGTGACCGTCTGCATCAACTCCAACTGATTGCGCACGGTGAAATCCTGCTCCTTGCTGTGATGCCGGGTTAAAAGCAAATCGGTGATGTCGTTCTGGACGCTGTTGATCACCTTGTCATTGGCCGCCTGCACCAGAATGTCATTCACAAACGTGCGGGTGGTGATGCGGTGCATATGGCTCGTGTAAGGGACGACCACCGTATCGTCCTGATCCTGTCCGAACAAATTAAAGCCTTTTGGGGTCAACACGCCAACGATGAGAAAGGGGAGATTGCGGATGCGGATGGTCTGGCCGACCGGATTTTCGTTGGGGAACAATTCGTCGGCGACGGTCTGGCCGATGACGGCGGACTTGGCGAGACTGCGCACGTCCTGATCGGAAAACATCGAGCCGCGGGAAATGCCCCAGTTGCGGATCTGGACGTAATCGGGCGACTCGCCCATCACCTGCGTGTTCCAGTTCAGGCCGTTCGCCAGCACCTGCGCGCGATCGCGCACTTCGGGACTGACCGCCACGGCGTCTTTCAACCCGGCTATCGCCTCGGCGTCGCCCACGGTCAGCGTCGGTGCGCTGCCCCAGCCGCCGCGCATCGCGCCTTGCGTGAAATTACCGGAAAAAACCGTGATGACGCTTTCGCCCAGGCTGCTGACCTGGTCCTCGACCTGCTTGGTGGCGCCGGAAGTGAGGCTCACCGAGCCGATGACGGCACCGACGCCGATGATGATGCCGAGCATCGTCAGCAGGGAACGCATCTTGTTCCGGAGCAGCGCGCGCCCGGCGATTTTAAGTGAGGCAAAAATTCTCATTGGTGGGAAATGAAGAATGAAAAAAAATTCATATGTGGCCTCGGGCTTTCTTGAGAATAGTGATAAAGATGGCAACCAGTTCGCTGGATTCGGCCACCAAAGGTCCGAGTTTTCTTTCCGGAACGATTTTTTCTTCCAGCAATAATTCGAGCCAATACAAGGTTTCGTCGGCTTCCTTCAAACAGTCGCCGGTTTTGGCAATGAATTCTGCTTTTGAACGCGCGCGGTTGGCTTCGCGATAATTTGCGCCGATCGAAGTTCCTGAACACAAAACCTGTTTTCCAAGAACTTGCGCGACCATGTCCGTTTTGGAAAGACTGCAATAAAGTCGAATGATTCGTCGTGCAAACATTTTGGTTCGCGGCAGCAGGTCTTTTTCTTCATTCTTCATTTTTCATTCTTCCTTAACCCAGCTTGACCGCTTGTTGTTCCTGACGAAGCCGCTGCAATTCGTTTTCCGCAACCGAACGGTTCTTCACGGCTTCGTCGGTGACGATTTTTCCGTCGCGCAAAATGACCATGCGTTTCGTGAAGCGCGCCACGTCCAGTTCGTGCGTGACCATGATGATGGTGATGCCCTGGTCGTTCAGCTTCTGGAACACGCCCATGATTTCGATGCTTGTCTGGCTGTCCAGGTTTCCCGTCGGCTCGTCCGCGAGCAGGAGCGATGGTTGGTTGACCAGCGCGCGGGCGATGGCCACGCGCTGCTGCTGGCCGCCGGAAAGCTGGTTGGGATGGTGGTCGGCGCGGTCGTTGAGGCCCACCAGATCGAGCGCGTGCATGGCGCGGTCGTGCTGTTCGTGCGCGGGAATCCGCTGACGGTTGTATAGCATCGGCATCTCGACATTTTCCCGCGCGGACGTGCGTGAAAGCAGATTGAAGCCTTGGAAGACAAAGCCGATTTTTTCGTTGCGGACATCCGCGAGCGCGTCGCGGTCGAGCGTGGAAACGTCAATGCCGTCGAGCAAATAATTGCCGTCGCTGGGCCGGTCCAGCGCGCCGATCATGTTCATCAAGGTGGATTTGCCGGAGCCGCTCGAACCCATGATGGCCACAAATTCGCCCGGAAAAATATCCAGCGAAATCCCGCGCACCGCGTGGACATCCACTTCGCCGGTGTGATACACCTTGTGAATTTCCGCGAGCTTGATGACGGGATTGGTCTGCACGGCAAATCGGATCAACGCATTCTGGGGAAGCCGCCGGGACCGCCCACCGGGCTGGCCGGCCGGGCGGAAGATGTGCCGGTTGAAATCACGCCAGTCACCACCTGCGCCCCCTCGTCCAACCCTGAAACCACTTCAGTTGAGATGCCGTCGGTAATGCCGGTCTTGATCTGCACCGCCTGCAACTTCGCATCCTTGCCATCGCCCACGAGCAAATAAACGGTGTGCAAAACCGGGCGGTTGCCGCGCCCGCGCCCGCCGCCGCGCCGGCCGCCCGGACCACCCGCAACATTTTCGCCATTGGTCGCCGTCGTCACCTGCGGCACGGTGGTGTTGGTCAGCACCACGGCGTTATCCGGCACATGAAATCGCAGCGCGCCATTCGGAATGGTCAGCACGTCATCGCGCTGGGCGACGATGAAGGTGATGTTTGCGGTCATGCCGGGTTTCAATTTGTAATCGGAATTGGTCACGCTGACGACGCAATCATAAGAGACGACATTGGCGGAATTGGTCGGCGCATTGCGGACCTGGGCGACCGCACCATAAAATGTCCGGTCGGGATATGTGTCCACGCTGAAGTTCACGCTCTGGCCTTCCACAATCCCGCCCACATCGGCTTCGGCCACGCTGGAATCAATCTGCATTTTCGTCAAATCGTTGGCGATCTGGAAAAGCGTCGGCGTGTTGAAACTGGACGCCACCGTCTGGCCGAGGTCGATCGCGCGCGAAATGACGATGCCATCCACCGGCGACGTGATTTTGCAATAGCCCAGGTTCACCTTCGCGTTGTCAAGCGAAGCCTGCTTGATTTTCACCGTCGCCTCGGCTTCGTGCAGAGTGGCGATGGCGGTGTCGTAGTCAGAGCCGGAGATCAGTTTGTTGGTGAACAATTCGGCGCTGCGGTCAGCCTCCGCGTGTTGCAGTTCCAGATTTGCCTTCGCGTTGGCCAGGTCGGCCCCGGCCTGCTCGACCGCCGCCTGGTAGGTTGAAGGGTCAATTTCCGCGATGACTTCATTCGAGGTCACAAGCGAATTGAAGTCCACGTTCAATTTGCTGATGCGCCCGGAAACCTGGCTGCCCACCGTCACGTTCATGACCGGATTCAACGAGCCGGTCGCCGTGACCACCTGCGTCAAATCGCCGCGCGTGACCGGCGTGGCTTGGTATTGCGGCGCATCATTGTTCCCGCGCTTGAAATACCAGACGCCGCCGCCGATGCCCGCGCCCACGATCAAAACCATGACCGTCCATTTCAACCAGCCGCCACTTTGTTTTTCTGACATAAATTTACAATCAAGACAATTTTCGCGGCGGACAAGTTACCTGATTTTCAAAACTTGTCCATGCACTTTCAGTTTGAGCCGGGCGCATTTAACCCTAAAATCAGCGCGTGCTCGAAAAACTGATCCCGCAACTCGCCGCCGCGCAACCGCTCGCCACCGGCCAGATTCACCTGGCCGTGAAACAGCTCGCCGATGAAAAAATTCCGGCTAACTTGAAGGCTGATTTTCTGGCCGCTCTCGCTCAAAAAGGCGAGACGCCCGGTGAAATCGCCGCGTTCGCCCGCGCCCTGCGCGACAAATCCATTGCCCCGCCGCTCGACGCCGAAACGCGCTCGCGCGAAATCCTCGATGTCGTCGGCACCGGCGGCGACCGCCTCGGCACCATCAACATTTCCACGACCGCCGCGCTCCTCTGCGCCGCCGCCGGAGTCGCCGTCGCCAAGCATGGTAACCGGGCGGTTACTTCGCAAGCCGGAAGTGCGGATGTTTTGGAGGCGCTGGGCATCCGGATTGATTTGACCCCGGCGGAAGCCGCGCGTTCATTACGCGAACACAACTTCGCCTTCTTCTTCGCGCCCAATTATCATCCGGCGTTCAAACACATTTCGCCCGCGCGAAACATCTGCGCCGCCCGCGGCCAGCGGACAATTTTCAACCTGCTCGGCCCGCTGCTCAACCCCGCGCGCCCGTCCGCGATGCTCATGGGCGTGCCGCAGCCGGAACTCTGCGAGCCGCTCGCGCAAGTTTTGCAATCGCTCGGCGTCCGCCGCGCGATGGTCGTCTGCGGGAAAATCGGAAACCGGAAACCGGAAACCGGAAATTTTCTGGACGAACTTTCCACGCTCGGCGAAAACACCATCGCGGAATTTTATCAGGAGCGCGGCTTCACCGTTTCCACAACCTTGCCGGATCAATTTCCATTGCAGCCAGCGACGCTCGCCGACTTGCTTGGCGGCGACAAAATGGCGAACGCAAAAATCGTCCGCGAAATTTTGTCCGGCGAAGAACGCGGGCCGAAGCGCGACGCGGTTTTGCTCAACGCCGCCGCCGCATTGTTTGTCGCTGGAAAAACAAAATCACTGGCCGAAGGCTGGGATTTGGCGGGCGGGACGATTGACAGCGGCAAAGCGAAAGCAAAACTCTCGGAACTCGCGCATGGCTGATTTCAGCGCGGAGTATTTCTCACCGCCTCGGCGGCCTCGGCATCCTTGCCTTCCTGCGCGGCGTAGTGCAGCCCGAGATTGTGCTGGGCGGTCTTGTCGCCCTGGCGCGCGGCGCGGATGAACCACTTCACCGCCTCCTGCGCGTCCTGCTCGACGCCGCGCCCGGTCTGGTAACACAGGCCCAGATTGCATTGCGCCGGCGCACATTCCTGTTCGGCGGCGGCGCGATACCATTCCACCGCCATTGCAAAATCCTGTTCCACGACCTGCCCGGTCTCGTAAAAAACGCCGAGATTAAATTGCGCCGCCGGATAGCCGCGCTCCGCCGATTCGCGATACCATTTGATCGCCTCGGCATAATTTTGCGGCACGCCCTGGCCGGTTTCGTAAAGCAGGCCGAGGTTGAACTGCGCCGCCGGGTCGCCCTGCTCCGCCGCCTCGCGCAACCACCGCGCCGCCTCGGAATATTCCTGCGGCACGCCTGCGCCGGTCATGTAGCACACGCCGAGGTAACATTGCCCGACCGGATCGGTCTGCTCCGCCGAGCGCCGGAACCATTTCACCGCCTCGTGATAATCCTGCGCCACGCCCTGGCCGTTTTGAAAACACACGCCGAGATAGCATTGCGCCTGCGCGTCGCCCTCCTCGGCGGCGGCGCGCATTTCCTCGAACGTCTGCCATGTGCGGCGGTTGCCTGACATTGTGCCAAAATCGAAACTCGCGGGGCAAATCCACTGAACCCCAGTTACACAGATGATGATAGAACCGGCCTGCGCGAATTCAAGCCGCGAATTGTTCAAATCCTAATCCTAATCGCCATCGTAATCTTAATCCCGGATTGCGATTAAGAATAAGATTATGATTATGATGAAATTGCTTCCGCCGGACAAAATTGCCTGCTACAAAATCTTCATGGCAACCCAGTTAAAAATCGGTTTTCTCGGCGCGGGCAAAATGGCGACCGCGCTCGCCAAAGGTTTTGTCCGCGCGGAAATCGTTTTTCCCAAGGAAATCATCGCCGGCGATTTGTATGCCGTGGCGCGAAACATTTTTGCCAAGGCGACCGGCGCGAAAACCACCGCGTCAAATTCCGAAGTCTTGAAATTCGCAAATGTTCTGATTCTGGCGACGAAGCCCGACCAGGTTCCCGCCGCGCTCGCGGAAATTTCCGGCGCGTTCACGAAAAATCATCTGCTCATTTCCATCGCCGCCGGCGTGACGCTGGCAAAATTGGAAAATCTCTTGCCCGCCGGCGCGCGCGTCATCCGCGTCATGCCCAACACGCCCGCGCTTGTCGGCGAGGCCGCTTCCGCATTTGCGCTCGGAAAATCCGCGACGGCGGCGGACGGTGATCTGGCGAAAAAGCTTTTGTCCGCCGTCGGTGTCGCGTTGCAAGTCAAAGAAAGCCTGCTCGACGCCGTGACTGGCTTGAGCGGCAGCGGCCCGGCTTACGTTTATCAATTCATCGAGGCGTTGAGCGACGGCGGAGTCGCGTCCGGCTTGCCGCGCGACATCGCGACGAAGCTCGCCGCGCAGACGGTTTTGGGCGCGGCAAAAATGGTTTTGGAAACCGGTCAGCATCCCGGCGCGCTCAAGGATCAGGTGACCAGCCCCGGCGGCACGACGATTGAAGGTCTGCATGCACTGGAAAAAGGCAAGCTCCGCGCCACCGTGATGAGCGCCGTCCGCGCCGCGACGGAAAAATCGAAGAAGCTGGGGCAAGAATAAATCACTTACAATTTTAATTTTATAAATTGTCGTCGGCATCAAAATGTTGTTGACAATCTGGGGGGGGGGGCAAATTACACTTCAAATCTTATGAAGATAAAATCTATAATAATAGTGGCTCTTGCATTTGGCGCTTTGACTGCCATGGCTTGCGATCAAACTGTGGATGGTGTCAAATATGAATGGGATTGCGGAAGCGACGTATGCGGCAATCTCCTGCTGCACCAGTTGTCGGGAAAAATTACAAAGGGAACTTGTATTGAGAGCGATGGCTCGGAAAAGATGGTTAATGCGGAACCTACGGGGTTTTAATTTGGCAAAAATTGTTTTGTGGCGACAAACTTTTTCTGCTCAAAAACTGTGAAAAGGTTTTTGATTTTATTTTTCTTTTTTGCGCCGACAATAATTATTTTGTCGCTTGTTATTTACAGGATGTCAACACAAGAGACCGATATTGCCAAGTTTGGAAAATTTGTTGATGCCACGCTCAAAAAATGGAACACGCGGTCAACAGTTGCAGTTACAAATTTGGATTACAATCTTCTTCGAGAGACGGCGGTTGAATCAACGATGCCTCTTACAGAAGATCAAAAGACAAAATTGCTGGATTCCTTGACCGGTTTTTGGAAATGCTACAGTCAAACTAACTTTGAAAAATTCAGGGAGTTTCGACTTAATACTCCATACGAAATTGATGAAAAAGTTTTGGACACGTTAAAATTTGCCTATCCAAAATCTTATCAGCCGCCTGCGACAAAAGATTCCGAACTCGAACAGGCATGGGGATATTACAGTGGAACAAATTGCATTGTAAGAATTGATACAAATTCGATTAAAATTACCGTCGGATATTTAACCGACCGCCGACAGGGAATTTTTAAGAGCGCAAACGCTGAATTGCAAGGGGCTGCCGTTGGCTATATGCCTGAATTGGTAATAGCACGCCCAACAGCAAAGCAGATTTACGCAAAGGATGGGAAAGTGCTGTATGCCACAGTGGAACAATTCGTGATTTTCAACACGGATACCGACCAAGTTTGTCCGCTTTTTGTCGCTTTTTATTGGGCTGACTCGCTGAAACAATGGATGCCATACGAGATGGCTAAAATTGCTTGTGGCTGGAGGTCTCTTTTATAATTCTCACGCTGATAAAATTTTCACGAGCAATTCCCGCACATCTGCTGGAATTTTCCTGCCGCCCCGCCGGGGCTTGAAATTGTTTTTGGAAGGCAATCCCGCAGTTGAAACTGCGGGCTATTTTCGGCTGCGCCTCCGGCGCGAAAAACACGCGGTCAAAATTTCGCCCGATTCACGATTTGAGACCTCTGCAAAAGATGTAGCGTCGAGGCTATGCCTCGACTTCACCTTTACAATATCCAGTGATTCCGGCCACAGGCCGGACGCTACACCGCGCTTCGCGCGGCTTTTGCAGAGGTCTCGATTTAACAATTCAACGATGTAACGGCTTAAGCAATTCCCGCACATTCGGCGCTTCGTCGGATTTTGAAACTTGTCCAAACGGGTTTCAACGGCTAAACCATCGGGCGCATGAATCAATTTACCCGCCGGGTTTTGTTTTTTCTTTTCTTTTTGTCCGGCTTTTCCAGCCTCGTTTATCAGGTGGTCTGGACGCGCATGGCGTTTGCATCGTTTGGCATCATCACGCCGGTGCTGTCGGTGGTGCTGTCGGTTTTCATGCTGGGGCTGGCGGTCGGTTCGTGGGCGGGCGGGCGTTGGGTGGCGGGGTTGGTCAAAAGGACCGGGCTTTCCGCCGCTTTTTTTTACGCGTTGGCGGAATTGCTGATCGGGCTGGGGGCGTTTGCGGTTCCAAAATTATTTGCCGTGGGCGAACGGGTTTTGCTGGCGAGCGGCGAGACAAATTCATTTGGGTATCTTTCGCTTTCGGCGCTGGTGCTGGCGGCTTCCATCCTGCCGTGGTGCGTGTGCATGGGCGCGACGTTTCCTTTGATGATGGCTTATGTCCGGGAACGGGATGCCAGCAGCACGACCAGTTTCAGTTTTCTTTACCTGGCGAATGTGCTGGGCGCGATGTGCGGGACTTTTTTGACGGCGGTGGTCTGGATCGAGGTTTTGGGGTTTCACCACACGCTCTGGCTGGCGGCGGCGGGCAATTTTACCATCGCCTTCATCAGCGCTTGTCTGGGCTGGGAGCGGCGTTCCGCCGCGCTTTTTGAAAGTCCGGCTGCGCCCGCTGAACCGTTGCCGCCGCCGGTTCGCGGCGTCGGGATGATCAAATTGATTTTGTTCTCGACGGGTTTTGTGGCAATGGCGATGGAGGTGGTCTGGTCGCGCGCGTTCACGCCGGTGTTGAAAACGCAGGTGTATTCGTTTGCGATGATTGTTTTTGCCTATCTGGGGGCGACTTTTTTTGGTTCGTGGATATATCGTCTGGATTTGCGGAAGAACCGGCGCATTGCGACGGCGCAATTGATTTTTGCGCTGGCGCTTACGGCGTTCCTGCCGGTGCTGGCGAACAATCCCCGGTTTGTGATGGCGAATTACTGGGTGGGGAGCATTGATGGGTTGAGCGCGCTGGTCATTCTGGCCAGCATCATTCCGTTTTGCGCGTTGCTGGGATATTTGACGCCGGGGCTGGTGGATGAATATGCGTCTGGCCAGCCGAGGCGCGCGGGACAGGCTTACGCCATCAATGTTTTGGGCTGCATCCTCGGCCCGCTGTTTGCCTGCTATGTTTTGCTGCCTTGGTTTAGCGAGCGTTATTCTTTGATTTTGCTGACGCTGCCGTTCATCGCGTTCGGGTTCGCGCTCCGCGAGGCTTTGCCCCGGTTGCTTCGTCTGGGATTGGGGCTGGCGACCGTGATTGCGCTCGCGTGGTCGTCGTTCTTCTCCGAAGATTTTGAAGGGATGCTGGTCAAAACCACCAACGCCACGGTCGTCCGGCGGGATTACACGGCCTCGGTGATTTCGTTTAATGAAGAGAACACCAAATGGCTTTTGGTGAATGGCGTTGGGATGACTATTTTGACGCCCATCACCAAATTCATCGCGCATTTGCCGCTGGCTTTCCACAAAGAACCGCCGCAATCCGCGCTGGTCATCTGTTTTGGCATGGGGACGACGTATCGCTCGGCTTTGAGCTGGCACATAGACACCACCGCCGTGGAACTGGTGCCGAGCGTGACGAAGGCTTTTGGGTTTTATCACGCCGACGCCGAGCGTTACGTCAGCGATCCCAACGGACACATCATTATTGACGACGGCCGGCGCTACCTCAAACGCACGGCAAAAAAATTCGATGTCATTGTCGTTGACCCGCCGCCGCCGGTCGAGGCCGCCGGTTCCAGCCTGCTTTTCTCCAAGGAATTTTACACGCTGGCCAAACAGCATCTGAACCCCGGCGGCATTCTGCAAATGTGGTATCCGGGCGACAATGACCGGGCGACGACGCTGGCGGTCTACCGCAGCATCTATGAATCATTTCCCTACGTCCGCTGTTTTCCGTCGGTCGCAGGCTGGGGCGTGCATTTAATCGCTTCCATGGAACCCATCCCGACGCTGAACGCGCAGCAACTGGCGGCGCGAATGCCGGAAACCGCGAAACAAGACCTGGTGGAATGGAATGATTCCAAAGACGCGGCGGCCTATCTCGCCCGCGTGTTGGACCGCGAATATCCCATCTCCGCCGTATTGGATCCGGATCCCAAAATAAAAGTCACCGACGACCAGCCTTTCAATGAATACTTTCTGTTGCGCCGGCTGAAAAAAAATCCGCCCGCGAACTGACGCTTGAACCGGAAAACCCATCGCCCGAATTTGGCCGGCCAGGCGCGCGCCCGCACCGCCCGCCCGCCGGAATCCCATTTCATGCGGGAAGCCTTGCGTCTGGCGCGAAAAGGCTGGGGCGCGACTTCGCCGAATCCGATGGTTGGCGCGGTGCTGGTGCAACGCGGAAAAATCATCGGCCGCGGCTGGCACCGGCGTGCGGGCCGGCCGCACGCGGAAATCGAGGCGCTCCGCGACGCGCAAAAACACAGCCACAATCCAAAAAGCGCGACGCTTTACGTCACGCTCGAACCCTGCTGCACGCACGGCCGCACGCCGCCCTGCACGGAAGCCATCATCGCCGCCGGAATCAAAAAAGTTGTCGTCGGTGCGACCGACCCGAATCCAAAACATTCCGGCCGCGCTTTCAAAATTTTGCCGCGCGCGGGAATTGAAATTGATTGGTGGGGCGAGCGTCCTCGCGAGCCGGTCTTTGTCAGCAATAACAACGGCTCGCGAGGACGCTCGCCCCACCAGAAAATTGCTGACGATTGCGCGAAGCTGAATGAAGCCTTCAACCACTGGATTGTCCGCCGCACGCCGTTTGTCACCGTGAAGGCCGCGATGACGCTGGACGGAAAAATCGCCACGACCGGCGGCGAATCCAAATGGATCACCGGCGAAAAAGCCCGCGCGCACGGAATGAAATTGCGCCAAAGTTCGGACGCCATTCTCGTCGGCATCAGCACGATTCTGGCGGACAATCCGAGCCTCACGGCCAGAAGCCAGAAGCCGGAAGCCAGAAGCCAGAATAAAAATTTGCGGCTGCGCCGGATAATTCTCGATTCAATGGCGCGGACGCCGCTGGCCGCGAAAGTTGTGAGCGATGAATCCGCTGCGCTGACGGCAATTATTGTTTCAAAAAGCGCGCCAAAAAATCGCGTGGCGGCGCTGGCGGAAAAAGTGAAGGTTCTCGTCGCGCCGACCATCAATTCAAAATCAAAAATTAAAAATTCAAAACTAAATTTGAAGTGGCTGCTGGAAAAACTCGGCGCGGAAAACGTGACGAGCCTGCTGGTCGAGGGCGGCGGCGAGGTGAACGCCTCGTTTCTGCTTGGCGGTCTGGCGCAGCGAGCGGCTTTTTTCTACGCGCCGAAAATCCTGGGCGGGCGCGATTCGCGCAAAGGCGTCGCGGGCGAAGGCGCGAAAAGCTTGGGCGAGGTTGTTCAGCTTCACGAAGTCGAGTGGCGCAAGCTGGGCGAAGATTAATTGCTGACGGCGAAAGTTTGAATGGCAGGGCAATGCTGCCGCTTTGCCCAATTTCAGCGGCCAGCGCAGCGATGCCAGCTTTGGCCCACAAAAAAATGGGCAAAGCGGCAGCTTTGCCCTACCGTGTATTTATGTTCACTGGCATTGTCGAAGAAGCGGGCGTCATCGAAAAAATCACGCCGTCGAAAAAGTCCATCGAGCTGACCGTGCGCGCCGGCGTGTGCGGTCGCGGATTGAAAACCGGCGCGAGCGTGGCGGTCAACGGCTGCTGTCTGACGGCCGTGAAAGTCATGCCTCGCGGAAAATCAAAATTGATCCGGTTCGATTTGCTGCAGGAAAGCTGGCAGCGGACGAATTTTCAATTCGCCAAGGTTGGTTCGCTGGTGAATTTGGAACGCTCGCTGCGCGCGAACGGCGAACTCGGCGGGCATTTTGTCACCGGCCATGTGGACGGCCTCGGCAAGATCATCCGCTGGGAGCGCGCGGGCAAGGATCACGTCCTCGACATCGCCGCGCCGCCAGACGTGATGCGTTATGTGATTTTCAAAGGTTCAATCGCGGTGGACGGCATCAGCCTGACTGTCGCCGCCGTGCGGAAAAAAAGTTTTCGCATCTGGATCATTCCGCACACGTTCGACATCACGGTTTTGCGTGAACGAAAGGTCGGCGACGCCGTGAATCTGGAAGCGGACCTGCTTGGAAAATATGTGGAGCAGTTTCAGCGCGCCGCCGTCCGCCGGCTGTGAATAAAATGTGGATAGAAGTTCACATTCCCGTCACACATTCGTAACACGACCGGGATAGCCTGTCCGCGTCCGTGCAAAAAAAAGTCCTCATTTTGACGGCCGGATTCGGTGACGGGCACAATGCCGCCGCCCGCAGTTTGCGCGACGGGATTGAGCTGGTGGACGAAGACGCGCGCACGGAAGTCCTCGATTTGTTTGCGGACAGCTACGGCGCGTTCAACACCTTCGCCCGGAAAAGCTACCTCGGCATCGTGCAATACGCGCCGAAACTCTGGAGCGGCATTTATTCGCTGCTGGAAAATCCGCTCATGGAAAAACAGCTCGGCGGTTTCACGCGGCTGCAAACCACGCTGGAAAAAGTCCTCGCTGAAACGCAGCCGGATTGCGTCGTTTCCTGTTATCCGGTCTACGCGCACGTCGTGAAAAAAATTTACGGCGACGGCGAGCGCCCGTTTCGTTTCATCACCATCGTCACGGATTCCATCACCGTCAACTCCGCGTGGTATCGCGCGCCGAGCGATTTTTTCTGCGTGGCGAACGACGAGACGGCGGAGGTGTTGAAAAAAAATGGCGTGCCGGCAAAACAAATCAAGGCGCTCGGATTTCCCGTCAGCCCGGTTTTTGCAAATTCAGAATTGCCGGAGTTGCCGCCGCCCGTCGGCGACGAACCGCGCCGCGTGCTTTACATCATCAACACCGGCAAGAAAAAAGCGGGCAAGGCGATTGACCGCTTGCTCGAATTGGAAAACGTGCAGCTCACCATTTGCGCCGGGCGCGACCCGGAATTGCGCGCGCAACTGGCCGAGCGCACGCGCGATGTTGCGGAGCGCGTGAAAGTGCTTGGCTGGACGAACCAGATTCCCGAACTGATGCTGTCGCACCATCTCGTCATCAGCAAGGCCGGCGGCGCGACGGTGCAGGAGGCGATTGCCGCGCGCTGCCCGATGATTGTGAACCAGGTGATTCCCGGCCAGGAAGAAGGCAACGCGGAATTGATTTCGCGCGGCGGCCTCGGTGCGGTTGCGGAAAGAAACCGCGAGGTCGCCGAGCTGGTGGAAAACGCCTTTGCCGATCGCGCGAGCCAGTGGAACGAATGGCGGAAAAATTTGAAGCGCGTCAGCAGGCCGGACGCGGCGCAACACATCGCCGAACTGATTCTCGATGAATGTGAACGCGATCTGTCCAGCCGCAAGGCGGTGAGGCTTTTTGACGCCGCGCCGGAGCGCATCATGCGTTCCGCTCCGTCGGTGAACGCGAATGGAAATCATCAGCCGCAAATGTTGCTGTGCGATTTTCACATCCACTCGAATTATTCCGACGGCAAGCTTTCCGTGCCGGAGATCATAGATTTTTACGGCGAGCATGGATTTGACTGCATCTGCATCACCGACCATCTGGCGGATCCGAGACGGTTGATCGGAAAATTATCCGAGCTGGCGAACCTCACGCTCGGCCAGGAGCAGGTCGGGGAATATTTTGCGGTGATCGAGCGCGAACGGCAGCGCGCGTGGCGGCGTTACAAAATGCTCGTGATGACGGGCATTGAATTCAACAAGGACGGTTACACACGCAAAACTTCCGCGCACTTGCTGGGCATTGACTTGAAATCGCCGATTGACGCGTCGCTGGAAATTCCCGAACTCATCGCGCAGATTCACGCGCAGGGCGGGCTGGCCGTCGCGTCGCACCCGCACATCATGAAAAGCGAGTGGGGCAAGAACACGCTCTACTTTTGGGAGAACCAGGAAAAATACGCGCCGCTGCTGGATGCCTGGGAAATCGCGAACCGGAATAATATTTTCAACGACGTTGGTTTGAAGCGGCTGCCGTTCATCGCGAACAGCGATTTTCACAAGCCGAAGCACATTTATTCGTGGAAGACGCTCATCTACTGCGAGAAAAATTTCGAGGCGATCAAGGATTGCGTGCGGCGCAACGAACACGTCGCCATCACGCTCTACCGCGACTTTGCCCGCGCGCCCCAAATTCAAGCGCGCCACCATTTTGGTTCACTGCCGGAAAATGCGCGTGGGCTTCACGATTCCCTGCCGATGCAATCCATCACCGGCTGATTTCAAAACTTGAGCATCAGGTCGAGTTGCAACAGGCTGAATTGATTGATCGGGTTCATCTGCGGGATGTCCGAGTTGCTGCCGCCGGTGCCGAGCTTGTTGTTGATGCGCGAGGCGCAGGCGTAGCGGACGATGCCGATGAAATTGTCGGTGAAGCCGTAGGCGAGCTGGGCGTTGATGCCCTGCATATTTTCGCGGCCCTCGAAGGCGTCGGAGTCTATGAGGTTTGGATCCAGCGCGTATTGCTCGATGTGCTGCCAGTAGGTCCTGAATTCCCAGGAATGTTTCTTGGCGGTGGCGCCGTTCACCAATCCCAGGCTGTCCTTGCTGCCGATGGCAAAGCCGATTTGATAAGCCGTGTCATCATGCGTCTGCGGGGATGAAATCGTCATCAGCCCATAGCCGGGGTTGCCGATGGAAAAATACGATGACTGTGAAACATCGTAGGCGGCCTGGGCGCGGTCTGTTCCCTGAAGGTTTTGGGCATAGTCGCCAAACAACCGCAGGTCAATTTTTCCCATCTGCATATTCAATTCAAAGGGAACTTCGAGCACCATCAGCTTGTTGATGCCGTCCTGGTTGGCCGCGAAACCGTCAAAGGGGCCGGGCTGATTATACGAACCTCCCTGGGAACTGTTTTGGCCGAAAATTGAACCCTGTCCCACATAGGTTCCCGAAAAGTCCGGTGAAAAACTGTTGTTGGCGGCTCCTGACGGCGCGTGTCCCGTGTTAAAGTGGTTGTAGGTGTATAAGACCGGAGCCACCTTGAACGTGACTTTTTTGGTGATGTGATAGTTGACCCCGGCCTGCCAGGCCATGATGAACGGCAGGCTGGTGCTGTTGACGGCATAAATGCCCAGGTAGCCCTGCGATGACTGGCTTGGGTTGGTGTCCTGATAAAGATACTGGCCGAGCGTCGCGAAGAAATCCGCCGCGCCCACGGTGTATTTCAGGCGTTCCGTCGCGCCTTCCGGGCTGATGTCCGGATCCCAGACCATGGGCGTGGTGTAAATTGGATTGGGCATTTTGCCCACCGTGAGATCCACCCACTGCTCCGGGTGCCAGCCGAGATAAATCTGGCCGATGTCAATGCCCGCGCCGGATTTGCTGAAGGTTCCGCCGGAAGAATTGCCAAACGAAAGCCACGTTGAGCGCGGGTTGGCGGAGGTCTCGACTCTGAAGCCGTAATAAAAATCGTCATAGACCTCGCCGCGCAGACCGAGCCGCAACGCATAACGCAGCCGCTGATAATCAACATTGTTGCCTTGCGGGTCTGTCGCCGAGCGGTTTTCGTAACGCAGGCGGATGTCGCCGAATACTTCCATGCTCTTGATGGCGGGGCTGATCTTGAACCTGGATTCTGGAAACTGCGACACCGTGTTGGAGCGGATGGCTTCCGCCTCCGCCTTGACCTTGGTGGCCTCATCTTCGGTGATGAGACCTTTTTGCAACATGAGGTTCAGGATCGGGTCGGAAGGATCCGCGCAGAATCCCCGGCTCGCCGGACCGATGGCGCAGATGGTCGCAATGACCGCCAGCCATCGGGTTGCCGGTAGCTTGTGGCGGCGTTGCGGGCCGGGCCGTTTCCCTTCCAAATATTTCATGGGCGGCATCGTATAAGTGCCAGGCAACGGTTTTGTGGCGCGCTTGTTACGTTATGGTTACGAACCATGCGCGGGCTGGTTTTGGTGATATAGCAGATCGCAACAATATTGATGCATCGGGTGGTAGGGCGGTGCTGCTGCGCCGCCGGGTTGGCTGACCCGCAGGTCAGCCCTACCAATTTGGCACTTTGACCCAATGTAGATTGAAACTGCGATATGTCATTTTGATCTCGGATGCCCCGGTGCCGCCTCACCGCCGCCAGATGAAGCTGCGACATGATTTTTGAGCCGTGGTTGCGTTACTTTCCTGCAACAAGATCGCCGAAATGGCCGCATAAACCGGCCGTGCAATCCCAATATGCTTGTGGCAAGCGCGTTATGAGGGAACCGGTGAAGTCTTAAAACAGTCGCTTCATGTCCCGCAACTTGAAGTCATTTCCTGTTGCGTGGTGTAAAGTTTTTTTCACCAAGCCAAAAAAGTGGCGGGGTAAAAAGCGAAAACCTCAAACCAACAAAAATTATAAATATGAGAAAACAAATTAAACTGGCCGCCTTGGCCGTCGCAACCGGACTGGTTGCCGCTTCAGCCCAGGCAGCTTCCTATCCCAATGGTGATTTGATTGTCGGCTTCACCTCCGCGTCCGGCAACGACTTTGTCTATGACCTCGGTTCGGAGTCGTCGCTTGTCAACTTGGATTCATGGGATCTTAGTTCCTATCTTGGCAGCTTCACGTTGACCAGTGTCAACTGGGGCGTCATCGGCGACAGCACGAGCAGCCACACTCTCTACACGACTACTGACGGCTCTTATACTCCCGCGACATTTACCTCGAGCGGCTTGGTCACCAAGCTGAATGGTGCGACCCAGACCATTTATAATAACTTCTCCGCCTCGGGTGCCGGCAATTCGGCTTCAATTGATTCCAGCAGCAGCAGCAGTTGGAACATAGAAACCCTCAATCCTGGAACCGGGCCGAATCAATATCAAAATGCGTATGAAAATCCAAACGCGGTCGGTGAAGTCTCCGACATTCTTTATTCCGTCCAAAACAACGGCTCGGATCCGGCGACTGTGGGCTACTTCTCCCTCGGCTCTGCCGGCGTCCTGACCTTTGACGCGGTTCCGGAACCTTCCACCATCGGCCTGCTCACGGGCGCCGGCCTCCTGATGGTCGCGCTGCGCAACAAATTTCGCCGCAACCAGCTCACTTGAAACTTAAGCAACCAAACCCAAATCAAATCAATTAACCACAAACAAAAAAACCAAATCAATAGAACAATATGAAACTCAATAAATCCATTCTGGCTGCCGTCCTCTCCTTGGGCGTCGTCAGCCTTGCCAGTGCCGTCACCACCAATACGGTCTATATGACCGGTTCCACGGCGTTCCGCAGCAGTGTCTATAGTGCCATCATCGCTCCGGGCGTTGTCTTCACCGCCGCGCCGCAATACACGGTCTTTCAAGGCGGCTCCACTGGCAGCAACGCCGGCAACGGCGGCAACTACATGGCGTTTGTCGGCACGCAGCAGGGCACCGGCACGCCGTTGATTCTCCAGTGCCATTGGTCCGGTTCTGAAGCGGGTGTTCTGGATGTCGCCTCCAACTCGGTTGTCACCGAATCATTCATGGATCCCAGCCTGATTGACGGAAACGATCATGGAACCAACATTCCGTCTCCCACCGTTAGCCATAATGTTGACCTGGCCATGGCGGACGCCAAACAGGCGTATTCACGAACCACAAAGCCAGTGGTTTCTACGAATGCGTTTGTCGGCATCGTCACCTTCACTTGGGTTCGTAATCCCGGCTGGTGGACTGGCAGCAACGTGACGGATTCACAAATCCGCCAGTCGCTTTCCGGCTTTGCTCCGCTGGCTGTGTTCACCGGCAATGCGGCGGATACGGGCAGCTATGTCTATGTTACCGGCCGTGATTATTCATCCGGCACGCGCGTCAACACCTTTGGCGACACCGGCTTTGGAATTTTGGGCAGTTGCTATCAGATTGAGATGAGCAGTGCGGGGGTCATGTCCACCAATGTTCCGTATCAAGGTGGTTCGGCTGTCTATTACGGTGATTTTGGTTTCTCCAGCGGCGGCACGGAGGCCGCCAGCTTGGGCGCGGTCACAACCAATGCAACGGACAACGCCCTCGGTGGCACTGGATTCTCGGTCATCGGCTACCTCGGTCGTGGTGACGCCAACACCGCCACCAATGCCGGCGCGATTGAACTGACCTACAACGGAGTCCCGTTCAGCACGAACAACATCATTGAAGGCACTTATCCCTTCTGGGGCAATGAATATATCCTGCAAGCCAACGCCGATGCGGGCAACACCACGGTTACAAACATTTACGGGAACTTGAAGAATACCAGCACTGGCATCAATCATTTCTTGGATGACAGCAGTGGCAAGGGGATCAAGATTGGTTCCATGCACACGACTCGCAATGGGCCGGTTACCGACCCGGTGCATAATTAATTGTCAGCGGTTTAATTCAAGCCGGCGTGAACCTGGGTTCACGCCGGCTCCTTTGTTGACAATTGAAATGTTGACACCTCTGCAAAAGGAGCGCGGGCGGCTCGCCCGCGAGTTCCAAGCCAAGCAACACGCGGGCGAGCCGCCCGCGCTCCTGTCCAATGCGGAGTTTTGCAGAGGTCTCATGGTATGAAAACCACTTTGAAAATTTCCATCCTGCTGAACCTGTTCCTGCTCGGCGGCCTTGTCTTCATGGCGGCGGGCGGGCGACAGGTGGTTTCCCCATCCGCGCCGACAACCATTGCCAAAGCTGCGCCGCTGCCGGCGGAAGCCGCGCCGGTGGCGCAGCCGACATCAAGTGTGGAACCAGAGCCATTTCGCTGGAGCCAGCTTGAATCCGCCGACTACCGCGCCTATGTAAAAAATCTTCGGGGCATTAGCTGTCCCGAGCCGACCATCCGCGCCATCGTCGCGGCGGACGTTCACAATCTTTACAACGCCAAGTATCAGCAATTGGAGCAGAAACTGACGGCGCTAAACGACGCGCCTTTGTCAGCACGCCTTGCCTCCTACCAGGAACAGCAGGCCCTGGAAACCGAACTTCAAAAATTGCCCGGCGAGGAAACCGCGATGGCCGCCGGTTTGCAGGCGCAGGAATCGTCGTCGGCCTCCAGACAAGTTGCTTCCGCGCAGGTTGTCTCAAGAATGTCTGCGGCCAGCCAATCCACGAAGCCCCCCGTTTTGCCGCTAGTTTTCCAAAATGTTGACTTGGCGCAGTTGAACTTGAATGACCAGCAGGTTCGGGCAATCACTGATTTGCGGAACCAATTTGTGGATCAGATTGGCGGCCTAAACCAGAATCCCAATGATCCAAATTACCTGCAAAATTGGCAACTGTCCCAGCCGGAAATTGACGAACTATTAAAAGGTTTTTTGGGACCCTACAAGTATATGCAATACCAAGTCATGCTGGCCAACCAGTAAGAAATAATTGCCAAAAGCAACGAACAGGTTACGAAATCCGGCCGTGTGTTACATCTTTTGGCGGATTGCGGGTGTCGCCGCCATTTATTTGCTCGAATCAATTTAAGCAGCTTTAGGCAAGATAGATGCAAACACTGCATCGGTGTCTTAAAAACATCTGCCGATGTCCTAATACAGTTAGAGCGGATGCGGCCAAACCGCTAGTCTGGCCGGACTGTCAGACGGAAGACAAATTCACTTTAACAGCAAACTGTAAATCAAGATATGACAAAACAATTAAAACTGGCATTGCTCGCGGTTGCGGTTGCAGCCGTCGTTACTTCAGCCCAAGCCGCCAACTATACCGGCGACTTGATCGTCGGTTTCTCCGATGAAACACATAACGATGTGGTTTATGATCTCGGCCCGGAATCAGCCATCACCAACGGCGAGACATGGAAACTCGGCTCGACAGGGTTGAATATAACGGGACTTATGACAAATGTTAACGCAACCTATTGGGGCGTTATTGGCGACACTTTAAGCAGCAACTTTGTCTGGCTCACCACTGACGGTTCATACACGCCTGATACTTTTTCAGGGCATGGTGAGGTAATCAGCATCAACCTTGCCACCATGGATATCTATAATAATATGTCAGGAACCGGTGCTGGAAACTATTGTTACATACCCCCAAGCGCTCCAACTACAGGTAATAGCTGGTATTTATCAACTGTCGAACAGCCACCCTCGCCTCCTACGCCATATTCGGGTGTCTATGATGATCCAAATATGTTTGGTGCCGGGTCGGCTCCCTTCTACGGCGTGCTCGGTGTGAGCACAGATCCGGTGCAACTGGGCAGCTTCACCCTCGCCGCCAATTTTGTTCTGACCTACAACACGAACTCAACTTCCTCCACCCCGCCCGCGCCGGTCGCCAGTTTCAGCGGCACGCCGACGAATCTTTTTGTGGGGCAGTCGGTCGCCTTCATCAACACCTCGGCCAACACTTTCACCAACTCGATCTGGAGCTTTGGCGACGGGAATGCGGCGACCAACACCACCGGCGCAAACGTGACCAACACTTATGCCACGGCGGGAACCTTCATGGTGAGCCTGACGGTGTCGGGAACCGGCGCACCAAGCACGGCCACGAGCAACAATTACGTCGTGGTGAAGCCCGTTCCGGTGGTCGGCAAGCCGTGGTTGTCCGGCACAAACTTCATCTTCAACGGCACGAACGGCGTGCCGGGCGCGCAATACCGGATCGTAACCTCGACCAACGTGGCGCAGGCGCTGGCAGGCTGGACGCCGGTGGCGACGAACGTCTTTGCGGCGGACGGCAGCTACAACTACACGAATTCCCCGGCGACGAACACGGCCAGATTTTTCCGGCTGGTATCGCCGTGAGTTAGTGGTCTATTTCGCGCGAAGAGCGCGAAGGTGGCGAAGGGAAAAGATTTTTTCCATTCGGTTTTCTTCGCGTCCTTCGCGCGCACACAAAATTCTTTCAAACGATGCCATTTCCCGCCGTGAGGCAGGTTTGACAGTTCAAATGGATCACGCGGCGAGCCGCCAGCTTGGGTTGAAGCGGCCAGGGGTTTCCAGCCGGTCAACCCGTTTTCATTTCTAATTTTTTTACTTCTTCGGCAATCAGCTCGGCAATGCGGTGCTTGGCCAGATAGACCTGGTTGATGGAAATGTTGAATTTTTCAGCGACCTTCTCCGGCGGCCATTCCTTGTTCACATAGAAATCGTAGATCTGGTATTTTTGCGGGTCAAGGCGCCGCCTCACTTTGTCAATGGCGGCCGCCAGCAGGTTTTTCCCCCATTCGGCGTCCCACAGCGCGTCGAGGCTTTTGCTGGCGGGATCCAACATTTTGTCCGTCAGCCAGGTGCCGGCGTCAATGCTGTCGGATGCGTCATGTGCGGGCAGCCGCTTGCGTTTTCGCACCTGGTCGGTGATGCGCCAGCGGGTCAGGTTCAAGAGCCACACCCTGAAGGAACCGTTGGCGGAACGGTCATACTCGAACGCGGGCATCTGCTTGGCGACCGAGAGCATCGTTTCCTGCACGGCATCCTGCGCCTCGGCCTCTTCCAGGCCGGCCTTGATGGCGACGCCATAAATGAGCTTCCAATAAGTGTCGAAGAAATCCTGCCAGCTCGGCTGATCCTGCCAGTCCTTGAGGCGGTGCAGCAGGGTCGCGCGGGTCGGAATCAAATCGTTCGTGACCTTTGCCATGAAACCAGTAATGTTCTATCGGGTGCCGGTTTGCAATGAATTTAATGCAACGAATTGAATTGAATAATCCCGCTGGCGTGCTTTATAGAAGCAGAACGCCATCAATGTCACAGGCAATCCTTGAATTCATTTTCTAAAATGTGCCGGGAGATTTTGCCGGCCGTGATTTTTTGGGTTTTCACGGCTTTGATCCAGATTTCTTTTGCCCAGCCGGTCATTGGCAATGCCCCCATCACCAACGCCGTCCAAATCGTGGAATTTCAGGGCGCGGTGGAAATTTCCCCCGCTGGCGGCACCACCTGGTCGCCCGCGCAAACCAACCAGGTCTTGCATCCGTTCGACCGGTTGCGCACCGGCGCGAACAGCCGGATCGCGCTCCGCTGGTCCGATCAAAGCGTCATTGCTTTCGGCGCTTCGACGGAACTGGAAGTCCTGCCGCCGCGCTCGCCCGGCGACCAGTCCGGCCTGCATCTGGTCCGGGGAATCATTTCCTTTTTCCACCGCGACCAGCCGGGGCGCATCCAGATCATCACGCGCGGAGCCGTCGCCGGCGTTGAGGGCACGGAATTTGTCATGGCCGTGGATGACGCGGATAAAACCACGCTCGCCGTGGTTGACGGCCGGGTGAAATTCGGGAACGAACAAGCCGCCTTGCATCTGACCAACGGCCAGCAGGCCGTCGTCGAACTTGGAAAAGCGCCCGCCCTCACCGCCGGTTTCACCGCCAACAACCTTTTGCAATGGAGTTTTTATTATCCCGCCGTCCTTGACCCGGACGATTTGCCATTCACGGCGGACGAACAAACAAATCTCTCCGCCTCGCTCGACGACTATCGCTCCGGCGATTTGCTCGCCGCGCTCGCGAATTATCCGGCCAATCGCGCGCCGGTTTCTGACGCGGAAAAAATTTATTTTGCCGGACTGCTTTTGTCCGTCGGCCAGGTTGAAAAATCCGAGGCGCTAATCAGTTCAATCCATTCGCCGCCCGCCGACGCCCTGCGCGAAGTCGTCGCCGCCGTAAAATTTCAAACCCGTCCCTCAACCCTCAACCTTCAACTCTCAACCACCCTGCTCGCCGATTCGTATTATCTGCAATCGCGCTCGCAACTCGAAGCCGCGCTTGCCGCCGCCCGCGCCGCCGTGAAAAAATCACCGAAGTCCGGCTTCGCATGGGAGCGCGTTGCGGAACTGGAATTCAGTTTTGGCCGCACTGATAACGCGCTGGAGGCATTGATTAAAAGCCTCGCGCTCGCGCCGCGCAACGCCCAGGCACTCGCGTTGAAAGGATTTCTCCTCGCCGCGCAAAACCAGACGCGCGAGGCCATCGTCGCGTTCGACCAAGCGCTCGCCGTGGATTCCGCGCTGGGCAACGCGTGGCTCGGGCGCGGCCTTTGCAAAATCCGTCGCGGCGACGCGAACGGCGGGCGCGAAGATTTGCTCGTGGCCGCCGCGCTCGAACCGCAGCGCGCGACGTTGCGCAGTTATCTCGGCAAGGCCTACGCGAACGCCGGCGATTCCGCGCACGCCGCGAAGGAATTTCAACTCGCAAAAAAACTGGACCCGAACGACCCGACCGCGTGGCTTTATTCCGCGTTGCTCAACCAGCAAAATAATTTGATCAACGACGCCATCCGCGACCTGGAAAAATCCGAGGCGTTGAACGACAACCGCAGCGACTATCGCTCGCGGCTTTTGCTGGACGAGGACCAGGCCGTCCGCAGCGCAAGCCTGGCGATGATGTATCAGGACGCGGGGATGTCCGACGTGAGCGTGCGCGAGGCGGCGCGCGCGGTGAACCGTGATTACGCGAATTATTCCGCGCATCTTTTTCTGGCGGACAGTTACAACGGGCTACGCGACCCGAACGAAATCAATTTGCGCTACGAGACCCCGGCGGAAAGCGAGTATCTCGTGGCGAACCTGCTCGCGCCGGTCAGCGCCGGGCCGCTGTCGGCGGCGATTTCGCAAGGAGAGTATTCCAGATTGTTTGCGCGCGACGGCTTTGGCGTCACTTCGGACACGAAGTTTTTGAGCCGGGGTGCGTGGACGCAATCCGGCGCGCAGTTTGGCGTGTTCGGGGATTTCAGCTACGACGTGGAGGCGTTATACCGCTCCGACCCCGGCCAGCGCGTGAATGATGACATCGAGCAACGGCAGCTTTCCCTCACGCTCAAGGAACAGCTCACGCCAAAGGACAGTGTTTCGGTGAATGTCCAGCAGTATGAGGCGGAAAGCGGCGACGTCTTCCAGCATTATGATTCCAGCACGGCAAATATAAATGCCCGCGTGAAAGAAACGCAGACGCCAAACGTCAGCCTCGGCTATCATCATGAATGGAGTCCCGGCGTCCACACTTTGTTTTTGGCAACGCGGCTGCAAGACACAACCTCATTCACCAACCCGACCGACCCGACGCTGGTTGCGTTCCGGCCGGACATTGACCCGATCAATATGCCCGGCGTCACGGAACTGACTTCCGTTGACGGTCTCACGATGCACGAACATTTTGTGGACCGGCTGACGGTTTATTCCGGCGAGTTGCAGCAAATCTGGGAGCAACCGGACCACACGACCGTTGTCGGCGGGCGCATCCAATACGGACATTTTGACACGTCCAGCCTGCAAGATACGCCCTCCGCCCTCCCATTCATATTTCCCGGCCCGCCCGCGCCGGAGGCGCAGCAGGACTTCACCGCCATGTTCCGGCGCGTCAGTTTTTACGGCTATCATCAATGGCAGATATTTGAGCCGTTGCAATTGATCGGCGGGCTGGCCTACGACCGCATCACCTTCCCGGAAAATTTCCGCAGCGCGCCCGTTTTCGGGGACGGCAAGACCGTGGACCAGTTTTCCCCCAAGGCCGGGATCATCTGGACGCCGCTGGAAAACACCACCGCCCGTTTCGCCTACACCCGTTCGCTGTCCGGCGCGAGCGTGGACCAAAGCTACCAGCTCGAACCCTCGCAGGTGGCGGGCTTCATCCAGAATTACCGCAGCATCATCCCGGAATCCATCGCGGGCGCGAACGCCGGGGCGCAGTTTGAAACCTTCGACCTTTCCCTCGAGCAAAAATTCCGCACCGAAACTTATCTCGGCGTCTCCGGCGAGATTTTGAACTCCACCGTCAACCGCGTTGCCGGGGCCTTTGATTATCTGCCCGACGAACTGAATTATCCCGTCCCGTCCGGGCTGGAAGAAAAACTGGACTATACGGAACAGACCTTGCAGGTCACCGCCAACCAGTTGCTCGCACGGGACTGGTCGTTCGGCGCGAACTACCGGTTGAGCCAGGCCGTCCTGAATGACAGCTACCCGTCCGTGCCGCTCTCACTTCCCGACGGCTTCACGGATTTCACACCGCGCCAGCGGACGCAGGGCGTCCTCAACCAGCTTGACCTGACCGCCATCTACAATCATCCCTGCGGATTTTTTGCCGAGGGCGAAGCCCTGTGGTTCGCGCAAAGCAACGAAGGCTACACGCCGGGCGAACCGGGCGACGACTTCTGGCAGGGCAACCTGTTTGCCGGTTATCGCGCCCTGCACCGGCGGGCGGAACTGACCGTGGGGCTGCTCAACGTGGCCGGGCAGGATTATCATCTGAACCCGCTCAACCTCTACGACGAACTGCCGCGCTCACGCACCCTGATGGTGCGCCTGAAATTGAATTTTTAGCGGAAACGGATTTATGGCAAATCAAAACATCATTGGTGCATTGGCATGGTAGGGCGGCGCTGCTGCGCCGCCTTTTGGCTGACCAGCAGGTCAGCCCTACCGAAATGGTGTCTGTGCCAATGTTGATTGAACTGCTATAATTAAATCCGTCTGCTTCTCCGCCCTGTCTTCGTGTTGCGTGTTCCCACACATTCTTTGCCCCTCAATGAATCTTCAATCGTGAGGATTCGTTAGGGTAACACCCCATGGCACGTTTCTCCCCGCCGGCTTATCTTCGGGGCATGAATTGCAAAACACTCATCCAAATCGGTTAATTTATGAAAACAATTGCCTTTATTTTAGCGGCTACGACCCTGGCTTTCAGCCTTTGCCTGGCGCAGTTGCAACCTCCGCCCCAACTGCCCGGATCACAGCCGTCACCCATGCCCCAGCCACCATCGCAATTGCCCGGATCACAACCGTCGCCCATACCCCAACCTCCGTCCCAACTGCCCGGAACACAGCCGGCCCCGACACCCCAGCCGCCAAATCAACTGCCCGGAACACAGCCGACGCCAACACCCCAACCACCATCCCAACTGCCCGGATTACAGCCGCAGTTGCCCATGACGAACTCAAGCGACCCATCGGCGGCCGTCGCCGCCCTGATCCGTAAAAATTGACAAACACCGCCGGGACGAAGAACCGGTCCTGCGGAAAAATTAACCTCAACCAAATAAAATCATGCATCTCCTGCCCATGTTTTCCAGTGCGCTCTATATCGGCGGCGGCTCCGTCGGCCTCCTGCTCGTCATCGTCATCGTCGTTCTATTGCTTCGCTGACATGAAAACAAAAATCCTCGTTTTAGCCCTGATGGCCGGCCTGACGGCAAGTGCGATGGCACAGTCCGGCGGCCTGCCAGTTCAAAACCAGAAGCTGTCGCCGCAGACATTGTCTCCGCAGGCATTGTCGCCGCCGACACTGTCACGGCAGACGCTGTCTCCGCAAAACCTTTCCTCCAACAACCTGAATTATTCGGCCACAAACGGCCTTAACGGAACCAATGGTGCGGCCAACGGGAACGGCCTGAATGGGATGACCAACGTGAACAAATACAATCCTTACGCCAACTATACCAACCCGAACTCCACCTACATCAATCCCAATTTCACCAACGTCAGTGCTGGCTCACAATACATCAATCCCAACTTCACCAACGTCAGCCCCGGCTCCCAATACACCAATCCTTACGCCACGCATTGACTAAATCATCCGCCAGTGCCTTGGCGCTGCCGAAATCCGTGGGCTGGCCGTGTTCCTCAAACTGCGCGTCCGCGCCGAAGGCGTCTTTGAGCCGGCGTTTGATGAGGTTGATGGCGAGGTAGGTGACATCTATGCCAATCCATTGCCGACCGAGTTTTTGCGCCGCGTGAATGGATGTGCCGCAACCGCATCTCTGAAAATAGCCCAGCCATTTATGGCTGGGAAAAACGCACCAACGAATCAAGTCCCGTCAGGGACGGCAGAACATTTCTTTCGTCCCTGCCGGGACTTGAGACGTTTCCGAACCGCGAACCCAGCCATAAATGGCTGGGCTATTTTCAAAGCCAATGCTTCATCAGGAAACTTTGTTTATGAGCCAACTTGTCAAACCCGCATCAAAAACTAACTCTGCCAGCTCTTTTGGGCCAATTTCCGTCTTCGCCATTAGCTTCGACGCGACAAGCACAAAGACCGATTTATGTTTTTTGTAGCGGCGCTGTGCCGGCGCCGTCCGTCGGTCACAGACCGCCGCTACAATGGCTGCAATCATGGTTTCGGTGTCGCGGGCGGGGTTGGCGGGGTTGCGCCGTTGCCGCCGGCGGGCGGAAAGGTGTTGAGCCGGAATTCGTCGCGCACGCCGGCGTTGGCGGGGTCGGTGGCGGGCCATTCCAAGCCGGCGGCGTTCTGGATGGTCAGAAGGTTTCAAATTTGCGGCAACCGTGGACGAAAACGGGGCGGGAGTTCCCAAATTCGCGGCGCAAGTTCGGGATTTCGCGGCGAGAGTTTTCGTTTTTGCGGGAAGTATCCTGAAATTGCGGCAATGGGAAAAGATTTCGCGGCAGGCGAAAATCAGTTCCGCAATTTGCCGGCAATTTCAGGTTTGTCATTTTCAATCCTCTGGAATGATTGCTTTTAGGCCGGTGTTCAAGGCTTGAACCCGGCCAGCGTGATGGCGTAGGCGTTGGTCGGGACGTTGTTGGTGAAAAAGATGGTGAACCGATAGACTGGGCTGCCGGCCGGATATGGGACGGTGACGCTGGTTTGACCGCAGTTGTTATCGCCATACTTGCCGCCATATTCAATTTTGGTGTCCGTGCGGTTGGTGTCGGAGGCGGTGAAGACGGTGTTGCTGTTGCTGGTGTCCGGTGCCCAGCCCCAGCCATTGGCAATCGTCTTGGTGTAGTTGACATATCCGGCATAAGGTCCGGGGCAGGAACCTTGCGAACCGCCGCCAAGCACCGGAAGGCCAAACACGACGACCGGGTCAACGCCGGTTTGCGGGTCAATGCTGTTGGTATAAACCGTCAGTTCGGCGCTGCGGGTCGGCACGACTTCAATGTCCTTGAACAGGTTGCAGGAGTAATAGCCCACGTCGCTGAGGCCGCAGTCGCTGATGGTGAGGCTGGTGTTGGTCTGGCCGGCGAGGGGATTGCCGTTGCGCAGCCATTGATAGGCGTCGGTGTTCAGCGCCGTCACGCTGAAGGTGGCGTTTGACGCAAACGGAACCATCTGGTCTTCCGGCTGCAAAATGATTTGCGGGAAGTCCGGCTGGGTGGGAATGGCGTTGGGGGCGACGGCAGGCGCGCTGCGTCCGGCAAGCGCGATGGTGACGGTGATGGCCGCGAGGGCGAGGGTCTTCAGGTTATTCATGTTGTTTTTCATAATGGTTTGCTGCTTTATTGTGTTGTTGTTCTGTTTGAGTGACACTACAGGCTCATATAATAGATACGCAGCCAGACGGAGAATCTTTCAAACTATTTCACTTTTTTTTCAAAAGGCTGTTTTCCGCGCCGGTTTTCCCTACAATTCGCGTCCCAAACCGGGTCAGTCGTGAAGGTCAAAGCCGTCAGGCAACATGAACTGCTCAAATCTGCGCTGGGCGCGGCGGCGGCGGTGCTTTGCGGCCTGATGCTGTGGCGGACGCCGCCGGGCGGGCCGTGGGTCAATGCCAGCTACGATTACCTGTTCCGTTTCGGCGCGCACGCGGTCACGAACCAGGTGTCGCTCATCCTGATGGATAATGCGGCGTTCGCGCAATTAGACCAGCAGCGCGGGCAGCCGTGGGATCGCGGGTTGCACGCCCAATTGCTGAACAAGCTGGCGGATGACGGCGCGAAACTGGTGGTGCTGGATTCTTTTTTCCGGGCGACGAATGATCCGGCGAAGGACGCCGCGCTCGCCAATGCCATGCGCCGGCAACGCCACGTCGTTTTGATGGCCGAGCAGGCGCAAGTGACGCATCCGGGTCTGGCCGGGGTGCAACCGATTCTGCCTTGCGAACCGTTTTTGAGCGCCGCCGGAAACAATTGGGGCGTCGCCAACCTTGATCCAGATTCGGACTACGATTCCATTATGCGCCGGGACTGGCCGTTTGCATCGCCCGGCCCGTATCCGAGTTTGCCTGAAGCTGCCGCGCGTCTGGCGGGCGCGCAGTTGGGCGATGTCCCGCAGGAGCGATGGTTGCGCTACTACGGCCAGGATGGTGCGTGGACAAAATTGAGCTACCAATTCGCGCTGCAAGAACCGGCGGGTTATTTCCGCAATCAAATCGTCTTCATCGGCACGCAGCCGCAAATGTCCGATCCGAGCAAAGACGAACTGGACAAATTTCGCACGCCCTACACGCGCTGGACCGGCGAATCGTCCGGCGGCGTGGAAATTTTACTCACCTCGTTTCTGAACCTGATGAACCGCGACTGGCTGCTGCGGCCAGTCTGGTGGGCGGAAATGCTGGCGCTTGTCATCGCCGGAACCTTGCTGGGCGGCGGCTTGTGCCGGCTGCGGCTGGCGACGGCCTGCGTTTCCGTAACGGCCATTGCCGCCGCCATTGCGCTCGGCGCGATTGCGTGGAGTTATTTCACAAATTATTGGTTTCCGTGGCTGGTGATTGTTGGCGGGCAGGTGCCGTGCGCGCTGGCCTGGGCGGTGGGAGCAAAAATTTATTCCGCGCAAAAGGCCATCGCGCTTTCCCGGAAGGCCGTTGAAGTGGCCGAGGCATTGCCGGAGGTTCCCGGTTACGAATTGTTCAATCCACCGTTCGGCGAAGGCGCCTACGGAAAAGTCTGGCTGGCGCGGAACGCCGGCGGCCAATGGCGCGCGTTGAAGGTGATTTACCTGGCCAAGTTCGACCAGGATGCCGACCCGTATGAACGCGAGTTCAAGGGCATCAGCCGATACAAACCGGTTTCCGACCAGCATCCCGGATTGCTGCGCGTGGATTTTGTCAGCGAAAAGCTGGATGGATATTTTTATTACGTCATGGAACTGGGCGACCCGCTGGAAGCCGGCTGGGAACACGAGCCGTCCACCTACAAGCCCCGCGACCTAGTCAGCGAACGCGCCCGCACGCACGGGCGCAGGCTGCCGGTGCGGGAATGTATCCGCATCGGTCTGGCGCTGACGGACGCGCTGGACTTTCTGCACCGGCAAGGGCTGACGCACCGCGACATCAAGCCGCAGAACATCATTTTTGTGAACGGCCATCCCAAACTGGCGGACATGGGGCTCATTTCTGAAATCCGTCCGCCCGACCAGGTCAGAACCATGGTCGGCACGCCCGGCTATATGCCGCCATCGCCCGAACGACCCGGCACGCCGCAGGCGGACATTTACGCGCTGGGCATGGTGCTCTATGTGTTGAGCACCGGGCGCGGCGCGGCGCTTTTCCCGGAAATCGCAACCAGCCTCGTGGATGCCAGCGAACCGCCGGACTTTTTCCCGCTGAACAACCTCATCCTCAAAGCCTGCCAGCCCGACCTCGCGCAGCGTTACGCATCGGCGGCGGAAATGCACCGCGCCCTGCTGGAAATCCAGGACGACGCGGCAAAAAAATAAGCCGTGGCCTGGTTGGGAACGCCAGGCAGGCGGCAAACCACGCCACGCCCAAAAAACAGGGCATTTCAAGGCAAACCGCCGGATTCAACCGTTCAATCCGGCGGTTTGCCTCGCTGCGCCGGTGGCGCATTTTTTGAAAAATTTCCGATAAATGAAAATAATTTGAAAGATTCCGCAATTCCGTCCGTATCTATTATGTAGGCCATGGTGTCGCTTCGTTTTATGCGAAGAGGCATTTTGGCCTTGATTTGAAGAAACGACACATGGAAATGCCGGCGGCCGGGCCAGCCGCCGCCGGGGTGAAGGAATCAAATGCCGCAACCAATTAAAATTTTGATGGTCGAAGGCAGCGCCAGCTACGCCGAGCTGCTGGTGCGTGAATTATACCGCGCGGGATTCGATGCCCACTGGCTGCGGGTGGACACGGAAGCGGACTACGTCAGCAGCCTGGGGCCGGACCTGGATTTGATCCTCTCGGACTGCGACCTGCCGCAGTTCGGCAGCCTGCGCGCGCTGGAACTCCTCCAACAGCGCGGGCTGGAGATTCCGTTTGTCATCCTGTCCGGCGCCCTCGGCGTGGAAACCGCCGTGAAAACCATGCAACAGGGCGCGACGGATTATTTGCTGAAAGAACGGCTCGCCCGGCTGGGGCCGGTGGTGCAGCGCGCCATGAAGGAAGCCGAAGAACGCACCGCGCGCCGGCAGCGTGGCCGGAAACTGGCCGGCGAAATTGAAAATTTATGAAAAACAACGACATCGAGAAACATTTTGGCGCCGCGATCCGAAGCTGGAGAAACCGGCGCGGCATTTCCCAGCATGAACTGGCCCGCCGCGCCCAGTTGCAGCGCACCTACATTTCCGACATCGAGCGCGGCGCGCGCAACACCTCCCTGCGGAGCATCAAAAAACTGGCGGACGCCCTGAAGGTTTCCCTTCAGATGCTTTTCCGGTTTTGAACCAGGTCGGCCTTCAGTGGAAGAACCCGGTTGGCCGCCGCCGCCCTTTGAATCCGCTTGCACTCGCGCGTCGCTGTGTTTCCATTTCGCAAAACAGTTTTTGCCCAGGATGAGTATGCACTGCGTCATCGGTTCCGGCCCGGCGGGCGTCGCCTGCGCCAAGGCGCTTCTCGCGCGCGGCACCAGCGTGCTCATGCTCGACGCCGGCATCGAACTCGAACCGGAACGTGCAAAGATCGTCCGCGAACTGGCCGGGACAAAATCCTCCGCCTGGAATCCAGGCCAGGTTGCCGGATTGAAAAGCGGCATGGCTGCGGATTCAACGGGCGTGCCGCTTAAATTGTTGTTCGGCTCCGATTTTCCCTACCGCGAAACCGGGGAAAAAATTCCGTGGCGCGGACGCGGCATCAGCTTCCGCCCGTCGCTCGCGCTCGGCGGTTTGAGCAACGTCTGGGGCGCGGCCATGCTTCCGTATCGCGACGACGACATCGCCGGCTGGCCGGTAAAAAATTCCGAACTCGCGCAACATTACCGCGCCGCCGCCGCCATCACCGGCCTCGCCGCGCAACGCGATGACCTCGAGGAAATTTTTCCACTGCACTGCGACAATCCCGGCGACCTGCAGCCAGGCCGTCAGGCAAACCTGCTTTTCGGAAATCTAAAAAAACATCGTGACCACTTACGCGCGCGCGGCTGGCATTTTGGCCGCGCGCGTCTCGCCGTCCGCGCTGCCGACACGGCCAAAGGCGGCGGCTGTGTCCGCTGCGGTTTTTGCCTTTACGGCTGTCCTTACGGCTGCATCTACAATTCCGCCGACACCGTCCGAGAATTGTGCGCAGAGAAAAATTTCCAATATCAGCGTGACATCATCGTCACGAAGCTGCGCGAAAATTCCGAAAAAGTTTTCATCGAAGGCTTTCACCGCGAAACCCGCGCGCCGCTTTTTTTTGAGGCCAGCCGCGTTTATCTCGCGGCGGGCGTGATCCCGACCGCGCAGATTTTACTCCGCTCGCAAAACGCCTATGACCAGCCGCTCACGCTGCGCGACAGCCAGTATTTTCTGTTTCCGCTCGTGCTCGCGCGCCGCACGCGCGACGTGTCGGCCGAGGCACTTTACACGTTGAGCCAGTTGTTCATCGAATTGAGCAATCCCGGAATCAGCCGCCGCAGCATCCACCTGCAAATTTACACCTACAGCGACATCATCGGCCAGGCCGTCCGCAAATCGCTCGGCCCGCTGAAAATGTTCGCGCGCCCGCTCGAGGAACGCATGGTCGTCGTGCAGGGCTATCTGCATTCCGACGAATCCTCGACGATTGAAATGCGATTGAAACGCGACGGCGAAAAAGATTTTTTGCAGCTTGAGGCAAAATTGAACCCCGAAACGCGCCGCACCGTCAAAAATGTTTTGCACGAATTGCTCAAACAATCGCGTTCGCTTGGCGGCATCGTCGTGCCGCCGATGCTGCAACTGGCCGAACCCGGACGCGGTTATCATTCCGGCGGCTCGATTCCGATGCGGGAAAATCCAAAGCCGTTTGAGAGCGATTGCCTGGGCCGTCCGCACGGCTGGTCGAGAATTCACGCGGTGGACGCGAGCGTGCTGCCGAGCATTCCCGCGACGACGATCACTTTTTCCGTCATGGCCAACGCCCACCGCATCGGCTGGGAAACGGCGAATCTCCGGTAGGGCGGTGCTGCCGCGCCGCCGGGTGGAAATTTTGAATTGGGCGGCGCGGCCGCGCCGCCCTACCATTTGATTTATGGAAAAACTTTGCGCCATCACCGGCGGCGGCGGCTACGTCGGCGGCGGCGTCAAAAATTATTTTTCCGCGCGCGGCTGGGAAATTCTCGAGCTGACGCGCCGGCCGAAACC
>Ga0224554_1000243_pt1 | contig 49241 bp, 43 predicted proteins | sample 714S22024metaG_FD_180666 | JGI IMG/M metagenome (GOLD analysis project Ga0224554, IMG submission 180666) | Peat soil microbial communities from Stordalen Mire, Sweden - 717 S2 20-24 | ecosystem: Environmental > Terrestrial > Soil > Wetlands > Peat | place: Sweden: Norrbotten County, Stordalen... | reverse complement strand
TCCTGCCCGCGAGCGTTGCGCCAACCGGTCAGCAGTTGGCCACGGCTACGCAAAAACACTTGCCGCAAAGGAACTGTCCAATACTCGGTAGGCGTCATCTATGCCTGAATTCCTATACGGCATTGGCTTTAGCGGCTTCTGTCAATTCGCCGCTTGGAGAAACTGTCAGCTTGTGCTGGTCATAAATCCGACCAGGCGGAGATGCAATCGTCGTGAGAGTATTGTCCAGAAGTTTAGTGAGCGATGGATTCGCCGCCGCATCTTTGCCCACCTCCGATATTTGCTTTTGAAATCCCATCAAACACGAGGCAACTGTCGCCTTGTAACCGTAGTCTTCCTCCAGTCGCTTCGCCAGTGCTGCTTCGTGGCTGGCGTGCAGGGCTAACCAGATTAATGCGCCTGCAATAGGAAGACGAACCAGCCACAAACGAAATAGTTCGTCGTAGGGCGGGACTTTGTTGGCCAATAAGACTTGAAGTAAACCGCTACCTGCCATAGCTACAATTGCCAGCAAAGAGCCGACAAATAACCATTGCCACCGATTATGTGGCTTTAGAAATGTCTTTCGCCGTTCGTCCCAAGAATTTGCCAAGCCTGCGGCAGTCGCTCCCGGAAGTAAACCTTCTATCGCCTTCAGTTGGGTATCACAATCCATTTCAAGATTAGAAAGCTTCATTTCGTAATCTGTAATTCGTTTCTCGACCTCAACGGATTTGTCAGCCAACCCCTTCGTCTTAATAGCCGATTCCTGCGCGGTCTCCAGAGCCGCAGCGATTTTTTCAGCATCTGCTTCGCACGACGCCTTGGCTGTTTGAACGTCTTTGAGCAGGTTGGCAGAGGTTACAGCCGATGTTTGAGCCTTAGCTTCTTCAGCTTCTGCTGCTGTCACCTGCGCCTTCGCAGCCGTAAGTTGACGGTCAAGGTCTGCTCGAACTGCGTCCGCGTGCTGTTGAGCGTCGTTTATGTGGGCCGACTTGGTTGCAATCACGGCTTGGGCGTCAGTAATCTTGGCCTGCGTGGCCACTGCCTGCGTCGCCGCCGCAGTAACCTCGGCAAATTTCGCTTTGGCATCGTCGAGGATGGCCGTCATTTGCTTTTGATAATCCTTCGAGTCATCGCGGGCCATCTTGATAACATCAGCAGCCTGCGTTGCGGAAGTTTTGAGTTGGGACAGCTTCGTGTTAGCCTCAGCGATAACAGACTTAACGAGGTCTTTAGATTCTTCGACGCCGTCCCGAATTGAATTGGCAGTTATCGTTGCCTGCCCCACCGCAGTCGCAATTTCAGTCAATTTCGCTTGCGCATCGGTAACAACCGTTGAAATCAGTTTTTCAGATTCTGCGGCAGTGTCCCGAATCCTGCCAGTGGCCGCCGCAGCGGCTTTTGCTTCGTCGGCTAGCATAGACGCCACAGATGAGCAGGCAAGCAGGTTTGCCCAAACCGTGGAGGGCTGGGAAAATGACAGTTCCTTTTTGGAGAAACTCTTCATCATTTATCGCCAGCGTGAGGAGGAAGGCTGAAGGTTGACTGTCCTTGGCTCGCCCTCATCCCGACCTTCTCTCCGTGGAGACAGCTTTTGGGCAACTCGTGTTATCGGGAGACTGCCTAATGGGCCGAGCCAGGTTCCATGCCGATCTTCTTCAGGAACGGCTCGATGGATCGTTTGCGGCCCAGGAATTTCTCAATCGAAATTTCCACGTCGCGGGAGTCTCCCACCTCGTAAATCTCCTTGCGCAACCGATGGCCGGCCTCCACGTCAAAAAATCCGTCCTTTGTCTTGGTGAAAACTGTCGCCATGTCCGCCGCGATGGCGTCCGCCCAGGCATAACCATAGTAACCGGCGTCATATCCCATCAGATGTCCGAAATAAGCCACGAAGGCGGTGTCGGGAGGTTCCGGGAAGAATGTGTCGGCAATGATCTGGTTGGAAAGCGGCACCGTCTCCTGCTCGTTGCCGTCGTGGATGCGGGTATGGAGGGCCAGGTCCAGCAAGCCGAAGGCGAGCTGGCGGCGGTAGAATGTGCCTTCGATGGCCAGCTTGGAGGCCTTGAGCTGGTCCAATATTTGACTGGGAATCTTTTTGGTGGGATCGCGGTAATCGGCGGCAAAGCTGTCCAGCACCCTTTTGTCCCAAACCCAATTCTCCAGCATTTGGGAGGGCGCTTCGACGAAATCACGCGGCACACTGGTGCCGGCGAAACGGGAATACTTGGCGCGGGTCAATATCGAATGCATGGCATGGCCGAACTCGTGGAAGAGCGTTTCCACATCCTGGTGCGCCAGCAGCGACGGCTGGCCGGGCTGGGGGGAAGGGAAATTGCAGATCAATGCCACGGTCGGGCGCTGATATTTGCCGTCGGCCAGCAGCTTGCCCTCGATGATGCCGAATTCGGCGAAGTGATTGTATTTGCCTTCGCGCGGAAACATATCCAGGTAAAACAACCCCAACGGCTCGCCGGTGGAGGAGTCCGACACCGCGTAAAGCTGCAAGTCGGCCACCCATTTGTAAGGCGCGTCGAGGCGCTGGAATTTCAGCCCGAAAATCCTTTGGTAAATCCTGAACATCCCATCCAGCACATTCTGATAGGGGAAATAGACTTTGAGCGCCTCCTCGTTGACGGTGTATTTTTCCTTCTTGAGCTGGTTGGCGTAATAGCGCCAGTCCCACAGATGGATTTGGGCGTTTGTGTCCCCGGTTTCCCTGATTTTCAACGCGCGAAATTCGGCGATCTCGGCGTCGAACTTTGGCTGCAAGCCCGTCTTCAGTTTCTCCAGAAAATCTTCCGCCCGCGCGGCGGTCCTGGCCATCTTGATTTCGATCACGTAATCCGCCCAGGTCTTGTAGCCGAGTTTGTGGGCCAGCGTATCGCGCTGGACGAGAATTTCCTGGAGCAGGGGAACGTTTTCAGCCCTGGCCAGGTTGTCCCGGGCGGTTTGCAAACGCAACCGGGTCTGTTCGCTTTTGGCATTCTCCATCACAATCTGGTAATGCCAGGTAATGTTGGCCATGATGGAATAGGCGCCGTCATCGTTCTTGACGCCTTTTTGGGAGAGGAAATCTTCCGGCACGCCATCCAAATCCGCCTTGCTGAAGGTCAGCTTGTCTTTGGCCTTGGTCACATGGGTTTCAAAGTCCGTCGTCAGGCCGGCGAGTTTTTTGCGCAGGCTTTCCACCTCGTCGCGCTGCGCCTTGGGCAGACTCAGCCCGGCGCGCGTGTAATCGCGCATGGTTTCCTTGAGCAACTTGGCGTCTTCGCCCGTCAACCGGGGATTGGTGCCGGCGTAAGCCTTGACGGCGCGATAAACATCCTCGCGATAATCCAGGCCCACCGCCCATTCCTCGATGATTTTGATCTGGTCCGTGGCCGTTTCGCGCAAGGCGGCGTCGGTGCTGGTTTCCTTGATGATTTCCAGCCGGTTCTCCGTGAGGCCGATGCCATAATTCACGTCGTCGAGGGCGCGAAGGGTGTTGGTGAATCTGACGGCCGGCGGTTGCAATCGCCCGATTTGATCCAGGGCGGCGTTGGCGGCGGCAATCGTTTCTTTGACAGAAAGTTTGACGGCGTTCGTCGTGGTTTCGAACACGGGCAGGCTGATCAAGGAATTGAATTTGGCGGCCTTCTGCTGAAAGCCGGCCAGGGTGTCTTCTTCAGCCGGTGGGGGTGGAAAAGCCGCAAGTTTCGTGTCGGAGCCGACCAGTAGTGCCGCAAGACCGCAGTTCAACATAATCCTTATTTGCATTCTGAGAGAACATCGTAGTTCAAATCTGGAAAGAGGCAACCTGGATGATTTCGCCGCTTAAACCACTCGAATCACCACTGCGGTGATGTTGTCGCGCCCATTTCGGGCCAGCGCTTCCTCCACCAGCCGGTGCGCCGGGTTGGCGCCAGCCTGGAAGAATTCAGGCGAGCGCAAAAACTCCTCCAGATGGCTGTCGTGCAATCCCTCGACCAGCCCGTCGGTGCAGAGCAGAAAAACGTCGCCCTTTTCACAAGTCACGGCCCCGACTTGCGGCGTGACGAACTGGTTGCCGGCGCCCAAGGCCTTTTGCAGCAGGTTGCGCCTCGGATGGGCGCGCGCCTGCCGCTCCGTGATCTTCCCATTGCGCAACAGCCAGGCGACGTGCGTGTCATCCTGGCTGAGTTGCTTGAGCGCGCCCGTTTGCGCGGGCAGATAGTAAATGCGGCTGTCTCCAATGTGGCCGAAAAACATTCTCCCGGGCGTGAACCAGCACAGGCTCAAGGTCGTTTCCATGCCCGAACACTCCTCGTCGCTCGACCCCAAATAGGCCAGCGCGTCGTGGATTTCGGCGAAAAGCTCCTCCAGCACGTCGGGAAAACCCGCCTCCAATCCAATCGCCGATTGCAGGTAGGAGCGCGGCAGCAATGTCATGATTTTTTGCACGGCGATCCGGCTGGCTTGTTCCCCGGATTTTGCCCCGCCCATGCCATCGCTCACCGCAAACACGAAATCCATGTGGCCGGTCGGCCCCTCCCCGATGACTCCCAGATGATGGATTTCGCTCGCGTCAAACCGCAGGCCCAGGAATGCGTCCTCGTTATTGGGCCGCACCTTGCCGCAATCGCTTCGTCCCGACCATTGCAAGTCCTGGGAAATCTGATGGGGAGGGTCCATGCGGTGCGCCGTCACTCGAACCCGGGCAGGAGGGTCGCCAGCTCAAAATCCACCACGCAGAAACGGCCGTCGGACTGCCGGTAGGTCACGTTGCGCATGTCAGGGTCGTCGTGCCGCACCCCGTATTGTTCGAGTTCCGCGAACAATTCCCGCATCCGCTCCGGATCCAGATGCTCGACGCGGGAGCCGCAGTTGGTGGTGGTGATGCGGGGCACGGCGGGATCGGCCTCCAGCAATCTCGGCACGAATCCGCATCCGCGGGCCTCGAGAAGTTGCAGCACCCGCACTTCTTTGTTGAAGCGCTCCAGCGCATCCGGGCCATGGTAAGTCTTGTAAACCCGCCCGTCAAAACTACTGGCCTGGACCGTTGCCCTGAGTGTGTTTTTGACTTGCAACATCCTACAGGAACCTGCCTCGCCGCCGTCCTCCGGTCAAATGCTCAAATCAGCCAAATCTGCGCAGTACGAGCAAAAAAACACATTGGTTTGTCTTCCTGCCTGACCGGCCCAAAAAAAGCCGGAACGGCATTTCCCCCCCCGTTCAGAGGACATTTTAACCGCTTGGCGTCCGTGCCAGTCAAGTGTTTTGGCAGGATGGCATTCTCCCTGCTAATGCAGAGGCGGCTGGCTGAAGCCAGTGAACGAATAAAAAAATCGGCAGAACAAGATAACCCAACAGACATCATCTATGGCGAAGTATAAACTCGAGTACATTTGGCTCGACGGCTATGAACCCGTCCCCAACCTCCGCGGCAAAACCCAGATCAAGGATTTCAACAATTTCCCCAGCCTCTCCGAACTGCCCATGTGGGGCTTTGACGGCAGTTCGACACGGCAGGCCGAGGGACACAGTTCCGATTGCCTGCTCAAACCCGTCGCGGTGTTTCCCGACTCGACGAAGAAGAATGGCGCGCTGGTCATGTGCGAAGTCATGATGCCTGACGGCAAGACTCCGCATCGCACCAACGCGCGCGCCACCATCCTCGACGACCCGGACGCTTGGTTCGGTTTTGAGCAGGAATACTTTCTCTTCAAGGACGGCGCGCCGCTGGGCTTCCCCAAGGGCGGCGGATTCCCGCCCCCGCAGGGCAAATACTACACCGGCGTCGGTTATGAGGCCGTGGGGGACATCGCCCGCGAGATCGTGGACACCCATCTCGATCTTTGTCTTGACGCAGGCATCAACCATGAAGGCATCAACGCCGAGGTCGCCAAAGGCCAGTGGGAATTTCAAATCTTCGGCAAAGGCTCCAAAAGCGCCGCCGACCAGATGTGGATCGCCCGTTACCTCCTCATGCGCCTGTGCGAGAAATACTGCGTGGAGATCAATTGGCACTGCAAACCGCTGGGCATGGAGGTGGATTGGAACGGCTCCGGCATGCATGCGAATTTCTCGACCAAATACATGCGCGAGGTCGGCGGCAAGGCCTACTTCGAGGCGCTCATGGCCGCTTTCGACAAGTACAAAAACGAGCACATCGCCGTTTACGGCCCGGACAACCACATGCGCCTCACCGGCCTGCATGAGACCCAGTCCATCGACAAATTCAACTACGGCCTGGCCAACCGCGGCGCATCCGTCCGCGTGCCGCACAGTTTTGTCAACAGCGGCCACCGCGGCTACCTGGAGGACCGCCGTCCCAACTCGCAGGGCGACCCCTACAAAATCGCCAGCCGCATCCTGCAAACCATCGCCACCGTGCCGGCAAAATGACGGCCAAAAACTGATTTGGACGACAACAATAATTTACTGGCCGAGGCCTTTAAAAGGAACTCCGAGAAATTCCAAAGGCTTCGGCCAGTGTGATTTCTAATTGCGCCTGGCCCTTTTCCAAACTTACGCTCGGTAGATGGAGTGTGTCCCGATGTTGGTTGTGACTACCGTGTCCCCTTCGATATAGAAGGTAATTCGCAGGTCTCCTTCCACCACCACCGCATAGACCGTTCGGCCAAAAATAAAGGACAACGCATGAATCTTGTGTGCGCCCAAACGCGGATCAAATGGGTCCAGCTTGAATGTTTGCCAGACGCGACGGACAGAAACCCACTGTTCACGAGGCAACTTCTTAAAATTGCGCCAGAATTGCGGCTGGGCGGCGTAGCGAAAAAGCTTTCAAATTGGCGGGCGCTCAAAATGTTCGTCACGCACCTCGATGCCCCGGCCATCTTCCGCTTCCTCAAAACCAGTCCAGACATCCTCCGGCACTTCTGGGTGCGCGAAACGCCGCAACTGCCGTTCCAGCGTCCTCATGGCGGCTGGAGAAAGCGCCCGCAGTGCTCCTCGAATGATGCGCGTGCGATCTGCTTCCGGCAGTGTCTTCAGTTCGTTTTCCAAGGCATCAACCGTCATACCGATAGTATGGCAGATTTGCGGAAGCGCCGCAACACACAAACTGATTTGGACAACGACCACGACTTACTGGCCGTCCCTTCAATCGTGCGAAGGGACGCTTGCATTTTTTGCCGTGGAAGCCGCCGGGAACACGGCTTGCAGAATGTTGGTGTCCCATTGGCGGGTTCCGCGGTTGTAAATCCGCATGTCCCCGTCGTCATCCCAGATGGCATGGCTGAAACCACGCGCCGCGGCCTGCGCTGAAACGAACCGGTAATACTCCAGCCGGGACTTTGCTTCGCATTTTGTGCTGGTTGCCCATTCGCCCAGGTAAATGGGCACATGGTTGAGATCGGACCATTTTTTGATGGGATCCATTATCCTGAGATACTCGGCCTTCTGTGTGTCGGAGCCCCATGTGGCTTCAGCCGGATTGCGCGGTTGGGCACTGACAAAGAACCACGGGTCATAACAGTGATAGGTTGCGATGATGTGCGGATCATCCGGCATCTTCAACTCCTTGACCAGGCGGTCGGCGTTGTCACCCACGGGCCCGATAATCACGCAACGCGACGGGTTCGTTTCACGAATCACCCGCAAGATGCGCTCATTCATCTCCGTTGTTAGAAGGGCGTCGATATGCCTGGCCTCGGATTCATTGAGCACCTCAAACACCAGCAATTGATCCGGCACATCCCTGAACCGGGTTGCCAATTGCCGCCACATAGCCTCGAACCGGGGCATTTGGGCGGCGGGATCATTCTTGAACCATGCCTCATGGTGCGCGTTCAACACCACCACCAAGCCGCTTTGATTCGCCCATCCGATCACCTCTGCAATACGATCCAGGAATTTCGCATCCACCGTATAGGGCGCCGTTTCGCTCATGTGCTTTTGCCACGTCACCGGCAGCCGGACGTGATGAAAACCGGCTGCTTTGAAGTCATCGAAGAACGCGGCTTGCGCGGGTTGCGGGCACCAAGTTCCTTCACCGTCAGGCGCGTCAAAAGTGTTGCCCAGGTTGATCCCTGGCCCCATGCGGGCAACCTCCTCCCAAGCAGTCGGCGGCCCTGCCAGACAGCCGGTCTCAAAACCGGCGGCAATTAAAACGGCGGCGAATCCAAGGCGAATGCAGTTCATTCTCATTATATTACACATGAGTCAGATTAATTTGCAAAGTCTTCTCGATCCCCTGACAATCTTGGCTGCAGTTTTTAATTGGAATTCAAGGAAGTCCCAAAGACCCCGGCCAGCCTGATTCCAACGATTTAACTAAAACTGTCGCCGAAGGAGCCATTCTCCCCGGGGAGCGCGTGCGTCTCGCACGCCGTGTTCGTCGTCCCGCCGGACACAACCCGTCCGCAGCCGCATCGAGGACAATAAAGCGCATGAATATCCGGCCCCCCAATCATCAGGGTATTCGAGCAATGCGGGCACACAAACGTACCATGCATCGAATCGTCCAGCGTCAACCTCCCCTCACAGCTCGGGCGCACTGCGCTATAACTTTCTTTCATTGCGTTATCCCAGTATGGAGCGCCGTCCACCGATTGCAGATGGTTTGCGAGGGTCGGAAAGCCGCAAAGAGTCCTGGCAGATTTAGAGGTATTCAGGCCTGCATCGAAAAGTCCGAATCCATTCCCCATCCTGTCATCCTGTCCTCGGTTCCCTGCATGGCCATGCAATTCCGTCCAAATCAGGCACCAACGCGAGCTGTTTTGCGCCGAGAACGCGGAGAGCATAGCGCGGCAAGCCGCAACCAAAGCGATGAAGCGCGCAAAAGGTCGGAACTGTCAGAGGAATGTTTGTCAGGGGAATAAACTGCAAACCAATCCCATTCCCTTGACAATCATTCCTTTGACAATCTTCCTGACCCCCGAAAACTGTTCCCCCAAAAGCAGTTCTGGTTCGCGTATTTCGCGGTTAAACTTCATCCTTCATCCTTGCCCCCGAGCGGCGGCCCAGCCAATCTGCTGTGGCATATGAAGCGCAAGATTCCGCTGGTTATTGTCGTCGCGGTTGTTCTGGCTGCCGTCCTTTATTTTGTCGCCGTCCGGCGCGGGCGCGAAATCGTCTTGACCGGCATGGTCACCACCGATGAAGTCATCGCCAGTTCTGAGATTCAAGGCCGGCTGCAAGAACTTCTGGTCCACGAAGGCGACACCGTGACCAACGGACAGTTGCTCGCCCGGATTCAACCCGCCGAATGGAAGGCCGATCTGGCCTTCTACACCGGCAGCGCGGAACAATCCGCCGCCCAGGTCGCGCAGGGCGAGGCCGATTTGAAGTTCCAGGAGTCGCAAACCAGCAACCTCACCTGGCAAAGTGAAGCGAATCTGGCCGCGACCAAGGACCAGATCGTCCAGGCCGAATCCGATCTGGAAAATCTCAGCCTCACTTTCAAGCGCGAAGAGGCCCTCTACAAGCAGGGTGTTGATTCGGTGAAGGAATACGACCAGGCGCGAACGGGCTGCGACGCGGCCAAAGCCCGCGTTCAGTCGTTGCGCAAACAAGCGGTGGCGGCGCAGGCCGCGGTGGCCCTGGCCAAATCCACCGGCGAACAAATCGCCGCCCGCCGCGCCGCCCTCCAGGCGGCCATCCAGCAAAGCGCCGCCGCCGCCGCCCAAAAGGAAAAGGCCGCCATTGTTTTGGGCTACACCGACATCCACGCGCCCATCGACGGCACCGTGGACGTCCGCGCCGCCTTGCAAGGCGAGGTGGTCAACCCCGGCCAGGCCATTGTCACGCTCATCAATCCCAAAAACCTCTGGGTGCGGGCCGACGTCGAGGAAAGTTATATTGACAGCATCCGTCTTGGCGACAAGTTCACCGTCCGCCTGCCTTCCGGCGCCGCGCGCGAGGGCGTCGTTTTTTATCGCGGGGCGGACGCCGAGTACGCCACCCAACGGGACGTCAGCCGCACCAAGCGCGACATCAGGACCTTTGAAATCCGGCTGCGCTGCGACAACGACGACGGCAGCCTGGCCGTTGGCATGACCGCCTTCGTCCTGCTCCCTGTTGGCAAACCATGAGCCTGCCCGCCATCGAAGTCGAAAAGCTGACCAAGCGCTTCGGCGATTTTTGCGCCGTGGACGCCCTGAGTTTCAAGGTGGATACCGGCGAAATCTTCGGTCTGCTCGGCCCCAACGGCGCTGGCAAATCCACCCTCATCCGCATGTTGACCACCCTCGTCCCGCCCACCTCCGGCACCGCCCGCGTCAATGGCTTCGACATCGTGTGCGACGCCAACGGCGTCCGTCAGTCCATCGGCGTCATTCCTCAGGCCATGACTTCCGACTTGGATTTGACCGCGGAGGAAAACATGAGCATTTTCGCCAAGCTCTACGGCATCCGCGGAGAAAAACGGCGGGGCACGATCAAGGAACTCTTGCGGGCGGTCGATCTCGAACAATGGGCCGACAAGCCGGTAAAGATGTTTTCGGGCGGCATGCGCCGCCGCCTGGAAATCGCGCGCGGCCTGGTGCATGAGCCGAAAATCTTCTTCCTCGATGAGCCGACCACCGGCCTGGACCCCGTTTCGCGCGTCGCCGTCTGGGACATGCTCGAAAAACTCAAACGCCAGCGGGAACTGACCATTCTCGTCACCACCCATTACATGGACGAAGCCGACAAGCTTTGCGACCGAATCGCTATTATTGACAATGGCAAACTGGCCGCGCTCGATTCGCCCTTGAAGCTCAAGGCTTCCATCCCCGGCCAGAATATTCTGGAAGTCAGTTTTTCCAAGGTGCCCGAAGGCTGGGCTGAAACGCTTCGCTCCCTGCCCGATGTGGCGGATTTGAAGTCCGAAGATCAAGTCTTCCGTCTTTCCTCCAACAACGGGCCTCGCACTGCCGCCGCCTTGATGGAGGCGGCGCGCGTGGCCGGGGTGACGCTAACCTCCCTGTCCGTGCAAAGCACCACCCTGGACGATGTTTTTGTGCATTACACCGGGCATCAACTGCGCGACACGCTGCAAGCGCCCTCCGCCGCCAGCAGCCCATTCATTTTGCAACGAGGCTGAAAATGTACCGCATCTGGGCCATCATTGAGCGTGATTTGCGGCGCTTCCGGCGCAGCCCAGCCCTGATGATCGTCTCCATGGTCATGCCGTTGATGCAATTGGTCATCCTGGGCTACGCCTTCGGCGGAAAAGTCAAGAACCTGCATGTGGGGGTTCTGGATCAGGACCACGGCATGCCGGCCATCAAAGTCAAGGAGATGGCGCAGGCCGTCGCGGCCAACGCGCACACCTTCGACACCCTGGCCTACAACGACCAGGCCGCCGCCTTGCGCGATTTGCGCAACGGCAAAATCAACGGACTGCTGGAAATTCCGCCGCAATTCTCCCGCAAAGTCCTGGCCGGGGCCAATCCCCACATCGGCCTGGCCGAGGACAACACCGATCAATTCTCCGCTTCCGCCCTGGAAGGAACGATGAATCAAATGCTCGCCTCATACAATCAACCCGCCGTTCCCGCGCGGCGTTCGGCCGACGCCACCCTCTCCGTGGTCGAGATTTATCCCTACGTTCCCTACATCCAATATCTCCTGCCCGGCACCATTGCCCTGGCCATCTTCGTCTCGGCCATGATCGGCGGCGGCATTATTTATATTGATGACAAGGCCCGCGGCCTGCACGAAGGGTATCTGGTCACTCCCATCAGCAAACTGGAACTCATTCTGGGCTTCACCCTCGCCGGCGCCGCCAAGGCGATTTTGGCGGGAACGGTCCTGGTCACCATCGGCTCCGTCATCGCCGGGATACCCGACCCGTTGAACCTGTTGCGCCTGGCGCGAATGCTCCTGCTCGTGACAATCACTTCCCTGGCCCTGATCAGCATGATGTTTCTTATCATGGTGCGGGTGAGCGATCCTTTGGTGCCTCGCGCCATTTTCGGCGTGTTAAACACCGTCCTTTTTTTCCCCAGCGGCGCGGTCTATCCAACGCAGGCCTTTCCTGGCTGGATGAGAGTGATCACGGTTATGGATCCCTTCACCTACGCCGTGCATGGCTTCAAACAACTGGTGCTCAAAAACACCGGCCTGGGCGCGATCGGCTATGATCTTCTCTTTCTGCTGGCCTTTACCATCATCGCCATGGCCGCCGCCACGCTCCTATTCCGCCGGACGTTGTGATGTGCCCATATTCACTTATCCAAAAATCCCTTTCTGACGTCCGCAGGCCACTTGGCGCTCAACACCCGATTCGTTCCATTGTTCCAAAACGCCACTTGCGCCGGTTGGCCGTTGGTGGTGAAGACGTAGCACAATTCAGTGGCGGAACGCCAGGCTGGCGCGCAAACCGTGTCCTCTTTTCCCGCCGCCTGCACCGTGTCCAGTTTTCCCGTAGCCAGGGTCAGCACCACAACGGCGCCTTTCTCCCCGCTGATGGCAACTCGTTTGCCGTCGGGACTGGGTTCGTAAAAGTCCAACTTGGCGGGCAGGCTGTCCTGGACACTGCGAGGGATCAGTGGAATCACTGCCGCCTCTCGTTCGGGATCCAGGGCAAAAAGTTGGGCCTGTTGGGGCATGTCCATTTCGGTGCAGGGGAGATGGAGGTCCGCCGCCGCAAAGACAATCCGCCCGTCGCGCAAGCAGCGCACTTTGTTGTTTTCATCGAACAGCAGCCCGGCCAAATCGTCGGCGTTGGTCTGTATTTCTATCCCACCCGCGGCGTTGAGAATGCCGCGTCGCGTGAGCGTGCCAAGGCAGATTTGATCGGCATTTGCGGACTCACTGATGGCGTGGACATACAGAAGAGAACGACCATCCGCCGACCAATCGGAACAACACGCCGTGTTTCGCGCCACCAACCGCGCCGGCACGGAGCCATCCGTCGGCAGCACCAAAAGTTGCAATCCGTCCTTTTTGTCGCCTTCCGCCGTGCAGGCGATGGCCGTTCCCCCGGGAGATATGCGAACGTCCAGAATCTTTCGCAAGGTGTTGATCAGCGGTGGGCCAAACGACAACTTTCCCTCCTCCAGCGTGCCGATGCGGATTTGAATTACGCTTGCCTCTTTTTGTATTATTACGTTCCAATTGGTCCCGGCGTGTAATTTGTTTCCTTCATTTTCCGCGATATACAATGACACCGCGTTTTTTTCATTATCAATCAAATTAGTCAGGGTGTCGAAGGCGTTAGCCAATGCATGCCCTGCTTTGAATTCGGCCAGAACCGTTTTTCCACCTTGCATGAGGCGGTCGCGCTCCTCAGGCGAAATGACTTTCTCCAGGTCTTTCCAGGACTGTTTCCCCACTTCGGAAACCACCGCCAGCCGCTGAGAATCCGAAAACCATTCGGCCGGCCCGTTGCCGGGAAGAACCATCTCGGAGAGCGCGCCGTCCGGCCCGCATACATGCAAACCGTCCCCCGCGAAAACGGCCGCGTGCGACCCGTCCGGCGACCACACGATCCTCCGCGATACGCATCCGGTCATCAAGACGCAAAACGCAGCCACGGCACAGACGGACCACCGACCAATCGATTTGATGTTGTTCATAATGTCTGGAGTATTTGAGGCTTTTCAACCGGTGACTTCCATATCACCCGGTTTTCCGACTTGACAGTCATCTGCGGCAAACCCGCGCGAAGTCGGCGGACAGACCAGAATCCCGATTCATCCGCCGTTGTAATCGCGGGCGATGGTTGGCTGGGAACGGAGGCGATGCCGGGAGCGGCGATCCTGTCCCGCAAGGCGAAGATTCCCAATAATAGACCGCAAGCAAAACAAGCCGCCATCGCCCCGGCCCATGATGGCACTCGCCACGCAGGCCGCGTTTCGGGCAACGCGACCACCTTTTGTCCGGCCAGCGCCAGCCGCGCCAGTCGCAGCGTATCTTCGATTTCCGCGGCTTCCTTTCTTGCCGCCGGCTCCCGCTCGAGATGCGCCTCCAGCAACTCCTCCACGTCGGACGACAATTCACCCGCTGCGCGGTCAATCAACAATCTTTCCAACGCGTCACTTTTCATAATCTCTCTTCTTCAAATGCGCCCGCAACTGGCGGACAGCGTGATGCAGTCGGGACCGGACCGTGCCCACCGGCACGCCCAGGCTTGCGGCCATTTCCTCGTAGGAAAGCTCGCGTTGCAGCCGCAACTCCAGCACCTGCCGCGAGGCCGCGTTCAGCCGCTCAATCCCTTCCCTCATCACCTCCAGCCTCGGGTCCGCCGTTTCCCCCTCGGCCATGGGCGGCTCCGCTGGCAATTCCTCTGTGGGCCGGGAGCGCCGGTGCATTTCCGCGCTCAAATTCCGCGCCATTCCGAACAGATACGCCCGGGGCGAATCCGCCTGCAGCAGGCGGTCGGGATTCTTCATCGCCGCCGCAAAAGTTTCCTGCAACAAATCCTCGGCCGTCTGCGGGCTCTCATGGCGCCGCCGGAAAAACGCCAGTAATTCCGGCCCGAAATCCCGGTAAATCTTCTCCATAAACTTGGCGTTCTCGCCGGTGTCATCCATGTCCTTCAATCGCCGTCATCATGTACGTCGGGCCGGGCGCGAAGAAAGTTCAAAGGAAGTGATCCAGAGGGCCCTTTGATCAGGTTCTCATAATCTTAATCCTCTGGCTCTTACAGCGCCAGTGTGGGCTTGCCCCGAAGGCGCGGACGGGTGGAACGCGAGGTTGACCCGCTGCGGCAACCGGGTAATTGTTCTGAGAGGCCATCGCTTGGAGGCGCTGGCTTGAGGGCATGAAAATACACGTCACCACGGTCCGAATGTTGGGCGTCCTGCTGGCCGTTCTGTGGCTGGCGGGCTGCGCCAATCCCGGCCCGCGCAGCCGTTACCTGGAGCAGATCGAGCCGGGCAGCCTGCCCAACCTCATCGCTTATCGCGGCGTCACCAACCTCGAAATCCGCTATCCTTTTCATGGCAGGGACGCCTACGCCATTGCCAGTTGGTCGCAGCAACACGATGGCACTCCCGACTTCGACTACCGCTATGCGGTGCTGGCCTTTGACAAACAGCCCCGTGCCACGCGCCGGTCCCTGGCCAAACGCGGCACACGCCTCGTCATCCGCAACGCCAAACAGTGGCAAGCCCTCGTGGAGGAAGTCTTCGAGGGGCTGATGCCCAATGAGCCGGGCCATGGCGTCCTGGTGATGGTGCAAAATCAGGAGATCGCCCTCTGCCGGGACAAGGCAGGGACGCGCCACGTCGTCAAACTTGAGGAAAAACCGGCGGACGTCACCATCGATCACGCCTTCGGCCAGTCCGACTTCTCGCGCAAGGCGATTGAACTGCTGGAGAAAAGCGCCAAAAAGCTTGAACCAGGCCAGAGCCAGTTTCTGTTCGTGACCGACGAAGAGACGGCCTTTGTGCTGATCGATCTGCGCGCGCGCCTGATTGTTTTCCTCAGTTATCCGATTGACCCTGATACGCAGCCGTCCGACCTGCCTGGATGGTTCCCGCTGCGGGCGCTTAATACACTGGTCATCCGCGGTTTCGTGATCAGCGCCATCAAGAATCCCTGCACCATGATCAGCCGCGGGCTTTGGCACATCGGCTCTTCCGGCGCGGCGGCGCTGGAGGCGGTGGACTCGGGGGTCTCCGGCGATGCCGGACCGCCACCCCCGCTCTCCACGGGGCCTGGCATGGACTTGGACGAATGGGAGAAGCAACTGGACGAGCTGGTTTCGTCCCGGCGTTACAAAGGCCAGATTGAATTCCTCATAGACGGAGAACGGTTTTTCCCTGCACTGATCAAGTCCGTGGCCAATGCCAAAAGCAGCGTGGATATGCTGGTCTATATTTTCGGCGCCGACGAATTCGCCGTGACCATCGCCGACGTGTTGAAGCAGCGCTCTTCCGCGGTGCGGGTGCGGGTGCTGGTGGATGAAATGGGGTCGCTGTTCGGGGGAGGGGCGGTGCCGCCGCAATCGGCCGTCCCGCCGGGTTTTAAACATCCGGGCGACATCAAATCCTACCTCACGGCCGACTCGCGGGTGGAGGTGCGGGCCAGCGCCAATCCCTGGCTCACCACCGACCATCGGAAATGCGTCATCATCGACGGCCGGCAGGCTTACGTGGGCGGCATGAACATTGGCTGGAAATACCGTTACGAATGGCACGACATGATGGTGCGCCTGACCGGGCCGGTGGTTGGCCGCCTGGAAAAGGATTACGCGGAAGCGTGGGAGCACGCGGGCCTTTTGGGTGATTTTGCCTACGCCTGGGTCTGCCTTTTTGGCCGCACCCATCCGCGCAGAAATGAAATAACCAACGCCATTGACATCCGGCCCCTCCGCACCTCCACCGGCCACGTGGAAATCTACCGGGCGCAATTGGCAGCCATCCGGCAGGCCGAACGCTATATTTACATCGAGAACGCCTACTTCAGCGATAACGTCATCCTGCGCGAGTTGATCCAGGCCCGGCAGCGGGGAGTCGACGTGCGGGTCGTGGTGCCGGCCAAAAACGACAGCGGTGTCATGCAAACTCGGAACCTCCTGACCGCCAATGAATTGCTGCGGCACGGCGTTCGCGTCTATGCCTATCCCGGCATGACCCACGTTAAGGCCGCCATTTACGATGGCTGGGCCTGCCTTGGCTCGGCCAACCTCGAGAAGATGAGCTTGCGGGTTTCACAGGAACTGGACGTCGCCTTTTCCGACCCCACCGCCGTCAATCGCCTCAAACAGGATTTGTTCGAGACCGACTTCAGCCGCGCGCGGGAGATCAAGGAGCCGGCGCCCGGCAGTTGGATGGATTCGTTTGTCAAAGCCTTTGCCGACCAGCTTTGAACCCGCCTTTTATGGAGAAAAGAAAATGACAAGGACAGCATTGACAGAACCCGCGCTCCTGCATAATCTTTAAATGAAAGTCTAAAATGGAGTTTAAATGTTACTGCGAATTTGCCTCATAATAACGATTATCGCCGGGTTGGGCGCGGCTTACCTTGGTTTTGTCCCGGTCAAGGAAATCATCACGACCACCCGGGAGGCGCGCGACCAGTTCCATCAGAAATTGGACGCTGAAACAGCTTTGTATCAGAAGACCGACAAGGAACTCAAGACCACCAAGACCCAGCTCGCCACCACGACCGCTAAATTAAACGACACCCAGAGCCAGCTCGAGGCCGCCAACACGAAAAACACCGAGTTGGACAAGCAAAACACGGATTTGACCGACAAGCTGACCAAAATGACGGCCCGCGCCGACACCGCCGAACAAACGCTGGAAAAGTGGCGGCAGCTTCCCGCGCCGGAGGAAATCAAGATCATCATCAGCAATCTGGCGAAGACCACAAAGGAGCGGGATGTGTTTATCGCCGAAAACAAGCTCCTCCTGGCGAGAAACGATGACCTGCAAAAACAGATTAATAATCTGGTGGGCACCGATGTCGCCGTGGCGCTGCCCACTGGACTCAAGGGCAGGGTTTTGGCCGTGGATCCGAAATTCGATTTTGTCGTGCTGGATATTGGCGATGACCAGGGGGCCAAGGAGCGCGGCGAAATGATGGTGAACCGCCAGGGAAAATTCATCGGCAAAGTCCGAATCAGCAGTGTACAGAAAGATCGATGCGTCGCCACGATTATGCCCGGCTGGAAACGGGGGGAAATCATGGAAGGCGATCAAGTTATTTATTAATGAAAGTGCTGCGCACAGTTTTTTGCGCGCTTCTTTTTGTGATCGCGGCGGCAGTCCTGAGCGGTTGCGCGACGGACAACCCGGATAATATTTCCTCGGTGCCCTGGAATCAGCCCGCGGACTGGGAGGGCCCGATGCCTTCCACGATCAATCAGGGGCGCTAGATATTGTCAAAACTATTTTGCAAACTCGATGCAACGAGTTTCGCGCACGATGGTCACCCGGATCTGACCGGGATAGTGCAAATCGTCCTCCACTTTCCGGGCGATGTTCCTGGCCAGGATAAAGGCCTGCTCGTCGCTCACGGCGACAGGCTGCACCATCACCCTCAATTCCCGCCCTGCCTGCAGCGCGAAACATTTCTCCACGCCGGGAAACGACATGCCGATCCGTTCCAGATCCTCCACCCGTTTGAAATAGGTCATCACGGTTTCAGAGCGCGCGCCCGGACGGGATGCGCTGATGGCATCAGCCGCGCTGACCAAAATGCCCAGCGGCCCGGTGTGCGGGACTTCTCCGTGGTGGGAGGCCACCCCGTTGACCACCGCCTCCGATTCCCCGTAGCGACGCACGATTTCCGCGCCCACGATGGCGTGCGCGCCCTCGATTTCGTGGGTCACCGCCTTGCCGATGTCGTGCAGCAACCCGGCCCGTTTGGCCGCCACGATATCAATGCGCAGTTCGGCCGCCATTAAGCCGGTCAACTGCGCGACCTCGATGGAATGCTCGAGAATGTTCTGTGAAAAGCTGTGGCGAAAATGCAGCCGGCCCAGCAGCTTGATCAACTCCACGTGCATGGGCGCCAGGCCCAGTTTCATCACCGCCTGCTCGCCGTTCCGCAATATCACCTCGTCCATTTCCTGCGAGATTTTGGCCACCACCTCCTCGATGCGCGCCGGATGGATGCGTCCGTCCAGAATAAGCCGTTCCATGGCTTCGCGCGCGATCTCGCGGCGGACGGGGTCAAAGCCGGAAAGAACGACCGCGCCGGGTGTGTCATCAATCAGCACCGTTACGCCGGTCGCGGCCTCGAAAGCCCGGATGTTGCGGCCTTCGCGCCCGATGATCCGGCCCTTCATCTCATCGCCCTTGATGCTGACTGTGGCGCTCGACGTTTCGAAACTGTGCTGGCCGGCATAGCGCTGGATGGCCAGGCTGAGAATTTTGCGGGCGTTTTCCTCCGCGTTGGCCTTGGCGTCCTGCAGAATATGCTGCGACAGCTTCACCGCATCGCCCAGACTCTCCTGTTCCACCTCCTTAAGAAACGAGGCGCGGACCTCGCCCTCGCTCATCTTGGAGACCTGGGCCAGTTGCGCCCGGCGCTGCGTCCTCAACTCGGCCGCCTCGGCTTGGAGCTTCTCAATGGCTGCGGCCTTTGCGGACAACTGCTCCTTGTCCGCGCGCAGCACCTTTTCCTCCAGAACCAGATTCTCCAACTGGCCGTTGACCAGTTCTTCCCGCGTCATCAGGCGCTTCTCAATGACCGCATGTTCCTTGCGGCGCACCGCCATCAGTTGCTCGGTTTCCGTCCGGGTTTTGAGCGCCTCTTCATTGGCGGCCAGGCGCGCGTCTTTCAGGATGGACTCGGCCTCCCGGCGGCTCTTCTCCAAAATGGCATTCGCCTCCTGTTCCAGCCCCACGCGAAGGCTGCGTTCCCGCCAGCGCCTCACCCAAAAACCGGCCACGATGCCGATCAGAAAGATGACTGCGCCTGTGATAATCTGTGGATTCATGTCAGGTCTAAACTTGCCCGGGAATTTCCAGCCAGCGTGTTGGCGTCAATATACAATTCATACGCATGTCGTGCCGCTCTTCGGGAATCCGCTCAACTAACTGCCCGTCGAAAGCAACCCCGCATTTGATTCCGCTGAATTGGGCAAGCAACCGGTCATAGAAACCCCGGCCCCGGCCCAGCCGGCGGCCAGCAAGGTCAAATCCTACTCCAGGCACCAGCGCCAAGTCCAGACGCTTTAGCGGAAAACTGGCGCATTGCGCCGTTGGCTCGGCGATCCCGAACGCGCCCGGCGCGCAGTCGTGCGCGGTATCGCGGATTTGGAAGGCGCCGTAGTCCCCCGTCTCCGCCATAAATCGCGGCAAAGCAATGACTTTGCCGGCGCGCAGCCCCTCCTCCAGCAGGGGCGACAAATTGATTTCTCCCGGCATCGCGGCGTAAAAAAAGACGGCGCGCGCCTCTTTCCAAACGGATTGTTGCCGCAACAGCGCGCAGGCCCGCGCAGAAGTCTCGCCCACCTCCGCATCGGTCAGCGTTTTGAACCACGCGCGGAGTTTCCGGCGAAGCTCGCGTTTTTCAGGCGCCCGTTCCAAGCTCATTTCCCGGGTGCGGGCGCCGCCTCGCCGCGGAGCGCCTCAAACTGTTCGCGCCATTTTTCCAGGCGCTCCTTGATCTTCTTCTCGGAACCCTGACTGCTCGGTTCGTAGTATTTCCGGGCCGCACCCAAATAGTCCTGTGCCACGAAATGCCCTGGAAAATCGTGGGCATACTTGTATTCTTCCCCGTGCCCGAGCCGTTTTGCCCCTGGATAATGCGCATCGCGCAGCTTCTCCGGCACGGGCAAAGTGCGCCCGGAACGCACATCTTCCAGGGCTGCGTCAATCGCCAGGCAGGCGCTGTTGCTCTTGTGAGCTGTGGCGATGTAAATCGCCGCCTCCGCCACCGGCAGGCGCGCCTCGGGCCAGCCCACGAATTCAGCCGCATGATGCGCCGCGTTGGCCAGCACCAACGCCATCGGGTCCGCCAGCCCCACGTCTTCCGCCGCGCATATCAAAATGCGCCGCGTGATGAACCGCGGGTCCTCCCCGGCGTAAATCATTTTCGCCAGCCAATACAGCGTCGCATCCACGTCGCTGCCCCGCATCGATTTTATGAAGGCTGAAATCGTGTCGTAATGCGCGTCCTCATCCCCGTCATACACCACCGCCTTCTTTTGGATGCATTGTTCGGCCACGGCCAGATTGACGTGGACCTTTCCCTCGCCCTCCGCCTCGGTGGTGAGCGCGGCGATTTCCAGCGAGTTCAACGCTTTGCGCGCATCGCCGTCGGCCACTTTTGCCAGATGCCGCAAGGCGTCTTCATCCGCCTGGATCTTCATCGCACCCAGCCCGCGTTCGGCGTCGGCCAGGGCGCGGCGCAGCAACCGCAACAAATCGGCCTCGTCCAGCGGACGCAGTTCGAAGATTTGCGACCGCGAAACCAGGGGGGAATTGACAAAGAAAAAGGGATTGTGCGTTGTGGCCCCGATCAACCGAACCACCCCGCTCTCCACGTCCGGCAGCAATACATCCTGTTGACCTTTGTTAAAACGGTGGATTTCGTCAATGAACAGGATGGTCGATTGACCCGTGTTTTCCAGGCGGTTGCCCGCCGCCGACAGGACCCGGCGCATGTCCGCCACGTTGGCTTCCACCCCGCTGAGCCGTTCAAACTTGCTGCGCGTCTGGCGGGCGATGATTTGGGCCAGGGACGTCTTGCCCGTGCCGGGCGGCCCGTAGAAAATGAGCGATTGGATGCGATCGGCCTCAATGGCCCGGCGCAGCAACTGGCCGGGAGCCAGGATGTGCGATTGGCCGGCGAATTCATCCAGATTCCGCGGTCGCATCCGCGCGGCCAGTGGCGGCTGACTCCCCTGTTTCACGGAATCGGCGGTTTCAGGCTCGACCGCGGCGGCGAATAAATCATGGCCTGTCACAAAGGGGAAGATAACAGAAAAACCGCCGCTGACCAAGCCTGAAAAGCGGTCTTTGCCGGTACAAAAGAATACCCCGCCGTAATGCCGTGTATAAACAGCTCCTTTGAACAACATGTGAACAAAGTGGAACCGAATCGCCCGCTTTCGACTTCCAATTAAGGCCTGTCGGCCACGGCCGAAGTTAAGGTTCCTTATGGACTAACTTACGGTTCAAGGACTTTGTTTTTAATCACGAACATGGCAGGGTAAATTCAAGACCCTTTCCAAAGAACATCAGCCGACGACCTTCGTCATGCTACTTTGGATCATCGGCTGAATTCGCGGATTTTTCAAGCACAATCTGCCGATATTTTCGCCTGCAGGAGAAAATCCTGGCTATTGAAAGGGGAGCGCAGGCGTCACGCACACCATGTTTGGCGCCCGCCAAACATGTTTAAAAACTCGTTATTTCAGCCGCCAAGTGATCCGCGCCTTGTCCAGGTCATAGGGCGAAATCTCCATTTTCACGCGGTCACCGACCGTCAGGCGCACCCACCGTTTGCGCATCTTCCCGCAAATCGTGGCCAGCACCAGATGTTTGTTGTCCAATTGGACGCGAAACATCGTGCCAGGCAGTACCGCCATGATGCTGCCTTCGACTTCTATATGTTGTTCATTTACTGCTGGCATATCGAAAAATACCGACAACTGGCACCTGGGACAATCCAAAATGCAAAGACGGGAAAGCCCGGAGTTCTCACGAACTCCGGGCCTGCAATCTTCAAATCTGATTAATACCGGCGACCACCGCCACCGCCACCGCCGCTGTATTCACGGCGACCGCCGCCGCCACCGCCGTATCCACGACCACCGCCGCCGCCGGGCGGGCGTTCTTCACGGGGCCTGGCAACGTTCACGGTCAGGGCGCGACCACCCATCTCCTTGCCGTTCAGGGCCTCCATGGCCTTTTGCGCTTCCTCGTCCGTGCTCATGGTCACGAAACCAAAGCCACGGGGGCGGTTGGTGGTGCGATCCATCATCAGGTTCGCTTCCGTGACCGTGCCATGCGCGGCGAACGCGTCTTGCAAGTCATTTTCTGTGGTGTCGAAGGAAAGATTCCCGACAAATAATTTATTGTTCATTCGATGTTTTACTATCCGATCCTAACCGTTACTTTCTGCAGACTGTTCCCGACCATCGGGTCTAAAATCATCACTGAACGAAGTTCACCTGAAGATTCACCAAGCCTTGAAAGAGACTAGCTATCTAGCGGACACGTCAACCATGACACCTTTCCGCCGGATGGCAACAACTATTTGAAACTATTTTTCAGGGGTCCCGGTGCGGTCAGTCTCGCGGCGCACCGTAGTCTCGGCGACGGCGGGCGTCGAATTCTGAATTCTTTCCGTTTCTGATCAATTAGGATTTAATTTTTAGTCGAAGCAGATCGAAACGACGCAGTGAAGATTGGCCGGGGAATGATTGTCAAGGGATTGTGAATCCTCCATCAATGAACTGGTTCTCCTGGAATTTGCCGGGAAAAAGCCAGCGTGTAGCGGGAAGATAGTTCCGGCCGTCCGCCCACCTCGACCACTAGGTCGAAGGTTTCATCCGGGCAATCTGGCACACGTCCGGCGACCTCCGGTCCGGGGCGGTGTGTGTTCGCCGCCGAGCCGGGACAGTTCCAAGTGCCCAGCGAGATGGACACAGAACCCGCTTCGAAGCGGACATTGAAAGTCAGCGGACCGACCGCCTGTGGCGAATCGTTGAGGAGGAAAAGCGTGACGGAGAATACCGCGCCGCGTACCCAGTCGAAACGCGGGATGCGCGCACTGGCCATGACGGGCCGGTTGGCGGCGGCCACAGCGTGATAGGCGGGTTTCGGTTCGGTCGGCCAGGCGACGAGCGAGTTGTTCGCAGCGCACGGCCACGGCTCGTTAAAGGCCCAGCAGGCCACGGCGCTGCACACTGGTTTCTGCCTCCGGCCTTCTTCGTAAATGGCCTTGTAACCTTCTGCCTGCAAGAGTTGGAGGCGGCTGACGAGTTGCTCCAGCGATTGAGACGGCCCGAAATAATGTTCAGCCACTTCGGGATAGAGCCAGGCGGTTGGCTCATCTGGATTCCAAGCCCCGAAAGCGTGATGCGCCTTCCAGGCGGACGTCGGGCGCAGCGGCCACACTTCGTCGGCGGGAATAATCTCGCGCAGCCTCGCCGCCGCCGGCGGTGCAGGCACGCCAAACTCCATATACGCGGTGGCGGCATGGCTCGGATAGCACTGGAAGACCGTCCGCAGGTCCGGGTCGTTGCTCATTTTGAACCGGTAATCGCCGTGACGCATGCCATGCAGAGGCGAGGTCGGCAGAAACGGGCGGGTGGGATCGAGGTCGAAACAATTGCGGTTGAGCAGGCGCAGCGCGTGGTCCTGCATCGTCATGCCGGACCAGGCATTGAACAGCTCGTTGCCGCCGCACCACAGCGCGAGGCAGGCGTGGCGGCGGCAACGACGAATGATGGCGCACGACTCCTGGTCCAGCACGCGCAGATAGGCAGGGGTGCCATCGTAGCGATTGCAGGCCAGCGGAAATTCCTGCCAGACGAGGATGCCAAGTTCGTCGCAATGCTCGAAGAACGCGGTCTTGTTGACAGTCGCGCCGCCCCACGCCCGCAGTAAATTGAAATTGGCCCCGGCAAAGAGCGCAAGTTGATCGCGATATCGCTCCGGAGTGAGCGTGCCGGGAAAAATCTCCGGGCACACCCAGTTTGCGCCGCGCGCAAAAATCGCGCGCCCGTTGACTTCAAAGGTGATCGGCACAGGTGGCTGGGTTGCCGGTAATCCACCCGCGCGCTCGAATTGACCGGGTGACATCACGAGCCGGATGCGGCGCAGACCTACGCTTTGTTCGCAAGTTTGCACCACGCAACCCGAGGTGTTGAGCGTCTCAACGATGCTCTTGTAAAGGACAGGTTCGCCCTCGGTGTTCGGCCACCAAAGCTCCGGCTGCTTCACCTCAATCATGAACAATTCAGCCAAACCTTCCTGACTGGCGACGACTGCGCCAGAAGGGTTTTTTACCGTCCAGCGCACACGGCCGGCTTTGCCTTCCGTCACCAAGCGCAAAACCGCGGCGGAATAATCATCGGCGAGTTCGTAGGCGACTTCGACATGCTTGAGCCAGGAGTCCGCCAGCCGGACCTCCAGATAAGTCTCCTCCCAGATGCCGAGCGGTATCAGGCGCGGATGAAAATCCCAACCGTAAGCGACCGCCGGTTTGCATGATTGCCGGCTTTCTTTTCTCCCGCCATCGAGGAGGCCGCCGCCAATATCGGGCGGCATGGGTGCTTTGGGAGCAGGGGCGACGATGATTTCAATCAACGCACCGTCAACCGCTTTGGTCAGATCAATTTCAAACGGCGAGAATGTTCCTTCCTGTGAATGAACGACGCAGCCACCCACACGCACGGTGCAGGCGTAATCCACGCCGCCGCAGACGAGTGCCAGGCGCTGATCGGACGCAATCGAGGGTTTCTTCAGTCGAGTCCGGTAAATCCAGTGGACATCCTCCATCCAGGCGTAGGCGCGAAAGTTTTCCGCCTGCCAATACGGCGGCCAGCCTTCCGCGCGCGCCCAGTCGAGTTGCACCGCGCCCGGCACGGCGGCGGGGACAAAGCGGTTGGGCGTTTTTGCCGAATCGGTGGTCCAACCGACCTGCCAGTCAAGCAGTGTGTGGGACGTCAGTGGCGGTGCGATCATCGGGATGGTGACTTGTGTCGGAACGGTTGATTAATGAAATCCATGTTGACCAGCGGGAGTGTGCTTGGCAAGTAATATTACGTTTACCAACATTACGGGACGGTTCAAGTGAAGGTCGAAATATGAAGCGGTCTGAAATCAACAGGATCATGCGGTCCGCCAAAGAACTTTTGGCGCAGTATCAGTTTCATCTGCCGCCCTTTGCGGTGTGGACGCCGGACGAATGGCGGGCCAAAGGCGCGGAGGTTCGCGAGATTGTAGAGAACCAACTGGGCTGGGACATCACGGACTTTGCCTCGGGCGATTTTCTCCGGCGCGGGCTGTTCCTGTTCACGGTGCGCAACGGGCACCCGGCCAATCTCCACGACATGCAGGGCAAGAGGTGTCGATGGTCAACGATGACCGCACCGACAACCGTTTTTATGAATCCATCGGGCGCTTTCCTCAAGTCATCGAGGACGAGCCGCCGCTGCACTTGCTGACGATGGATTATGCCAAGTATTGGCACGCCGTAACCTCGGCGACGGCGGGCGTCGAAACCTGACTTCTTTCCGATTTTTGGCTGAGGCAAGCCGTCACAAATGCCGTCACAAACCGGCACGGAGCCGTCACAACATCGAACCAACAGAGAGCAGACCACAAAGAATCGCCTGATTGATACATTGCTCTGAAAAAGGGGAAACACGGTTACAAGTGTTGATGGTCAAGGACTTAGCCGGTAACAAAAAAGGAAACGGAGGCGTTACATGTTTCGGGTTAAATCTTTGACTACCCCTTCCCAATCCACGGTCCCCGGAACTGGCTGCTTGCGCGGGCGGAACCTTTTGATACGTTGAGGGATGATGAACGTTGGCGTTCGTCGTGGCCGGCGTTTAAACTGCTGCAAGTCTTTGAGGGTCAGGGACTGCGCGAGTGGTGGAATGGCAGACACGCCAGACTTAGGAATAGTTCTTTTTGAATTTCTTCTGGAATTTTGCGGATTAAAGGCAAACAGGCAATCACCCCGTAAAATGGCCATTAAATCGCATTTTTGGACGTTTTGGATGGACGCTCTGGAAACCAGAAAAACTAGCACAAAAACTAGCACAAAGTAGCACAACGTCAAAAAGGCTAATTTTCTCTCGTAAAATTAAAAAAAGAAAAAAAGTGGCACGGCGGGCAAGTGGCCTATCCCGCCGTATTTCCGCGCAGAGAGGTTTAAATTTCGGCGGGTAAAATCCGTCCAGTTGCACTCATAAAGCCTCACCACCGCCATTTTACAGCGCAAGGCGGGGCATCTTCGGCTTGCGTCTCGTTGAACCTTGGCTGCGCTTCGGGAATTTCGTTTTTGGCATTTCTGGCCCAATCAATTCATGCACTTCAATTCCGTAGGCTGCTGCCAACCGCTCCAAGCTGGAAAGTCGCAAATCGCACTTTTGCCCAATTTCGATAAGCTGATAAAACTTATACGAGAAGCCGGAAAGCTCGGAAAACTGTTCTTGGGTTATCCCATGCAGTTTCCTCAATTCCCGCAATCTCGCAATCAGCCTTTCGCGGATGTTCTCTGACACCCCGCCAGCATGTCACCGCGCCACGGTCAAAAACACCCGCCTCTCGTAAGTGTTTTTGTGCTTGCAATCTTTTTGACAAAGGAGCATTATCATAAGTCAAATGAATGCACTCACGGGTAAACAAACAAATCAGAAAGGGAAACTATTATGAGAATGATTAGAATGACTTATGGCTTATGCACAATCCTTCTAAGTTACGGAGCAATGGCACAGGGGACTTTCAACTTCGGTTATCAGACAGTCTTTGCTTCTCAGGCCAACGAATATCTTGTCTCTGCCGTGAACGTGGAGCAATACAGCGAATGGCAATCGCCCCCAGTCACCTATTGGGGGCCATCTGCTAACGATGTCCAAGGAACGCTTACTTATGAATTTAATTTTGGCGCACCGTCTGCTCAAATCTCTTTGACGGCTGCGATTGCATCCTTCAATTTCGTGTGGGGAAATGCCAATGGGTATTTTGGTTCTGGAACTGGGTCATCTTCGCTTTGGGCGTCCGTTGACGGTTCATCGTGGCAATTGCTTCTCAATGACCCAACTCCAAGCAATGACGTAGCCTCATACCTCCACTATAATCAAAACATGCCTTCGTCGCTAGTCGGCAGTAGCTCATTCTGGCTTCAAGTGCGTATGCAAGAAGATGGCGCACCCGTTGGCTTTTATGCGGACGCACAATTTAGCCGCAGTGACACGTCGAATCCAAATAACATATTCGACATTAGCGTTCAAACGGTTCCCGAAAACTCAACAATGTCCCTGTTTGGCATTGGCCTTGCAATTCTGGCCTTTGCTTCCAAGGGCGTTCAAAAATCCATCGCATAATAAACTTGGTGACAAACTTATGAAAATACTTCAATTGACTGTTCTAATGGCTGGACTTTGCATTTCAGCTTTCAACTCCGAGGCTCAACCCTCTTTTTTGACAAACGGTTTGGTTGCCTATTATCCGTTCAATGGAAATGCCAATGATGCGAGCGGGAACGGCAATAATTTGATTAACAATGGCGCAACATACGGGCGAGATATGTTTGGAAACTCAAATGGAGCAGCATACTTCAATGCTGGTTCGTCAACTCCGCCATACGGTGATTTTGACAATAATTTTGGGGGGCAATGGATGAGTTTTGGAAACGCAAAACCCATTGATAATTTATCAGCATTGAGCGTTTCAATGTGGTTGAAGCCGGGCAATTTTCTACCACCAGCGTATGGAAATGCTTCTGCCAGTCGGATTTTATATCAGGAAACGGTTTTGGGTCTTGCTGATTCGGGAAATGCTCCCCAGGGCATAGGAGTTGGGGTTGGTAATGGAACTATAGATGTCTGGGAACAACCTGGCTTGAATATAACAAATGGAACATTCGGCTTTTCTGAAAACGGGGCATGGTTTCATTTTGTTTATACGGCGGATGCTACTGGGGAATACCTTTATGCAAATGGCGTATTAGCTTCGTCATATACTAATTCATCGTTCCAAACAGGAACAAACAGCTATACTCTTGGCGTAGGAGCGTACTACAACGGCGCAATTGACAATTTGCGGATTTACAACCGTGCCTTGTCGTCAAGCGAAGTGGCGAAACTTTACACGATTGAGTCGGAACTGTTGAACATTCAAAAGGCTGTTTATCTGAATACCTACAATCTCTCTGTCGGCTCAAATTATCAATTGCAGTTTTCATCGGACTTGCTGAAGTGGAGCAATTACGGCGGGGTCTTCACCGCGACTAACAATTACTGGCAGTCCACAAACTATTGGAACGTTTCCAACTGGAATCAGCTTTTCTTTCGCCTCTTGCCGCAATAAAGGGAGTTTTGCGCTAAAAAGCGCGTATCCAAAAGGAATGAGTGAACAAGCGGCGTAAGCCGCTAATTTGGGTTTCTTTGGATGGAAATTATGTTGAATTATATGCTTCTCTGTCAAAATCTAATTAAAAAGAGTTAAATAAAGATATAATTACAAATGAGAATGTTTTCCATCTTTCTTTTTTGAATCAGGTTAATGCGGGGTTTTTACAGCACGTCGTCAGGGTCAGGTTTCCAATTGGCGGGTTTCCGAAATGAAATGAAAGGCGGGTGACGTTTTGAGGGTGGTTCCTTGGCTCCTGTCTGTCCATTGATAAATGCTATAAAATCATCGTCACTTACCTTGCTCTTCCGCCCGGTTCTTCCCCGCTTGTATGTTTGCCAGTCGCATTTCTCACGTCCGTCAACATACGCCTTTAATCTCTTGAGTTCGTGCTTCCCAAAATACTCTGGCGTCGGCTCGCTGGCCGGTATGTCTGGCCGGTTCCGGTCATCAAAGCAATCCTTGAGCAGACTTTTGACTTCTTGTTTTGGGGCTGATATTGAATGTTTGCCGATGCGTCGTTTCCCGTTCCAATGGATAGAACGTGAGGTTTTAGGAGTAATTTTAACCCATTTTGTCAAGTAGAGAATACACTCCTTGTCCTTTCCCCGCAGGGTCATCAGGTTCGCATTCCTAAACAATCCCCCGCCGTTAATGGCGTTCCAATGGGCATAGACCACCGCGCCGAACTTCTGCCGCATTGGCTCTGGCGCAAGCGGTTGAATCCCAAAAAATAAAAAAATTACATGGAAATGATACCCTGTTTCCTGTTCATGTTCTCTAACCCAAAAACACGCCATGCCAGGGTGGGTCTTTTCCAGCCTGTCCAACAGGGTCTTTAAACGGGCATGAGCCAAACGAAGGTCTGGTTTAGGAGTCCCAAAGGTCAATGTCTGGTGAAACCAGTATGCCGTTGGCTGGACACCAGCATAAAGCCTAATGAACTGCCTTGCACTCTGCCTTGAGCACAGGACATACACCGGCACTCCTGTTTTCTTTGTCTTCATACCCTTAGTAATAAAGGCAGAAACCGAAAACCCTCAACATTAAACCGTTGGACAGGCCAGAACGACGAGGGAAATTGCCAAGAATCCATAATGCAAGGAAACTGCCACAATCCTCGAAACGACGCAATTCTTTGTTTTGGGCTTTTGCCCCTGAAAAAGACACCCGCCCCGTTTTTTTGTCCGAATGAAATCCGGTTTAGCGTTTGGACTAGGATAAATATAAAATTGGCCCGGCCCGGCGTCAGCCAGCCGAGGAAACTTTTAACTTTTCATAATCCAAGGCACTCCGTTTTCTCCTATGTCAAGAACAAAAGATAATTTTAATTTAATATAATTACTGAAAAGAATGATATATCATAATCAGAACTGACAAGGGCGGATTTTGGCATCTGTCGGGCGTTTCCCGTATCTTGGAAGGCAGAAATGACAAAAATAGAGCCAAAAATGTATTGACTTTCTTCTTCAATGGTGGTAGTATCATTAAATGATTGAAACGTCATTTATCGAAAAGAAACCCTGTTTCTGCATCCGCGAAACCCCTAGCCATTAAGGCTTTATGTCAATAATCCACGTAAACCAAGTGCTAGAAAAGTTCGCCATAAACAATAAGAGCATCTAATTAAAAAGAATTAAAATATGATGCAGACTATTGATAATGCTCAAACAGACGGAGCCGTTGAAATTCCCATTGCCCTTGACCGTTTTATTCAGACTTGCGGCATTACGGACACTACAGCTTGGCGATGGCGCAAACGCGGCTGGTTGAATACCAGAAACATCGCGGGACGTGTTTACATTCTGCCCAAAGACTTGCGCGAGTTTAACCGCCGCATGGAAGCGGGAGAGTTCGCCAAAGAGCATGTCGCGCCAAAAAGGAAAAAGGCTGAAAACCGCGAAGATTCCAGCCTTGATTTAGCAGCTTAAAATGTTACGCGGTCTTTTCCAATACTATCGGCGCAAAGCAGAGTTTGGCAGCTTGTGCTTGTGCGTGTTCGTTTGACAGATGCCCGTAAACTTTGGCAACGAGTATCCCGCCGTCTGAATGTCCAAGCCATTTTGCAATGGTCATGTAGTCCGTTCCAGACATAACAGAATATGATGCAAAGAAGTGTCTGCAATCATGGAAACCAAACCTTGGCAAACCAGCTTTGACCCGCGCAAGTTTCAATGTCTCCCTGAATGTTTTTGCCGCAATATCCTGTTTGCCGCGTTGCGGTGACGGGAACAAGTATTCAGAATCCGGGGCTTTGCGGGATTGCATGTCCTTTAAGTGTGCTTCCAGCTTGTCGTTAAAATCCACTATCCCGCCCTGCTTGCCTCTGCCTTGACGCGGTATATGCACTTGCCGATTTGAAATATCAGTCCACTTGGTCAACAGGGCTTGTGTGCATCTTGCGCCAGTAAACGCCATGAACAGAATGTAATCCCTGAACTGTTCTCCATTCTTCGATACTTCCATTCCAGCCGCGCAAAGTTTTTCAATGTCAGCCAATGAAACCAATTGACGTTTACGCGCCACATACTTCAAGGCTCGCAAATTCTCCATTGGTAAGCGTTGAATGTATCCATTTTCAATTGCTTGACGTAATACAACACGCAATGCGCCGATGGCAAGGTTGACCGTGCGGGGGGACACTTGCTCTTTAAGCCTCTTGTCCCGAAATTCCGCAATCATGGGTTTGGTTATGCGGTCAAGGTGCGTTTCGCCAAGATGCCTAATCCAAGCGTTCAAATGGCCCGTTTCCGTCTGGATGGTTTTGGGTTGCTTGTTGAGAGTAGTTGGTTTGGCCAAATAGTCTTTGACGTAATCGCAAAATTTGGGTGTGCGCCCTAAGACTGGCAACGTATTGTCCGCCCTTTGAACCTCTAATCTGCCCTTGGCAGCAATTGCTTCTGGAACGGTTGCCACTGGACGTTTGACGCCATTTTCTTCGACTTCCAAGGGGATACGGCGAACCTCTTTCTTGCCCGTATCGGGGTCTTTAACGGTCATCTGTGCGTAATATCGCCCGTTCCTAACCCATAGTCCGCGAATTGGACGCTTGCGCCCGTCTCTGACTCTCTGATACTGTAAATGGCGTGGAATTGAGCTTGTGCTATTGCTTGCGGTTTCAATGTCATTCATGGGGCAACACTAGCACAAAAAGTAGCACAATGTCAATAGATTCTTTTTAAAAAGTTGTAAGTGCTTGAAAATCAATGTGCGCGAGTGGTGGAACTGGATATACACGCCAGACTTAGGATCTGGTCCCGAAAGGGGTGGAGGTTCGAGTCCTCTCTCGCGCACCACTTTTACGAGGGAAGCCGATAAGTTCTTGATTTCCCGCACAGATTCCGCACAGAATCCCGGCGGGATTGACAAGTCCCATACTGGCACAATGCGATTTCCGGTCAAGATTACTTATCGCAAAGCCGAGGCGAAAATCTACGGCAAGAGCGCGGCCTACCCGTTTTACCGGGTTTGTTACTACGCCGCAGGGAAACGCCATGTCCGGTCATTCTCCACTTATAGCGAGGCGAAAACCGAAGCCGACGCCAAGGTTCGAGAGATTGCGAACGGCACTCAAACGATTGCGTTGACCGACAAGGAAGCAACCGCCGCCCTTTCCATCCGTGACGCGCTGGACGCCTTCAAGCGCGACACCGGACGCAGCTTCACGGTCTTGGAAGCGGTCACAGGCTTTCTTGACGCCATGAAGCACTTGCCGCCCGGATGCGGCCTAACTGAATCCGTAAGGGTGTATGCCCGGACACTGGCGACGCTCAAGCCAAAGCTGATTTCGGAAGCGGTCGAGGAATTTCTTGCCATCAGAAAACCGAAGTCCATTGCCGCAGACGGCAAGCGTTCGCAACTCTCCGTTTGTTACGCCAAGCACGTCGAATGCTGGATGCGTGAATTTGCCGCCGCGTTTCCGGGGCATCTATTAGGCGATTTAAACCGTGAATTTCTTGCCCGCTACATGGCGGCACAAAGCGGGTTTTCGCCGAAGACGCGCAATGACCGCCGCGCCGCTGTGGCGATGTTTTTGCGCTGGTGTGTTCGTCAAGATTATCTCTCACCCACGCACCGCTTGATCGAAGCCGATGCGATGCAGAAGGAGCCACTTGACACGGCAGCAACCGATTTTTACCGGCCCGGAGAATTACGCGCCTTGCTGGAAGCAGCACACGGCTCGGTGCAGGCAATAATTGCGCTGCAAGGATTGGGTGGCTTGCGACTGGAAGAAACATTGCGGCTGACCTGGGCGAATGTTTTCAGCATTCCCGGCCACATTGAAATCACCGCGCAGAACGCCAAGACACGCCGCCGCCGTCTGGTCGAAATCTGTCCGGCGCTGGCCGCATGGCTGAAACCATTTCGGGCAAAGGAAGGCAAGATATGGAATCAAACCACAGATGCAAATGGTTACGTGCGGGCGTTCGTCAAATTGCGCGAGCCGCTGAAAATTCCGTCACGCAAAAACGGAATGCGCCACGGCTATTGCACCTACCATTTTGCCCTGCACAGCAACGAAAACTTGACCGCCGCGCAAGCGGGCAATTCCCCCGCGATGATTCACGCGCACTACAAAGGGCTGGCCACGAAAGCCGAGGCGGAAAAATGGTTCAACGTCAAACCAGCCGAAACCGCAGGCAACATAATTTCGCTGGCTGTCAATAACGCCGCAGAGTGAAAATCACTGCCCGCCCTTTTGTCGGCGCAGCAGAGCGCCTTGCACACTGGCCCAATCATACAGGCAACGCCTGCCGATTTTGATATACGGGAGAATCCCGCTCGCTTTCCAGTAACCCAAAGTCCGGCGGCTGATTGGCAGTCTTGCCAGCAATTGTTTTTCGCCTATGAAACCAGCCTCGGCTGCCGGTGTTTGGTTATGTTCGGCGCGGATGCCACTGTCCCGCACGTCCTCGCGGCTAATCGGCATGACGCTCAAAAAATCTTTCGGTTTACCATTCATGCAAAGAAGACTTTATGCGAAGCAGCGACAGGGGGTGCGTGTCACACACACAGGATTTAAGGCCGGGTGACATGTTGCCGAAATGCAAAGTGTCCTCTCTATCTGCAATCGCATCCGCGAAGCAGGCAAATCGGTTCTTACCGGATCGGCGGTGGATTGGCATTCGCAAGGGTGCAACCTACCGGTTTTGGATGGCACAAGCCTTACTCCTCGTCAAAACGAGGTTTTTGCGTCCGCGCAATGGACGCGGAGAAATCGCAATCTGTCCGGGCAAATGGCCGCGCCGATGTCCGCAGCCTCGGTCAGTCCATGTTCGATCCGGGGCCATGTCCAGTCCGCGACCGCGTCCAGTCCGAAAATAGTCCGTGTCCGCGCCCCGACTGTGTCCGCAACGAGTCTTTGACCATACCCAGGCCACACCATAGCCGCGAATGTCCGCATCCAGCCCGTGTCCGTAAACTATCCGTGTCCAGTCCGCATCCGCGCCGGGTTCACCTCCGGCTCCGCGTGAATCGCCCTTCGATTCTGTGGCTCCCGGCCTGAAAACCGAACAAGTGGAACCCGCAGAGCAGAACCCCCGTTTTGGGGGTGGGGATGGGAAAGAGTATAATGGGCGCGGTTATATGTTGCAAGCAACATCCGCGCCGAGGGGCCTCCAAATCCGGCCCCTTGGAACCCCGCTTATGGGCGGTTGCACCGCTGCGCAAGGGCTGCCGCCCTTCCGAATCCCGCCCAACCGTGCGCCGGTTGGATACCGTTAAAGCTGGCCGCTCTGGACTGGCTTCATGGAAACAAGAATGCCGCCCCTCGCGGCGGCTTAGAGCGAGTAAAAGCCCTGTCTGACTTTTCCCCCTCCGCGACAGCGGACGGCTAAAGTTGACACCTTAAATGCTGTGCTAATCCAATGCTTTTGTTAGCCGCTATGGACTCGTTTGCCTAATCTTGTCATCCGCCGGAAACCGGCTACCCTCTTGAAATGAAAGCCAGCTCATCCCGCCGTCGCTCCGCAACGGAGCTATGGCGGACAGGTAGGGTGTCAGTTTTTTGTTATCCGCTGGCGCGGACTTTGAGAAGTCAGACGGTGCATCACTCGCTCTTCCCCCTTCGCTAAGAAGCTACGGCGGGACAAGCAGCCGCCGCGAGGGGCGGCAGCTTCAAACGCAACGCCGCTGGCCATGCTCTCCGTAATGGCCCGCCTTTGCGCGTATTCGGGCAATAGGCGCGTTTGTTTCGGCGGATGGAGGCGAAATACCTCTCCCAAAATTCCCGCACAGTTTCCGCACAGATTTCGGCCAGAAACTTTTACCGCACAGTTTCCGCACAACCGCACAATCCCGCACATGTTTTTCTGCTGCTTATCGCACACAGATGCAATATAATGCTTGAAATACGAGGGGATAGCCCGTATTTTGGCGAGCAGATGAGCGTAACGAAAGGCAATAATGAGCAACAATGAAAACATCGAAAACAGCGTTGTAGGAGGTTCAAGTCCTCTATCGCGCACCATTTGCCCGCAAATGACGCGCACCTAGGCCAGACCCGATCACCGATGATGAATTACAGAGAAGCAATACAGTTCCTTTACGAGTTGCGCCTTTTTGGACTTAGGTTCGGGTTGGAGAATACACGCCATCTCGCCGCGGTCGCCGGCCAGCCGCAGGATAAACTCCGCTTTATCCACGTCGCCGGCACCAACGGCAAAGGGTCCACTTGCGCCATGCTGGAAAACATTTATCGCGCCGCAGGTTTGCGGGTCGGCTTGTTTACTTCGCCGCATCTGGTGTCTTTCGCGGAACGCATCCAGGTCAACCGTGAGTGGATCGCGCCGGAGGACGTGGCGCGGTTGGTGGAGGGGATGAAGGACGCCACTGTTTTTTCCGGGAGCGGCGAGGTTTGCCCCACGTTTTTCGAGGCCGTCACGGTGCTGGCGCTGGAGTATTTTGTCGAGCAACGGTGCGATCTGGTGATTTGGGAAACCGGCTTGGGCGGACGGCTGGACGCCACCAATATCGTCGCCCCGCTTGCCAGCGTCATCACCAACGTCCAGTTGGACCATCAGCAGTGGCTGGGCAACACCCTGCCCGAAATCGCCCGCGAAAAAGCCGGGATCATCAAGGATGCTGTTCCCGTCATCACCGCCACGGAGGATGCCGGGGCCTTGCAGGTGATTGCCGAAACGGCCCGGCAACATCGCGCCCCGCTCCATGTGGTGACGCCGTCCGACGCGCAAAAGATGGACCGCCACGAAATCGCGCTGGCTGGGGAGCATCAAAGGATGAACGCCGCCGTGGCCTTGAAAACTGTGCAAATACTCGACGGGCAAATCCCGGTTTCCGAACCCGCGCTGCGTCGCGGATTGAAGGAGACGCAGTGGGCCGGGCGCTGCCAGATCATCGAGCGCGGCGATGGGCAGACCGTGCTGCTGGATGGCGCGCATAATCCCGCCGGGGCGCAATCGCTGGCGGGCGCGTTGCAACACGAGTTCGCCGGGAACAAAGGGGCGCTGATCCTGGGGATCATGCGCGACAAGGATGGCGGGACCATCTGCAAAATTCTGGCGCCGCTGGCGCGGAAGATATTCCTCGCGCCCGTCGGCAGCGAACGCAGCGCGGACCCGCGGTTGTTGGTGGACCATTGCCGCGGCGCAAATCCAGCCGCGCCCATCACCGTCTGCCGGAATCTGGCGGAAGCCTTTGCGCGCGCCGGGGCCGAATCTTTTGTGGTGGTGACAGGCTCCCTCTACTTTGTCGGCGAAGCGCTGGAATGGCTCGGCATGGCGCCTCCATCGCAGGAGCGCGCGCTCAACGACTACGGCCCGGCGCCCGCCGGCGCTTCGTCCGTCCGCGCCGTGGTGTTCAGCGCGGCGGAGAATAAGGTCCAGTATTCCAAAGCTAAAGCCACGCTTATAACATCGAATTCGTTTGACCGCGGCGTCGGCAGTCATTAGCATCACGGCAATATAAGGAAGAAGGAATCTCAGCACCGATGATCAGCTTTTTTCGCAATTTGTTTTGTTCCTCGTTGGGCAAAAAGTACCTCATGGCAGGCACGGGGCTGATGTTGTTTTTATTTGTCATCGGCCACATGGCGGGCAACTTGCAATTCTTCCTCGGCCCCGAGGCCATCAACCGCTACGGCCATTTCCTCCAGAGCAACGTTGAGCTTCTCTGGCCGGTGCGCATCGTGCTCCTCGGAGTGGTGGCGCTTCACATCTGGTCGGCCACCAGCCTGACGCTGGCCAATCGCGCGGCGCGCCCCGTCGCCTATCAGCAATGGGAGCCGACCGCGGCCACTTACGCTTCGCGCACGATGATGGTCAGCGGCATCATTGTGGCCGTGTTCATCGTTTATCACCTGCTGCATTACACGGCCATGGTGCAGGCGGTGAACCTGACGGGCAAAGACTTCAACGCCAAACCGGAATTCTTCGATGCGGAAGGGCGGCACAACATTTACAAAATGATGGTGGTGGGATTCAGCCAGCCGTTGGTCAGCCTGTTCTATATTGTCGGAGTCGGCTTGCTCTGCCTGCATTTGAGCCACGGGGCCAGCGCCATGTGGCAATCGTTGGGCTGGAAAAAGCGCCCTTATGGGCCGTGCCTGGACCGCCTGGCGGTTTGCGGCGCTGGCGTGATTTTTTTGGGTTATATTAGCATTCCAATTTCGATCTTGCTGGGGTGGATTAAATGAAACTCGATTCCAAAATACCGACCGGCCCGCTGGCGCAAAAGTGGGATCAGCATAAATTCGCCATGAAGCTGGTCAACCCGGCGAACAAGCGCAAATACGACATCATCGTCGTCGGGACCGGATTGGCCGGGGCCTCGGCGGCGGCGAGCTATGCGGAGCTGGGCTACAAGGTGAAGGCGTTTTGTTACCAGGACAGCCCGCGCCGCGCCCACAGCATTGCGGCCCAGGGGGGGATCAACGCGGCCAAGAATTATCAGAACGACGGCGACAGCGTGCAGCGCCTGTTCTACGATACGATTAAGGGCGGCGATTTCCGGGCGCGTGAGGCGAATGTTTATCGGCTGGCGCAGGTCAGCGCCAGCATCATTGATCAATGCGTGGCCCAGGGAGTGCCTTTTGCCAGGGAATACGGCGGACTGCTGGCCAACCGGTCCTTCGGCGGCGCGCAAGTCTCCCGCACCTTTTACGCGCGGGGCCAGACCGGACAGCAATTGTTGCTCGGCGCTTATCAGGCCTTGAGCCGGCAAACCGCCTGTGGCGCCGTCAAAATGTTTCCACGCACCGAGATGCTTGACCTCGTGACCATCGACGGCCACGCCAGGGGAATCATCGTGCGCGACCTGGTCAGCGGAGAAGTTTCGGCCCATGCGGCGGACTCGGTCGTGCTGGCGACGGGCGGTTACAGCAATGTTTTTTACCTGTCCACCAACGCCAAGGGCTGCAACACCACCGCCATCTGGCGCGCTTACAAGAAGGGCGCGGCCATGGCCAATCCCTGTTACACGCAGATTCATCCGACCTGCATCCCGGTCAGCGGCGAGCACCAATCCAAACTGACCCTCATGTCCGAATCCTTGCGCAACGACGGGCGGGTGTGGGTGCCCAAAAAAGCCGGAGAAACCCGGCCGGCACGCGACATCCCGGAGGCGGAACGCGATTATTATTTGGAACGAAAATATCCGAGCTTCGGCAATCTGGCCCCGCGCGACATCTCCTCCCGCGCCGCCAAGGAAGTGTGCGACGAAGGACGCGGCGTGGGGCCGGGCCGGCGCGGCGTTTATCTGGATTTTGCCGACGCCATCCACCGGATCGGGGCGGCGGGCGTGCGCGAGCGCTACGGAAATCTTTTTGACATGTACGAAAAGATCACGGGTGAAAACGCCTACCAGACACCCATGCGCATTTATCCCGCCGCGCATTACACCATGGGCGGGTTGTGGGTGGACTACAATTTGATGAGCACCATCCCGGGGTTGTTTGTGCTGGGCGAGGCGAATTTCTCCGATCACGGGGCCAACCGTCTGGGGGCCAGCGCGCTCATGCAGGGACTGGCCGACGGCTATTTCATCGCGCCCTACACCATGGGGGATTATCTCGTGACGGCCAAACAGCCCAAGGCGCGCCCCGACCAGCCCGAATTCAAGCAGGCCATGGGCGACGTGGCTGCGCAGACCAAAAGGTTACTGGCCGTCAACGGCAAGCGCACCTGCAACTCCTTTCACAAGGAACTGGGAACCATGGTCTGGGAGAAATGCGGCATGGCCCGCAACGAAAAGGGCTTGAAGGAATTGCTGCAACAGATCCCCGCATTGCGCGAGGAGTTTTGGAAGAACGTCAAAGTTTCCGGGCAAAACGAGGAGCTGAACCAGAACCTCGAACACGCCGGGCGCGTGGCGGACTTTCTGGAATTCGCCGAGTTGCTTGCGTTGGACGCCCTGGAACGGCGTGAATCGTGCGGCGGCCATTTTCGCACGGAATTCCAAACGCCGGACGGCGAGGCCAAGCGCGATGATGAGAATTTCGCCTACGTGGCGGCTTGGGAATACGCCGGGGCGGGCCGGCCTCCGGTCCTGCACAAGGAACCGCTGGTTTACGAGGAAGTCCATATGAGCACCCGCAGTTACAAGTGAGCCTGAAATGAATCTTACCTTGAAAATTTGGCGGCAGAAGGATGCCAGGAGCGAAGGCAGGCTCGTCAGTTACGAAGCCAAAAATGTCCTGGAGGACATGTCCTTTCTGGAAATGCTCGATGTCGTCAACGAAGGTCTTGTCGCTGCCGGGCAGGAGCCGATTGCGTTTGACTCCGATTGCCGGGAAGGCATCTGCGGCACCTGCTCCATGGTCATCAACGGCCTGGCGCACGGCGGTCACCGCGGCACGACCGTTTGCCAGTTGCACATGCGCCATTTCAAGGATGGCGAGACGATTGTCATTGAACCCTGGCGGGCGCGGCCCTTCCCTGTGCTCAAGGATTTGATCACCGACCGCAGCGCCTTTGATCGCATCATCCAGGCGGGCGGCTTCGTCTCCGTCAACACCGGCGGCACGCCGGACGCCAACGGCCTGCCCATCGCCAAAACGGACGCGGACACGGCGATGGACGCGGCGGCCTGCATCGGCTGCGGAGCCTGCGTGGCGGCGTGCAAGAACGCCTCGGCCATGCTCTTCGTCGCCGCCAAAGTTTCCCACCTGGCCGTGTTGCCGCAGGGCAAACCGGAACGCGAACAGCGCGTGCTCAACATGGTGCGGACCATGGATGAAGCGGGCTTCGGCGCCTGCACCGTCACCGGCTCCTGCGAGGCAGTGTGCCCGAAGGAGATTAGTCTTGACTTCATTGCCCGCATGAACCGCGAGTACGGCAAGGCCCTCCTCAAAAATACGCCCCCGCCAAAAAAAGGCGGCGATTAGGAGTTTTGCTTGAAGATCATCACGGATCCCCGATGCACCCAATATTTCGCACCGGGCCATCCCGAAGGGCCGGACAGGATCAGCCGCACCGTGGAAGCGCTCAAGGCGCAGGACAAGTTGAAGTTGACATGGACCGGGCCATCTCCCGTCGATGAAGCCTGTATTGCGCTTGCCCATACCCCGCGGCATATCGAGCAGGTTCGGAACGCCTCCGATTTCGACGCCGATACCCCCGCTTATCCCTTCATCGAGGAACATGCGCGGCGGTCGGTGGGAGGGGCTCTGCAGGCGCTGCAATCGGCCCGCGCCGGAGAAGCCGCCTTCAGTTTGATGCGTCCGCCCGGCCATCACGCTACTCGGGAACGGGCCATGGGATTTTGCTACTTTAACTCCGTCGCCATCGCCGCATTGGTGGCTCGCAGCGGCTGCAAACGGGTCGCGGTGTTTGATTTCGATGTCCATCACGGCAACGGCACGGAAGACATTTTGCTGGATAAACCGGGTTTCGCCTGCATTTCAATCCACCAACACCCGGCTTATCCTTATACCGGCTTGATAAACCGCGGCGGCAATTGTTTCAACTTTCCGGTGCCGCCAGCCACGCCGCGCCCGGAATATCGCGCCATCTTATCGAGCGCATTTGACGCATTGAAAAAATTCCGGCCCGACATGGTGTCCGTCGCCGCCGGGTTCGATGCCTGCCGCGGCGATCCGCTGGCCGACGGCACCCTGGAAGCGGAAGACTTTTATTGGCTGGGCGAAACGATTCGCAAGTTGGGCGTCCCCGCTTTCAGTGTTTTGGAGGGCGGTTACAGCCCGGCCCTGCCGGAACTCATTTTGGCCTATCTAACCGGAGTAAACGGATGAAAATCCTTGTTGCCATCACCGGAGCCAGCGGCGCGATCTACGCGCAGCGCCTCCTCGACAAACTCGATCCGCGCCAGCACGAGATTCATGTCGTTCTGAGCAACTACGCGCAAGTCGTCCTGGCCCAGGAACTGCCCGGCGGTCTGCGTCTGCCCGAAGGCGTCCAGACCCATGGCCTGAAAAGCATGAACGCGCCCTTCGCCAGCGGTTCCAATCCGCTCGACGCCATGGTGGTCATCCCCTGCACGATGGGAACGCTGGGCCGCATCGCGCACGGCTTCAGCGAGGATGTTCTGTTAAGGGCGGCGGATGTCACATTGAAGGAAAAAAAGAAACTGATCCTCGTCCCGCGCGAAACTCCATTGAGCCTGGTGCATGTCAGGAATTTTGAATTACTGCTCCTGGCCGGGGCGACGATCCTGCCCGCCAACCCGTCCTTTTATCATAATCCAACCGACATCCAGGGTGTCATTGACACGGTCGTTTCCCGGGTCCTGGACCATCTGGGCATTCCGCAGAGTCTCCTCCCGCGCTGGGGCGAAGAACCCGAATAGCTGCTGATCTTAATCGTAATCTTAGTCTCCATTCCGGCCCGAAATCCGTGTTGATTTAGCCATCCTTTCGGGTTAACTTTTCCGCATGTCCGTCGAAGCAATGCGCGAATTGCCCAGGAGCGAAAAGCTCAAACTGATGGAGGCGTGCCGGCCTTTTCCCCCGTGCCGCAAAAAACTGCTTTTGCACAAAACGAGGTGGATATGGCCATGCTGGCTTGCGCCTTGGAACGCTATCGGCTGGACGAAGGCCGGTACCCGGAAGAACTCAGCGCCTTGGTTCCCCGTTTCGTCGCTGTTCTGCCTCATGACATCATCAACGGCCAGCCGTTGAAATATCGGCGCACGGAAAATGGACGATTCATACTCTATTCCGTTGGCTGGAATGAAAAGGATGACGGCGGCAGAGTCGCCACGAACAAGGACAACCATCAGGACATCCAACAAGGCGATTGGGTCTGGCAGTACCCCGAAGGAATTTGATCGGATCCGGGGACTCCTCCGACAATGGATCCTCAACTATAGCCGAACGCTTGAAGGTAAGGCTCCAGGTTCGCCTGGAGCGGAGCCAGGGCCTCGGCATAATGCTCCCACCGTCTTACCGCTCGATTATGAACCGGCTTCGTGACTTCACCGTAGGTCGGTGAATGCACGAACTTGCGGCGCGTCGTTTCATAATACGTCGCCTGCGACTCATGCCACGGCAAACCCAGGAAATGGGTCACGCGCCGCCCTTCCGCTTCCAAGTTGCCGACCACGTCTTCGTAACGGGTTTCAATCCAATCGAAACCGCGCAACTCCCTCATGCGCAGCCACACATCCATGCTTAAGGCGTAGAATTTGGCCGCCTTCTCCAAGTTGGCGAAGTTGACGATGCCCCAGTCCGCGGGGATGTTTTGAAAATAGCAACTGATGACGACATCTCGCGGGTCGCGCAAGGCGATGATGATCTTCGATTGGGGAAAAAAACGCAGCCAGACCGGAAGCCATGCCGTCGTGGAGGGATTTTTGTCCAGCAGCAGCCTGTCGCCCGGATCGTCGTGTGTCTCGCGCAGCAGGCTCTTGAGATAACGGCCGGTCAATTGGGCGCGCCTCGTCGCGGGGAGCGCGTTCAGGGATGCGAGGGTCACCCCCGGACCCGGCGGCTGGGAATTCAGGGGTTTCAACAACTCCGCCAGGGACGGCATCGATTCGTCAAATACAAGAACATCCGGATGAGCGCCCAGAATCTGCCCGATAAGCGTCGTGCCGCTACGCATCGCCCCGCCCAGAAGCACCAGGGGATGCGGGCAGGGTGTGGCGGCCGATTCGTCGCGCCAGCGCCGCATCGTCTCCGGTTTCAACTCCGCCAGCAATTCCCGCCGCGCCTGATTTGTCTTTTCAAAAGCCTGTTCGAGCGCCGCCGCGTTCACGGTCTGTCGCCGAAGCGTTTTGGACTTGCCCAGCCAGATCAACGCCTCGCTGTATTGTCCCAGCGCGTCCAAAACAACGCCCAGCAGATGATAGACGTTGACCAGCACGTCCGAAGGCAGCGCCGCGCCGGTCTTGAGCAAGTCGCGCAAAGCTGCCTCCGCTTCCTCGTTGAGTCCCTTGCGGTGCAATAGAAACGCCCTGACATAAAGCGCCTGAACGTTCTTCGGATGCTGGGCCAGGCACGTTTCGATGCATTCCCAGGCTTCATCCAGATTGCGAATTCGCTCCAGCCACGTTGCCAGAGTCAGGCGCACATCGACCGACCCGGGATCGGCTTCCACCGCGCGCCGAAGACAGGTCAGGGCCTGATCGAGCCGGCGAAGGTGGTAGTATTGCGTAAAGAGGAAAACAAGCAGCTTGGCATCGGAAGGGGCCAATTCCAAGGCCCGTCGAAAGGCCAGATCAGCCAGCGTAAAGTCGAGATCGCCCGCCGCCGCGCTGCCCAATTCGGCCCACAGATGCGGAACACCAGGGGACATTTGGGCCAGATTCCGATAAATGGCCAGGGCGGCAGCGTGGTTGCCCGCACGCAAATGTCGCTGCGCGTGTTGCCACGACTCCGCCGCGAGTGGCCGGTGCTGTAACCTGGCGAGAGCCTCCGGCGCACTGTTTTTTGAAGTTTGTGTCATGGACACCCCGGTAACAAGTGACAATTATAAGGGTTATCACTACACTTGGCAAGTGGAAACCATTCAGAAAACATCGACGTCAAGCCTGTGGCTCGTAATCGCCGCGCAGCGCCGGCCTTGCAACCACTAAATTATCGCACTGCCTCGTCGGATTTGCAAAACCGCAAAATTAATCAAGCGGCCCATAACGACGTTTGCTAGTTTAGAGTGCAAATGAGCGGCACACGGCCAAAGCATAAGACAACGTGGAATGATTATCAGGAGCGCATGCTGCGGGTGTTGACGCATATCCAGGAGCATCTGGATGAGGCGCTGGAGTTGGAGGAGTTGGCGCGGGTGGCGTGTTTTTCGAGTTTTCATTTTCATCGCGTCTTCGCGGCGATGACGGGTGAGACGATTGCGGACCATGTCCGGCGCCTGCGGTTGGAGCGGGCGGCGATGGAATTGAGGTCGGGTGCGAAGCAGGTGATTCAAGTGGCGCTGGACGCGGGTTACGAGGCGCATGCTGCGTTCACGCGGGCGTTCAAGGCGGCCTACGGAGTTGCGCCGGCGGTGTTTCGCCGCGCGACGGGGCCAATCGCCACTCTCGCCGCGCCGTCGGGCGTGCATTTTCGGCCGGGATTTCCTTTGACCACATTCAACACAAATCACATCACCACAAAAGTTATGAAAGTCATCACCAGGAAAATCAAACCGATGCGCGTGGCTTATTTGCGGCATGTCGGGCCATATGAGAATGTCAAACAAACGTGGTTTGACCTCATGGCGCGCCTGTCGGGGGACAAGCAGGTTCGCAAGCATTCGGTGTTCATCGGCATGGGGCGCGATAATCCATCGGTGACCCCGGCCTTGGAGCTTCGTTACGATGCGTGCATCACGGTGGAGGAAGAATATAAGCCCAGGAAGCCGGTTAAGGCGCAGACCATCGTCGGCGGCGATTATGCCGTGGCAAAAAACTGCCCGGTCGGGAAAATCAAGGACGCCTTCCAGTATCTGTATGGCAAATGGCTGGCGCGGAGTTTACGGGAGTTGCGGCCTGCGCCGAGCTTTATGGTGTTTGTGCGCGCCCGGGACAGGGTCGCGCCCGGCAAACAGCGGGTGGATATTTATATGCCGTTGCAGCCGAAGCGGCCCCTGAATAATGCGGAGCAAATGAACATCGAAGTGACCACGCTGCAACCGCAGCGTGTCGCGTATATGCGGCATGTGGGGCCGTATGACGGGGCGTATCGGGCATGGCTGGATTTTAAGACGAGGCTGAAGAAAGTCGGGCTGCCCCGCAAGGATTCGTTGTTCATCGGCGTGCCCTTGGATAATCCGAAGGTCACGCCGCCGGAGAAATTGCGTTACGACATCTGCGTGACGGTGAATGAAAAGTACGTGCCCACAAAGCCGGTGCGTGTGCGAACGATAGCGGGCGGCAATTACGTGGTGGCGAGGAATTGTCCGATCATGGCGATCGCCAGGGGCTATGAGAAATTGTTCCGCTCATGGCTGCCTGCGAGCGGCCGCACAGTGCGGAAGGCCCCGTCGTTTTTGGTGCAGGTCAAGGGTCCGGAGGGGATGCCGCAGGCGTTCGGGTTCAGGGATATTTATGTCCCATTGGAGGAGGCGACTTAATCATTATGGAAATTGGCCTCGCTGGTTCACTGGTGAACTCGTCGCGCCTGCCGGATTGACCCCTGGTCTTCGGGACGAAATTTGGTGCCTGCGGTCAGATTGGCGTCTATTGCTGGTGGGTGCTCCACTTGCCATCTTTCGACCTATCCGGGAAACACCCCAAGTCTTCTGCTATTTGCGCAGCATCAACCTGAGACGCGCGGGCGAACTGCCAGTCGCAGATCAAGCGCAAGAGCATCCGCAAATGCCCGTGAATGTCCGGGAAAAGATCGCTTTCAATTCAAATCGGTGGTGGTAAAAAAATCAGGCGATATGGAACCGGAAACCCATGCAGCAGCGACCATTTATCACGCGTCGGTAGTTTCCCTGCTTTCGATGCTATATCCCGGAGCTTTCGTGGTTTTGATTGCTTGGACCGCGCTCGAACAGGGAACTCGCTTCGATGTCGCTGAAATCGGGTTTGGCCTTGTCGGCTGCCTGCCCGGCGCCTGCGTCGTTTCCTGGATATTCTCCAAATGCTTTCCTGTGATTCTGTCCAAAAACGGCATACAAGGATACTCATTCTGGGGTTTGCCGCGATTCATCCGATGGCAGGACATCAAGGAGGCGCGAGGTTTCAAGTTGCTTCACTTAAAATTCCTCAGGCTGTATTCGATGCGGGATCAGAAAGTCACGTGGATTGCCCTGTTCCAGGCGAATCCCCAAGGTTTTCTCCTCCAGATCCAGACCCTCGCGCCACTGGACAGCCCACTTCAGAGTTTTGTCGTACGGTAAGAGCCACGATGCCTTCTTAAAGAGTGGAAATGCAGCGCGTTACAGCCGTTTGTGAAAAAATCCACACTGTTTGAAAAGGGCGCAAATCCACTTTTATCGGTGCGGCATGCGCGAACCAGCCGTACCTTGAAAACCCCACATCGGGATACTGCCAATCCTCTCGTTCCGTGAAGCGTGGGGACCGCAGGCTGGGCAAAGGTTTGTTCCATCAAAATGAGCACTGTCCAGATGCGCTCGCGCAAACCTCACGATTATCATTTCATGGCTCCCGCAATCAGCCATCCGGGAATGCTGCTCCTTCTCCCGGAGGAGTAACGCCTACGGAAATCCGATGCCGTAAAGGCGGGCGGGGTAATTCGTCCACTGCGGATCGCTGAAATGGAACGAACCATTCGTCAAATTGACGTTCGTCAGCGGCGTCCAAACCGGACTGGCCAGATTCGTGCATGCCTCCACCACAATCGGGATGTTGGCCGTGCCCGTGATGTTGAACCCAAATTGATTGCTCCGCACACCAAAGCTCGCCCCGTTGGTTTGGATTGTCGGGTCCCAGAGAACAGCCGGCACACCTTGGTAAGTGTTGCTCCAGCCCGTTGTGGCGGGCAAGTAATAAACCGTCACCTTGTTGTCAACTACGAAGACAGGGTCATCAGAGGAATCCCCAACCACGGCCGGCGCGTTGCCCTGGATAAGGACGCTGGTCAGGTTGGTGCAATAGGAGAACATTGCGTATGCAATGGGGACGCCTTTGGCGACGGTCGCGTTAATCAAACTCTTGCAACTTGAAAACGCATAGTCCCCGATGCTGGTGACGTTGCCGGGGATGCTGATATTGGTCAGGCCGCAGCTATCGAACGTGTCGTATCCTATGTTGGTGACACTGTCGGGAATCGCCAAGTTGCTCAGGCTGTTGCAGTAAGCAAACGCAAAATCACCAATACTCATGACGCTGCCGGGAATGGTGATGTTAGTCAACAGGACACAGCCAATGAACGCCTCATCACCGACGGAGGTAACGCTGGCAGGAATCACGAAGTTTCTGAAGCCGCAGCTATCGAACGCATCGCCTTCGATGTTGGTGACGCTGGTGGGAATCGAGACACTAATCAGATTGGTGCAATCAGCGAACATCGCGCCCGCAACGCTGGTGACGCCGTTGGCGATCGTTGCATTTGTCAGATTGCGACAGCCACCGAATATGTCAGTTCCAAAGTTCGTTACACTGCCGGGAATCGCTACGCTGGTCAAACTGAAACACTGATCGAAGGCCTCCTCGCCGATGCTGGCAACGCTGCCAGGAATCACCACTCTAATCAGATTAAGGCACATTAAAAACGTACCAAAACCAATGCTTGTGACGGTTTCCGGGATAGTCACCGCGGTAATGTTTGTTTTTCCATAAAACGCAATGTAACCAATGCTGGAAACAGTCAGTCCGTCGATGTTCGTTGGAATCGTCATAAAGCCGCCTATTCCATTGTACCCTGTGATGGTCAGAGTATTGTCGGCATTCGTGGTGTAGCTGAGTTGAGCCTGCGCTAATGGAGCCGCAGCTAAAAGCAGGCCAACCAAAATGGGAGGCGTTAAATTTCTCATGTTCTTTACGAAGGTGCTCCGATTACAAACAAGTGATAAATTCCTCATAAAAGCTCCTTATGGCCAGGGAATGCCTGACAACTGATTCCCATAAAGTATGTAAACAGAAGTTGCTGGTAACGCCTCATCCCACATTTGCACCATCCAAATATCGCCGTCGAGATAACGATTCGCAGGGTCACCATCATCACCAGATCCAATTCTCAGGCTGCTCGTGCTGGGAGCCGGGTCAGTAAATCTATAAATAGTTGCCCATACTTGACCATTGATCAAAATTGTTGGAGTGTTTGTGCCTTCCCTTGTAACAGTTAACATATTCCAATTGGCAACAGAAGGGTCGGGACCGGCAGGCCAAGTGTTTACGCCGTTGATTGTCTGGATGGAATAGTCCTGCCCGTTAGTTTCAGCACCAAACTGGATCTTGGTAGAGTTATGCGCAAGCCGTAAATACCAGCCGCTTGCCCCATAAGAGGCATTGCCCATCACAAAGGCACCTGATTGATAAGGACGGAACCACAAGTTTATCGTGAACGAATTGGTCGTGAAATTGAAGAGGACGGAATTGCTCGTGTCGATATAATTGTTATTGCCTGCATCGCCGTGAAAGTGCATTGCCGTATCGGGTAAGGAAGCGACGTTGCTCGTCCATATCCAATTAGTTCCTGAAACGTATCCTGGCGCAGTCAAAAAACATGTCATTCGCTATGTAAGGGACACCTATTGAAAACGTGGCATTTGTCAAGCGCAAACAGCTCACAAAACTCATATCTCCGAAGTTGGTCACATTGCCGAGAATCGTGATTGTGCTCATCCCGCAGCCATAGAACGCGTAATCTCCGATGCTGGTTACAGTCGGCGGAATTACGACATTGGAAAGGAGGTGGCAGCCGTTGAACATGTCATCTCCAATGTAAGGAATGCCGTCGGTTATTGTCGCGTTTGTCAGACCAGAACAGCCCGCAAAGGCGTAACCGTCGATGTTGGTAAGGCTTCCGGGAATGAACACACTTGTCATGTTGGTGCAAAACTCAAACGTCGACACGCCGAGGCTGGTGATGGTCTCTGGAATCGCTACGCTGGTCGGCTTGGGATTTCTGTAAAACGCATCTGCCCCAATGCCGGTCACTATCCGCCCATTGATATTGGTAGGAATATTAACAGCACCTCCGGAACCAGTGTAATTAGTGATGGTCAAAGTTCCGTCTGCATTGGTACTGTAACCGTACTGACATTGGGCCTGTGAAACAAAGGCCAACAGGATCAAAGCTGGGATATTCGAAAATCTGATCATAGCAAAACACATAAAAACACCTCTTTCATAAGTTCAACATTTCACGGCCAAGGAACGCCTGATAATTGTGCGAAATAAAGGTTGGCGACAGAGGCGGCTGGCAACGGTTCTCCCCACATTTGCAGTAGCCAGATGTTGCCATCATAAAAATTACCACCCATTCGATCAACTGCAATCCGCAACGTATTAGAGCTGGAGGACGGACTCTCGATATATCCAGACACATCTTCGCGACCATTGATCTATATAATGGCATTCGTCAGGCTCGTCCGAACGACGGTAACCATGTCCCAAACACCTGTTTGCGCTCCTGCGTCCGGTGTATAAAAATAATAAGCATGACCATTAGTCGCCGTTCCAAACCACACGTGATAATCTTCATCATAGAATAAATACCACCCATTTTCGCCGGCAAAATCTTGATTTTGGAGAAAGGTATGGTTAGGAGAACTGGTGGTTCGACCCACAAGTTGATCGTGAACACATCCGCCGTCAGATTGCTGAATGCGCTGGCGTAAACCACTTGGTTTGGCGCCACAATCGAGCCATTGCAGTCCTGCAACCGGGCAATGACAGCGTTGGAACCGCTGGCCACATCGTAGTACGCCAGCCCAAAAACAGTGCTGGTGAGCGTCTTGCCGTCAGGAGTCGTGAGGATCACGGCCCCATTCGGGTTGTTGGCATTGAGGGACCACTGCACTTGGTGCC
>Ga0224554_1000240_pt1 | contig 49535 bp, 36 predicted proteins | sample 714S22024metaG_FD_180666 | JGI IMG/M metagenome (GOLD analysis project Ga0224554, IMG submission 180666) | Peat soil microbial communities from Stordalen Mire, Sweden - 717 S2 20-24 | ecosystem: Environmental > Terrestrial > Soil > Wetlands > Peat | place: Sweden: Norrbotten County, Stordalen... | reverse complement strand
CCTGCCCGCGAGCGTTGCGCCAACCGGTCAGCAGTTGGCCACGGCTACGCAAAAACACTTGCCGCAAAGGAACTGTCCAATACTCGGTAGGCGTCATCTATGCCTGAATTCCTATACGGCATTGCTCCTAATCTTACTCGAAATCTTAACCCTTAATCCTCAGAAGTTAAGGTTATGATCAGGACTAAGAACAAAAGACAAGCGCCCGCTCCTCGTCGCTGAGCGCGCGCCAGCGGCCCGGAGCCAGGCCGGCCAAATCTAAAGTCCCGATCCGCACCCGGATGAGGCGCAACGTTGGATGCCCCGCCGCCGCCGTCATGCGCCGCACCTGTCGGTTCTTTCCCTCGACCAGTTCCAGTCCGATCCAGCGGTCCGGGACCGTTTTCCGCGCGCGAATAGGCGGCTGACGCGGGGCGACTTCCGGTTGCGGATCGATCAGCCAGGCACGGCACGGCAATGTCTTTCTCCCTTGGATGACCAAGCCGCGGGACAAGGCGCCCAAGGCTTCCGGCGATGGAACGCCTTCCACCTGCGCCCAATAGACGCGCCCGTGCCCGCGGCGGGGTTGGAGCAGTTGGGCGTTCAGCGCCGGCTCATCGCTCAAGAGCAAAAGCCCTTCGGAATCCGCATCCAGGCGGCCGATGGGGTAAACGCCCGGGGGGAATTGAAATTCCGCCAGCGCGCGGTGGCCCGATCCGTCCGGGGTGAACCGGGAAAGCACCCCGTATGGCTTATGGAAGGCAATCAGCATCCAAAACAAGCTTGGCACGCCCAAAACAGCGCTCCAGAAATTTTCAGAAATATTTTCACATGGACAGCATTTGTCCAGGCGCCGTCGCTAGAGTGGGCGGCATGATGAATACAAATCAAATGGAATTGGGTCTGAAAGCGAAACAACTCCGCGCCGCGGCGGCGCAAAAACAACGGCGCCAGGAGCGGGCGCAATGGTGGTTTGGCCAGATGCGCCGGGTGGTGGCCGCATCCCTGGAATGGAAGCCGCAGAAAGTTGAAGGCTGAGTCAATAAAGTCAGAATTAAGAAGTCAAAACGGGCGTCTCGATTCCCAAAAAGCGATTGGGATTGGTTGTCTTCTTCCTTCATATTTCATCATACTTAATTATTAATTTTCTTCTGTCTCCACCACAGCGCCAGCGGCAGGAGCCAAATCAAGTTCAGCCAGCCAGCGTAGCCCAGGGCCGTCTGCACCGTGCGGAAAAAACCAGTATTCGCGAAGAATACCTGCGCGTCGGCATCGTTGGCATGACGCGCCAACGCGACGCCGCCCATGGCAAACTCGCGGGCCGCCGCAGCCCCGCCTTGCGCTCCGAGCCAGGCAATCGCGCAACCGCCCGCAGCCTTCCAGCCGATGGCCATGCCGCCGACCGCATACGGCGCCAGGGCGAACCCTCCAAAAGCCCCCAATCCAACCGCAAAGCCGCCCAGCGTCAAGAGGCCGACAGAGACTCCGCCCAAGCTGATCGGCGCAATCGCCACCCCGCCAAAGGCGAAGAGGGCGCCAAGGGCCGAATCACCCGCGGCAATCCACGCCTTGACCGGGCCGCGTTCGAGTCCGCCCCTGAAACGAACGTGGATGAAGGGCAGTCCAAGCAAAGTAAGCTTGCTGCGATACTCGAACAAGGGCGCCAGACTGTAAGCTGGACGTTGATCGTCCATCTCCTGCCGGCGGATTTTCCGCAGAGAACGCCGCATCCAGATCGTGAGCGCCATGACCACGACGACGTAAGTCACACCAATTCCAAGCAGCAACTCGATATACAGGCCGGGTCGGGTCTTGATCAACACCCCATTCCCCAGCGCGAGCGAGAAAACCGCCGCGAAAAAAACCACGATGCAGACAACGAGGATGCGATAGTATTTGGTCGTCAATGCGCGTCGCTGCGGGGAGTTGGCGTCCGCCCGATCCAGCTTGTAGCCGAAGTAGATGCCAAAGAAAACGAACAAAGGCCCGAGGATCGCATTGCACAACCCGGCCAAACCGGCCGACTTCGCCAGCGCCCCGCCTTTGGCCGCCGTCGCGCCGAGGGCTGCCGCCTTGGCGGAGGTGGCCATGAACGGCAAGGTCGCCAGCACGCCGAGGGTGAACGCCTTGCCGGGAGTGGTTTGCTCCAAGGCCCCTTCCACAAAGGCCAGCACCTGCTCTTGCAGCAGTTTGCGCCCGCGCGAAAGGCGTTGCTTGACGGCAACTTCTGTCAGGTCCAGCGCCTCCGCCACACGCTCCACCGATTGGTGCTCGCGATAAAACAAAACAAGCGGCTCGCGATACGTTCCAGGAATGCGCTCCAGCGAACGCCAGAGAATGGATTCTTCCTCCTTGCTGATCATGTGATCGAGGGGAAGCGGTTCGTGCGAAAGGGATTCGTCGGTTTCCTCCAATGGCTGGGCGGAGTGGACCGGTTCACGGCTGTCCCGTCGCAGTGTTTTGCCAATGAGATTCCGCGCGATGCCGCACAACCAGGGGCGCAGCTTCGCCGGTTCGCGAAGTTCCGGCAGGCACTTCCATGCGGTCACGAATGTTTCCTGTGCCAGGTCCTGGCTCTGGGCCAGGCTGCCGGTGGCGCTGTAGGCCAGCGAACAAATCAGCGCCTGGTGGTGGGCCACGATCCGCCCAAACGCATCGCGGTCGCCGGCCAGGGTCTCCGTTACAAGTCTGGCATCGTTGTAATCTGTCTCGGGCATTGTCAGTGTTGTCATCATATCACCGTATAAGTACCCGGAAAGCACCGAAAGGTGACACACTGACAGGCCCGGCCTGCCGCCGCGAGCGCGATGCCGGCGTCCGACAGGTCCTGCGGCACATCCACAAAGTCAAGATGCCGCGTGTTCAGCCTTGGGGTAGGATATTGGATTAAGGCCGGCAGCCGCCTTCACTCGATCCGAAATGGAAGCTGTCCTCAGTTTCATCCGGCGATATCCACCGGGGGACCAGTAATGGCGATTTAATTATTGTCCAAGTTGAATGCGATAAAATCTCGCGTTCGAAATTGGGTTCGTGTCAGACCACGTTATCGGCATCACCGCCGGATTGGTCAGCAACAGCGGCTGCCAATTTGACAGATTGGTGGAAGTTAAAAGCGTGTAGTTCCATGCTGCATCTCCGTTGAATGTGAGGTTGATTTGCGAACCAATCCGATTGATGGCAAGCGTCGGAACGGTGGTATTCGCCTTGCCAACAAACGTCACGATACTCATGGCGGGCAAAGTATAGACGAAGGTCGAGTTCGTCACACCGACCGCTGGCTGGCTTGCCAAAGATAGAGAGCCGGACGTAATCCACGGCGTGACATTTGTTGCGGTGAAGCCGTTGAGGTTGACGGTTTGAACGAAATCCGAAATATTGGTATTGATGGCCACGATAACAAAGCGCCCGGAATTCGGGTCGTTGTAAGCGCTGATGGAAGTGTTGCCATTGTTTGTCGCTCCGATGCGATAGTAACCGGGCCGGACAAACCGGCTGAACTGGCCGAGGGCATACATGCGTTTGGCGGGAATACCGTTGGTATCAGTCAACCCTTCGTTGTCCGGGTTGCCCGAAACCAACCACCAGTAATGCCAGGCGTTCGCCTGCGCAACGGTCATGAACGAATGAATCTGGTTCGCCCAATAAAGGCCGTTTGAAATGCTGCCGTCGAAAGATTCGAAGGATGAGACTTCCGTTTCCCACAACGATTTGCCATAAGTGTTCACCGGAGAAGCGCTGGAACCGTAAGCATGCGACGCCAGAATGCCGACCTCGTTCGACGATGTTGCGTCAATCATGGATGCGGTCGCCAAATCAAAATTCCACGAGACGGATTCGGCAATCATGATTTTGGTCGAACCCACGCCTTTGGCCGCCAGCGCATTGTAAAGGTTGGTGACAAAATCATGCATCTGCGCACCAGTCCATTGGCACGCCTCGTAGGTGGTGATATCCACGTTGGGCTCGTTTTGAATGGAAATGGCGTAAAGGTTTATGCCGTAGTGGTTCTTCATGTCGGCCACATAATTTGCCAATTGACTGGCATAGGCCAGATTCGTGGCAGCGCCGCCTCGGAAACTGCCGCCCCATAGTCCATTGATGGCATAATCACTATCATACACGTCGTTGGTGCTTTTGAATCCCACTGCCGGCGTCCAAGGCGTGCTCCAAACCTTTGTGCCGCGGGCCTGAGCCATTTGCATGATATTTGTTTCGCCCGTCGTTGCTGTATCGCTCGATGAAGGGGTGCCGGCCGGGATGATGCCGTTGCGCAGCAGCGAAAGGCCGGCGCCGTTGAAAGCGAAATTCGTATTGCCATCGAAGGAGGTTCCCGTGCCGCTGTTCGTCGAGAAGAACATGTCGGCCTGATTGGCCGTCCAACTGCCGGACCAGGCCGATGACGCGCCAAAGCCGTCAATGCGCTGGAAAACATTTGTCCAATTCACAGTGCATGTCCCGTTGGTTGTGTTTGACGGCTGAATCATCAAGTCATCTATAAAATAGGCGGCGTTCGTGCTGGAAGGCGTTTCGGCATACAAAGTCAGCGCCGAGACTGTGCCTGAAGGATTGTACGTATATTGTCCGGAAATCTGCATCCAACCGTTCGCGGACACGATGCCCGAAGCCGTCCAGGTGTAGGACGTTCCGCTGCTGTCCGACTTCTGCATGGTCAACGACATGGTCTGGTCGGAGTCGTCCGCCAAAAGTATCCACGCCGAAACATCATAGGTCTGGCCTGGCTGGAGGATGCCCAGGAAGGACTGGGCAATGCCATTCCAAGTGGCGGTGCGGTTGGTCACCAATCCGGCGTAATTGCCCGAATGGACGTGAGTGGACTCGGCGGATACCGTGCATGGGCCATAGACAAACCAACCCGTCGTATCGCCGGTCTCGAAGCCGGGGTTCGTCGCGAGATTCTGTGCCGAGGTGATTCCAATTTGGATCAGTAAGCCCGCGACGAATGCCCCCAGTAACCGGAGCCGGCTCTTGCTGGATGGGTAGCCTGGTGTGGTCCTGGAGAGATGACAAATTTGATTTCTCACGCCGTCCTTTCTTCTATGTTAAAAGACATCGTATCAATTCTTCGATTATCCTTCCTGGTTTTCGATGCATGCGACTGACGACTTCGGCAACATGCGTAAAGTGCCCCATCGCCAGCGTTTGTCCAACCCGAAAACGGATCAAGGACGGTCCAGACAGGCTGTTTGTGGACGTGTCGGGCGACAAAAGTTGGCTGGCGGCAGGTGTTTAGTCTCCTGTGCCCATCCATGGTTGAAGTTTATTGACGCATCTTGCTTGAGATGGTTTGGGGATTGTGATAGGGTGCGGGCAAGCATGAAGGATTTGTGAACCCCACCATTCTCGCACGGATTGTCGCGGTGTTGCTTTTGTTGAGCGTCGTGGCGCACCCGCCGGTCGCGACGGCGGGACAATCGCTGCGCGGCCAGATTCCCCCCGGGGCAAAGCTTTTGCAGCCGGTGGATCGTCTCGATGCCTCGAAGCGCTTGAATCTGGCCATCGGCCTTCCCTTGCGCAACCGGGGGGCGTTGACCAATTTGCTGCGCGATCTCTATGACCCGGCCTGCCCCCGGTTTCACCAATATTTGACAGCGAGCCAGTTCGCGGACCAGTTTGGCCCAACCGAACAGGATTATCGGGCCGTGACACGTTTCGCGCAGACGCAGGGCCTGAGTGTAACCGGCACGCATCCGAATCGCGCGCTGCTGGATGTCAGCGGGACGGTGGCGGATATCGAGAAGGCGTTTCATCTGCACCTGCGCGTCTATCACCATCCCACGGAAGCGCGCACGTTTTACGCTCCGGACGCCGACCCGACAATGGATATTGACGTGCCAATCCTGGGCATCAACGGCTTGGACAATTTTGTTTTGCCCCGCCCAATGGATCTCAAAACGAACGCCTTTGGCACGGGCACGAACGCGCCGGCTTATGTGACGGGATCGGGACCGGGTGGAGATTTTATCGGGGGCGATTTCCGGGCGGCCTACGCGCCCGGAGTGGCTCTCAATGGCGCGGGCCAATCGGTCGGGCTGTTCGAACTGGACGGCTATTACCCGAGTGACATTTCCGACTACGAAATTCTGGCCAAGTTGCCCACCGTGACGCTGACCAATATATTGTTGGACGGGTTCAACGGCACACCGCGGAGCGAGAATCTCGAAGTGGCGCTGGACATTGACATGGCGATTTGCATGGCGCCCGGTCTGTTGCGGGTCATGGTTTATGAAGGGGAGATTCCGAACGATATTTTGAGCCGGATGGCGACGGACAATCAGGCCAAACAGCTCAGTAGTTCGTGGGGGAACTTCGGGACGCCAAGCGACCCGGTGCGCGACCAAATCTATCAACAGTTCGCGGCGCAGGGGCAGTCGATGTTCCAGGCGTCCGGCGACAGCGGCGCCTATCCGGGAGCCATCCCGGCGCCATCAGACGACCCGAATATCACCGTGGTGGGGGGCACATCCCTGACGACGGCCGGTCCGGGCGGGGCGTGGTCCTCGGAGGCAGCGTGGTCCGGCAGCGGCGGGGGCATCAGCGCCACGTTCCTGATTCCGCCCTGGCAACAGGGCGTGAGCATGTCTTCCAACTTTGGATCGGTAACGATGCGTAATATTCCTGATGTATCCTGCCTGGCTGCGGTTCAAATCTGGCTGATCGCGAATAACGGCACGGAAGGACCCATCGGCGGCACCAGCGCGGCTGCGCCATTGTGGGCGGGATTCGCGGCCCTGGCAAATCAGCAAGCCGCCGCCCACGGGCGGCCCAGCATCGGCTTTATCAACCCGGCGCTTTATGCCATCGGCCAGGGCGGCGGCTCCAACGCCGCCCTTCACGATATCACGAGCGGCAACAACACCAATGCGGCCAGCCCGACAAATTTCTTTGCCGTGGCGGGCTATGATCTTTGCACGGGCTGGGGCAGCCCGGCGGGAGGCAGTTTAATCAATGCCCTCACAGCCGACCTGCTGCAGATCACTCCGTCCGCGGGCTTTGTCTCCACCGGCCCTGTTGGCGGGCCATTCAGCGTGGGCGGCCAGAACTTTTTATTGACAAATACCGGGCCGGGTACGCTCGGCTGGGCGCTGGGCGGCGGCGCATCCTGGCTCAACGCCTCGCCCGGCGGCGGCACGCTGACAGCCGGAGCATCCGCCGCCACCGTGACCTTGAGCCTGAATCCCGCCGCCAGCAATTTGACGGCGGGAAGCTATGCCGCGACCGTGTGCTTCACCAATCTGAACGACGGTTTTGCCCAGAGCCGCCAGGTGATTCTGGACGTGGTTGTTGCGCCGACCATCAACCAGCAACCTGTCAATCAAAGCGTGCCGTTGGGAGGCACGGCGACGTTCACCGTGGGCACCGCCAGCAATGCGTTGCTGTTCTTTCAGTGGGAACAGAACGGCGCCAACCTGACCAATGGCGGCAATATCTTCGGCGCCGCCGGCAGCACGCTGATTATCAGCAACGTGAACGCGGGAGATGCCGGCACCTACAGGGTGGTGGTGAGCAACGCCGCGAACGCGGCCGTCAGCGATGGCGCCACTCTTGCCATCAGTTCCTCCGCGCCGGTGATCCTCGCCCAACCCTTGGGCCAGACAGTTTTGCAGGGGGCGACGGCGACTCTCGCCGTGACCGCGGCTGGAAACGCGCCGTTGGGTTATCAATGGCGATGGAATTCAACGAACTTGACCAATGGCGGCAACATTTCCGGCGCGACTTCGAACGTATTGACGCTGATGAATCTGGCTCCCGCGAATGACGGAAGCTATTCCGTGGTGGTGAGCAACACGCTTGGATCGGCCCCCAGTTCCAATGCCATCCTGGCGGTCATATCTTCGACCGCGCCCGGAGTCGCCATGTCCACCCTGTATTCCTTCACCGGGGCAATGGACGGCGGAAATCCGAACGGGCTGATGCAGGAAACCAACGGCAATTATTATGGAACGACGCAAGTGGGCGGGTCCAATAATTCAGGGACAATATATCAACTGACGCCCGGCGGCGCGGTGAGGACGTTGTATTGGTTCAATACCGTGAGCAATGGGGGATATATGCCGGCCGTCGCGCTGGCGCAAGGACCGGATGGCGAACTTTACGGCACGGCCCGGCGTGGCGGCGCACAGGGCTACGGAACAGCTTTCAAGACCACCACCAACGGGGTCCTGACCAATTTGATTAACTTCAATTACACCAACAACGGCTCCCTCCCGTCGGCCACAATGATTCAGGGGGCCGACGGCGCTTTGTACGGCACGACTACCCACGGTGGCACTTATGGGGACGGCGTGGTGTTCCGCCTGACCACCAACGGGACCCTCACCACCGTGGCCGCGTTCAACTATACGGACGGTTCCGAGCCGGCCGAACTGGTCCAGGCCGCCAATGGCATCCTGTATGGCACAACGTTCGGCGGCGGCGCGAATGGCAATGGCGCCATATTCCAACTCACCACCAACGGCGCTTTAGCCAGCCTGGCCTCGTTCAACTATACCAATGGCGGTTCTCTTCCGTATGACGGACTTGTGCAGACGCCCGACGGCAATTTCCTGGGCACAACCTACGAAGGCGGGGCCTACGGCTACGGCACGGTGTTTGAAGTTTCGGCCGCAGGCGGCGTGACGACGATTTATTCCTTCACCGGCGGCAACGATGGCGGTCATCCCGCGGCCGCATTGATTGAAGGCGGCGACGGCAATTACTATGGCACGACGGCTTACGGAGGCGCTTATGATGACGGAACAGTGTTCAGGCTGGCCCCCGACGGCACCCTGGCTGCCCTGGCGCAATTCGACGGCCAGGACGGCGCGAACCCGGAAGCCCCGCTGGTACTGGGGACAGACGGCAATCTCTATGGAACGACTCAAAACGGCGGGGCCGATGGCATGGGTGTCATCTTCCGGCTCAACCTCAATTTCCCCTCCCTGCAAATCAGCAGCCAGCCCTCCAACCAAAACGCCTATCTCGGAGCGAACGCCGTATTCAGCGTTGCGGTCATCGGCAACCCGCCGCTGTTTTATCAGTGGAAGCTGGACGGGATCAAATTAAAGGACGGCAGCGGCATTTCCGGTTCGACGGCCCGCGTCCTGACCATCAGCAACGCCGGCTTGGGGAGCGTCGGGGTCTATTCGGTACTGGTCAGCAACGCGGCGGGTTCGGTCTTGAGCGGCGATGCAAGCCTTGGCGTGATATATTCACCTCCGCAAATCACCATGCAACCCGCCAGCCAAACCCTGTTGGTCGGAGGAACGGCTGTGTTTTCCGTCGCCGCGGTCGGCGACCTCCCGATGTCATATCAATGGCAGGACAATGGCGTTAATTTGACGGATGGCGGCCAAATTTCCGGCTCGGCAACCTCCACCCTCACCATTACCAATCTGGTTGAGACCAATGCCGGAAGCTATTCCGTCATTGTCAATAATGCCATTGCCATCGCGCCGGTCGTCAGCCCGGATGCCGTGTTGGACGTTTTTGCGATCAGCAGAGCCGGCACCACCATGGCCGATGTGTATTCGTTCACGGGCGGCGACGACGGCGGCGTCCCCAACGGCCTAATGCCGGGGAGCAACGGTGTTTTGTACGGCACGACGCAAAATGGAGGCTTGTATGGCGATGGCACAATTTTCAGCCTCACCACCAATGGCGTGTTGACGACACTGGCCGCTTTTGACGGGACGAATGGCGCCATGCCTTTGGACAACCTCACGCAGGACACGAACGGCAATCTCTATGGCACGACACAATTGGGGGGCGGTAATTCCGCGGGGACCATCTTCAGCATGACGCCGGCAGGGGCCTTGACCACCCTTTACTCGTTCACAAACAATCTTAACGGCATCAATCCTTCCAATGCGCTGACCCTGGGTTCCGACGGCAATTTTTACGGCTCGGCGCAAAACAGCTCCGGTTCGGGCGACGGCATCATATTCAGAATGACTCCAGGCGGGTTGGTGAGCAAACTCTACACGTTTATCGGCAGCTCGAACGGCACCACGCCAGCCGGCGCGTTGACCCAAGGCGCGGACGGCGACTTCTACGGCTTGACCGGGCGCGGCGGGGCTGCTTCGATCGGCAACGTCTTCAAGATGACGCCTGGCGGCGCGCTGACCAATCTTTACTCTTTCACCAACGGCACGGATGGATTTGTGCCATCCGGACAGTTGGCGCAGGGGACGGATGGCGATTTCTACGGCGTGACCCGACGCTACAGCATCAACTACATTCCCCTGTTCTACGGCACGATATTCAAAATAACGCCCGGCGGCGCGCGGACAATTTTGTACGCGCTGAACCCCTTTGTGGTTAATACCGATGGCGCCTATCCTTATGGCGGCTTGATTCAGGGCAGCGACGGCAATTTCTACGGCACGACCTCGGAGGGGTTCGACATCACCAACAATGGCGTCACTTTCGACAACAGCAATGGCACGGTCTTCCAAATTACACCCGCCGGCGCGCTGACCACTCTGGCCGCATTGAACGGTTCCGATGACGGGGCGTATCCCGAGGCCGCGCTGGTCGAGGGTCCGGATGGCGCGCTCTATGGCACGACCACCAGCGGAGGCCCTTACGGGCAAGGCACGATCTTTCGCATCGCTTTCACATCCGCTCCGCAAATCACCACCCAACCGGCCAGCCAGACCAATTTCGCGGGCGGGAGCGCGTCCTTTAACGTCACGGTCTTCGGCGCTCCGCGATTGTCTTATCAATGGCAGGCAAACGGCACGAATTTGACCGATGGCGGAAACGTCTCCGGCTCGACCGCGCGCGTCCTGACTCTCAACAACCTCACCTCTGGCGATGCCGCGACTTACTCGGTCATAGTCAGCAACGCTCCCGGCTCGGTGACAAGCCTCGGCGCGTTTCTCACGGTTGAACAGCCGCCGGCTTTCCTGACCGCCACGCCAACCAACGGCACGATTGCATTCACCTGGAGCGCAGTGCCGGGGCTGGCTTATCAATTGCAATCCACCACGAATCTGGCCTCCGCCTGGACCAATTTGAACAGCGCCGTGACCGCGGCCAATTCCATCATGGGCGCGTCCTATGTCATCGGCACCAACGGCCAGAAATTCTACCGGGTGATCGCGGTGCAATAGTTTATTGCGTGGATTGGAATCAGGAGCAGGAGTCATCGCAACCCGGGGCATTATTGAAGTTTCTCCTAAAGCCCCGGTGAAATCCGTCCGATGTCAAGGGTGAGAAACTCTGAACTGATCGATGCACACATGAGCGCAAGGTGCCAGGAGAACCTGACGGTGATTTGTTTTGAAGGAGCATTGCTGCCGGATTGGGCGCAGTTGCTCTTTCTGGCAGAGCAACTTTGCGCAAACGGGGAGGCTAAAGATCTGTGGTTTTCAAGGTTCACGAGTTGTTCCGGAGTTGACGACGCGCGCACGGTGACAGAGCAGTGTGAACTTCTGCGGGCGGGCATTCAGGAACACCGCGAGTCGATATGCACCGAACTTCAGCAGAGTTGTTACTCCGGCCAGTCCGAGCAGATTCTTGCAGGCTGGCTGGATTCTTTGGATACGATGATCCGGCAGGCGCGGACGAGGAAGACCTGCTCGTGGATTGTCGAGGGAACGGAGGAGGCCGAGGCGCCATTGAACTATCTGGACGACGGAGACGCGGCCTTGAGACGCATATAAGGAACCGGCTCCGCAAAAAATAATGGTGTTTTGCCGCCGACCGGGGCATTATTCCGACCGTGACCAGACTTCCCTTGAATGGCGTGCCGATTTTTGCAGGGCTTAATGAGCGGGCCATGCAGATTTTTCTGGAGCATGCCAAAGAGATAACGGTCCCGGACGGCGAAGTGATCGCACGGGAAGGGGAAACCAATGATTGCATGTATCTGATCAAGGCGGGCGAGGTGTCCATCTTCAAGAGATTTGGCACGCCCAGCCCGGTCAAATTGGCGACGCTTGGGCCGGGACAGTGCTTTGGCGAGATGTGCGTCCTGGAAACGCAGCCCCGTAACGCGACGGCACAAACCGCCGGCCAGACCACGGTGGTGAGCGTTCCAACCTCCGCCTTTTTCCAGCTTTACCAGAAGGCGCCAGAACAATACTGCATCATTCTGCTGAACATCGCCCGCGATCTGTCGCGCCGGCTGCGCCAGTTGGGTGAGGCCTTCGCGGCCCGCGATTAGCGGTCATTGCAGCAAGCGGCGCAGAACCGCCCAGACATTTTCCGCCACTATTTTGTGGCCTTCCGGCGTGGGATGAATTCCGTCCGGCAAATTCAAATCCGGCTTGCCGCCCACGCCCTCCAGCAGGAACGGGATCAATGCGGCGTGGTTCTTCGCCGCCAGCCCGGGATACATTTTGTTGAAAGCCCCGACATAATCGGGACCCATGTTCGGCGGCATTTTCATGCCGGCGATGACGATCTGTATCGCCGAGTTTTTTTGCCGGAAGCGGTCGATGATGGCCTGCAAATTGGTCCTGGTGGAGTCCACCGGCAAACCTCGCAACCCGTCGTTGCCGCCCAGTTCCAACAGCAAGACATCGGCCTTGCGCCGCAGCAGCCAATCGACGCGCTGCAATCCATCGGCGGTGGTGTCGCCGCTGACGCCCGCGTTGAGCACCTTGAATTTCAGTCCGGCGGCGTCGATTTTCTTTTGCAGCAAAGCGGGCCAGGCTTGATCGGGATCGACCCCGTATCCGGCGGCAAGGCTGTCGCCGAGAATCAGGATCGCTTTGGGTGCGGCGGCCGCCGGGAGCGGCGCGGATGAAACGAGCGCAGCCAGGAGCAGCAAGAAGCACTTTCTCGAAAGAAGCATCGAAGACATCATCGGTTATTGGGAAGGAATGTCCAAGTGTTTCGCGCTTCGACATTGGTCGTTCCTCGATTAAGATTAGGATTGAGATTAGGATTGGGAGCCAATGGAACCTTCACATGTCACGGCCAATGGAGCCATTTTGGAAGTCAAGCATCTGACCAAGGAGTATGCCAGTGGCGGCGCGACTCTCACGGTGGTCAGGGACGTATCCTTCTCGATTCCCGCCGGATCGACCGGCGCCATTGTGGGGCCGTCCGGCAGCGGCAAGACGACGTTGCTCGGATTGTGCGCGGGACTGGATCAGGCAACGTCGGGCGAAGTGGTACTGGACGGCATACAACTTGGAGCGCTGGATGAAGACGGGCGCGCGGCGGTGCGCAACAGGAGTGTTGGGTTCGTTTTTCAAAGTTTCCAACTCATCCCCACGCTGACCGCGCTGGAGAATGTCATGGTGCCGCTGGAATTGCGCGGCGAGGCGGGGGCGGCGGGGCGGGCGCGGGAATTGCTGGAGCGGGTAGGACTGGAGGGGAGGTTCTCGCATTTTCCGGCGCAACTTTCGGGAGGCGAACAGCAACGGGTGGGGTTGGCGCGGGCATTTATCAACCGGCCCAAGGTCCTGTTTGCGGACGAGCCGACCGGGAATCTCGACGAGGAGACAGGACGCCGGGTCATCGACAGTTTGTTCGCGCTGAACGCGGATTCCGGAACCGCGCTGCTGATCGTGACGCACGACGCGGAACTGGCCGGGCGCGCGGAGCGGATCATCCAACTCAGGGCGGGGGCGGTGGTTGCCGGCGCGTGAAAGCTTTGCTCAAACATCTGTTGTCCGCCTGGACATGGCGCATGGCCTGGCGCGACAGCCGCACCAACCGCGGGCGGCTGCTGTTGTTTTCGTCGTCCATTGTGCTGGGAGTGGCGGCGCTGGCGGCCATAGGGTCGCTGGGGAAAAACCTGGAAGGCGCCGTCGCGGAACAGGCCAGGACATTGCTGGGGGCCGATCTGGCCCTGTCGTCGCGGCAGCCTTTTTCGAGCGCGGAAGAACAGTTGTTGACAAGCCTGGGCGGACGCCAGGCGCGGGAAACTTCGTTTTCGTCCATGATTTATTTTCCAAACGGAGGCGGCACCCGTCTGGCCCAGGTGCGCGCGTTGGGCGGGCCTTTTCCCTTTTACGGGCGGTTGGAAACCGAGCCGGCGGCGGCGGCGGACGAATTTCGCCTGGGGCACGGTGCGTTGGTCGAGGAGAATCTGCTGATTCAATTCGGGGCCAAGCCTGGCGATAATATCCGGCTGGGCAAGCTGACCCTGCCGGTCATGGGTGTATTGAAAAAAGTCCCGGGCGAAAGCGCGGCGCTGGCGGTCATTGCGCCGCGGGTCTATCTGCCGATGAGCGACCTGGCGCAAACCGGATTGCTCAACGGGGGCGGCCTGGCCCGCTACAGGGTCTTCTTCCAATTCCCATCCGGCGCCGACGTCGCGAGAATAGTCGCGGGCGTCCGGCCGCAACTGGACCGCTTCCGCCTCGGCGTCGAGACGGTCGAGTCCCGGCAGCGCGAACTGGGACGGACCATGGACAACCTTTATCATTTCCTGAATCTCGGCGGCCTGGCGGCCTTGCTGTTGGGGGGCATCGGGGTGGCCAGCGGGGTCCAGGCGCATGTCAAACAGAAACTCGGGACGGTGGCGGTGTTGCGCTGCCTGGGCGGTTCCGTCGGGCAAACCTTCGCCATTTACGCGGCGCAGGGGATTGCCTTGGGGCTGGCGGGGGCGCTGGCCGGCTCGGCCCTGGGTGTGGCCGTGCAGGCCGCTGCGCCGCGCGCCGTGGCCGATTTCATTCCGTTCAACTTTCAGTTTCAGACATCTTGGCCGGCGGTTGGAAATGCGGCGGGGATCGGCTTTGGTCTGTGTCTGCTTTTTGCTCTGTGGCCGTTGCTGGAAGTGCGGCGCGTCGCGCCGCTGGCCGCGCTGCGCCGCGCTTATGAAAACACAAAAGCGCAGCGCGACCCGCTGCGCTGGCTGGTGGGAGGCTGCCTGGCGGCGGGCATTGCCGCATACGTTCTCGGGCAGGGACGCGACTGGCGGATCGGCCTTGGATTTTGCGGAGGATTGGCGGCCGCCATGGCCGTGCTGGCGGGGACGGCAAAGGGCCTGGTCTTTCTCACGCGGAGATTCCTGAGTCCGGCCCTGCCGTTCGCGTTGCGCCAGGGTCTGGGCAATTTGCACCGGCCCAACAACCGGACTCTTTTGCTGCTGCTGTCCCTGGGGTTGGGCGTGTTTCTGATGGTGAGCATCCGGATGCTTCAGCACACCCTGGCCACGGAATTGATCGTGCCGGGCGGCAACCAGCCCAACGCCGTCCTGTTCGACATTCAACCCAGCCAACAGAAAGCCGCGGCCGAGTTGGTCCGGTCCATGCATTTGCCGGTCCTGGATGAATTGCCCATCGTGACGATGCGGCTCAGTTCGATCAAGGGCCGCAGCGTCGAATCGCTTCTGGCAGACAAACAAATCCATATTCCCTCCTGGGTTTTGCGCCGGGAATACCGCTGCACCTACACCGATCACCTGCGCGACGCCGAGAAGGTGGTCGCGGGCCGCTGGATCGGGCAGGCGGGCAATGCGACCAACCCCGCGCCAATTTCCCTGGAAGCAGGCATCGCCGAGGATTTGCACGCCGGGCTGGGGGATGAAATTGTGTTTGATCTCCAGGGCGTGGCGGTGACGGGGCGCGTGGCCAGCCTGCGGGAGGTCAATTGGCGGCGGGTGCAGCCGAATTTCTTTGTGGTTTTCCCGCGGGGCGTTTTGGAAAGCGCGCCCAGTATGAACGTACTGGTGACGCGGGTGGAATCCAGCGCCCAATCCGCGCTGCTGCAACGCGCCGTGGTGCAAGCGTTCCCGAATGTTTCGGTGATCGACCTGACGCTTATCTTGCAGACACTGGATGCCATTCTGGGCAAAGTGGCGCTGGCCATGCGGTTCATGGCGCTTTTCACCGTGCTGACCGGTGTCCTTGTGCTGGCGGGCGCACTGGCCAGCGGAAGATTCCAGCGCGCGCGGGAGAGCATCCTTTTGCGGACGCTGGGCGCCTCGCGCCGCCAAATCCATTGCATCCTGGCTGTTGAGTATTTGAGCCTCGGCACTCTGGCAGCGGCGACAGGGGGTTTGCTGTCGCTGGCGGCGGTTTGGGCATTGGCGCGGTTTGTTTTTCACATTCAGTTTGTGCCCGAGGCGGCGCCGCTGTTGTGCGCCCTGGTTGCGACACCCGCCCTGACGGCTGGTCTCGGCCTATTCATGAGCCGCGGCATCCTCAGCCAGCCTCCGGTGGTTGCCTTGAGAAGCGAGGATGTGTAAAGAAGAATTTAAAATTTGAGATTCTAGTCCAGCGTGAGATTGGCCCGGTCTTCGCCTATGAAACCCGCGTTGACAGGTTTTGGGGCGGTGATGAACAATCTGTCCGCCGTGACCCTGCCCGATTTCAAAAGGTAGGCTTCAACCTGATTGGCCCGGTTTTGCATCAACTGGCGAAAGTCGTCGCTGGTAATGTCGATTTTTTGCAGGAGTTGTTCTTCCATGCCGGCCCGTTCACTTTGCGCGACAGCGGCCCCGGCGACTTGGGCCTGCCGGCTTATTTCCACGGGCGGCGAGGTCAAGGCCCAACCCGGGTGCGACACGAAAACCATGTGCGTTGCTCCGTGTGCAAGGGGCGGGGCGGCCGGAGGGGGCAAATTCGGGGCGGGATTGTTGCGGGGCAATGGCCCGGACGCGCCCGGCACGCGATTGGTTTCGGGCGGATGGTAAGCGCCGAAGGTGTTGCTGTAAACCGCGGCCAACAGCCGGTCATGGTCGGCGGGTTGCAGCACGACTTCATCCACGGAGGCGGGCGGTTTGCCGGCATCGGTCATTTCCTTGATGAGGAGCGCCTTGAGCCGGCGCTGGAGCCTGGCGCGGGCCATGACTTCGCGGTCGTTCACGGGATCGACGGAGCCGTTGATTTCCAAAGTCAATTCGGGCCGGTCGTAAAGGGCCTTGGACAGTGTGTTCAATTTGTTGGTTTCCGCCGCGGGAATGACCGCCAGGCCGGGATCAAAGGCGACGAAGCTCAATTCATCGCCGCCGCCGAACATTGCGCCCAGCAGCGAAAACGGCGAAGTGGCCGCCTTGACGAGGAGATTCTCGACCACTCCCCAAATGATCGGACCCAGCTTGAATTTGGGATCGTCCACCCGCCCATGCACTGGAACGTCGAGCTTGATGCGGCCATTGCGGTCCTTGAGCAAGGCGATGGCGAGTTTGACGGGCAGGCTGGTGGCGTTGGTGCTGCCGTTTTTTGGGCCGAGGGTGAGTTGGTCGATGAAAATGAAATTGGACGCATTCAAAGCTTTCTGGTTGATGTCATAATGCAGGGCCAGGGAAAGTTTGCCCTTCTCCAGGGGACGGCCGACGTATTTTTCGGTGTAGGGGCTGAGCGCGGTCAGTCCGGTGTTGGTGAAGGCGACGGAGACGTCCACAAAAAGTTTGTCCGGCATGGGATTGAGTGTGCCGGTGACACTGAAGGTCGAGAACTGATCGACTTTGCCTTTGACGTCCACCGCGGCCGGGGTCTGCACGAGGGAGGAAATGCCTTTGACGCTGCCGCTGGCGTCCTGAACGTCAAAAGTGCAGTTTGGCTCGAGGGAACGGTCGGCAAAATGGAGGGAGGCATTCTCAAAGACAAACTCGCCAAGAGTGATTTCCGGGATGGTGTTCGTCGTCGGGGGCGGTGTGTTGGTCTGCGCAGGGGCGGCCTTTTTCTCCGGCAGGATGGTCAGGATGTTCAAGCGATGATCCGGGCCGATGATCGCACTATTGTCCGCGTGGACGAACTTGATCTGGTCAACGTGGAACTTGTCCGGCTGCAAGGCCGCGTCGATGCCGGTGATGTCGAGTGAATCCCATTTGGCCAGGTTCTCGAACAGCACTTCATCGGTCACGGCAAAATCGCGCACGGAGAGGTTGCCGGCGAAGGCAACCAAAGGAGCGCCCTGCCCGGCGGGAGAATAGCGGGCGTGGCCGTCGATGTTGAGCGCGCCGCGCGTGATCGACATTTTGAGTTGTTCATCGAGGTAGGGCTGGATCATGCGCAGGTCCAGATTGGTCACGCCAATCAGCACGTCGGCCCACGGGGGAATGAGCGTGAGGGCGCCATTCACGCCGGTCGAGCCGGTCTCCTGCATGCGCAGGGAGAGCGCCAACGTCACCGGGGCGTTGCTTTGATTGGAGACGTTCTTCAAATTGAGATTGAGTTTGTCGATGTTGAACATCGCCGGCTTGGGGGGCTGTCTATCCTCGGCTTTGATGGCGTAATTGTCGAAGGCAATTTCGTCGATCTTGACCGACCAAGGCGGGGTGGTGGCAGGGGCGGAAGGGGCTGAGGCCGACTTGGGCTGGGGGACCAGATTGGCCAGGAAATTGATGGTCCCATCCTGGTTCCGGCGGACCAATATGGAGCCATCCTCCGATTTGATCTGCCCGACCCTTGCCGTGCGCCGGGCCACACTAGCCTCGACTTGCTTGAGGGATAGCGAGGGGATCGTCAAAACATCCTCCCCGGTATCCGGCGTTTTCAGTCGGAGGCGGCTCAGTGTCACCATCGCGTTGGAAACCTCCAGGTTGAGCGCATTGGTGGCGGAGTCATAACGATAATCCGCCGAAGCGTCGAGCTGGCCGTCGGCGATTTCAAAGAGGGCGTAGTCCTGGCTGTAGGGCTTGTACTTGCCGAGCTTGAACCCGCCGAGCCGGATCGTGCCGGTCGCCTGCAGCGGGTTGACGGTGACATGGCCCGTCCAGCCGATGGTTTCGCCGGAATCGCCGGTGGCGACAAGCCCGTGAGGACTGCTCTGATCGAGCAAGGTGGTGAAATCCGTGAGATTGACGTTGATGGGCTGGTAGCGGATTTTGAAGGGGCTGCGGCGCGTCTGATCCTCGAAGGCCACCGCGCCGTTGGTGATGAGGAGATGACGCACGATGATTTGCGGCAGCGGCTGAGGAGGCGGAGGCGGTTGGGGCGCGGGCGATGGGCTGCCGAGCAGATTGGCGAAATTGAAGGCGCCATCCTTGAGATAAGTGATTTGGGCGAAGGGATCCTGCAGCGAAATGTCAGCGAAGTTCCAGCTCCGCCTGAAGATGGAGGAGAGTTGGAACCTGACGTAAAACTCGCTGAATGAACTGAAGACGCCGCCGTTGGTTTCCTTCAATGAAAAGCCGTCGATGGTCAGCGAAAAGGCGTAGGGGTTGAATTTGACGCGCTCGACGGCGACCCGCCTTTTGGTGATCGGCGGCAGGCGTTTGAGCATCTGCGATTTGATGACGGCCGGAACGATGAAGAACCCGGTGACGGTGTAAAGAACCACCGCCGTTCCCAACGCAATCAGCCATTTGGTTCGTCTTGACATATTAGCCGCCGGATCGGTTGTCATAAGTTTTTTGGCCAACGGAAAATTAAGTCGTCCGCCTCAAAAGGCAACCGAAAAATAATGGACAACGGATAATTACCCGGGCGGCCAGCCACATGGAGATAGAATCACTTTGAGTCGCTTTTACAAGTTGGCGCGGCAAGCCCGCCTGCAACAAAGTGGCGATGGAAAACAATCGCTGTGATCTGCTTTGACCGGGGTATGTCCGGGTGTGAGTTTGCATGAGGCAGGTTGCCTGCAATCCTGCCTCCTTGCGGAGCGGGGGCGGGAGCCCCGGCGACGGTGGATGCCTTCATAATTCCCATTTCTGCCTGCCGCAATTTCAACGTGGCTTCATTGGCCAATCATCGGTCTATAGCTTAGCATATATGCCAAGTAAACCATTATTTATCTTTAACTATTTTTGTAATCGGCATCTGAAGGCGCAAGGACTCCCGACTTGAATGGCTCGCGCAAGACCCTCCGCTTGACCGATGACAACCGCTTTGAGACGATTCGAGAGGTTAAGCGGACTTGGGGCATCGGACGCGGCGAGGGCCCGGCTGGTTGTTCGTCTGCATAATTGACCCGGTGAAAACTCCATGATTATTGCTCAAATCCCAATGGACCTGCGACGATTCATCATCGGCAGTTCTTCGATTGCCGGCATTGTCGCGGCCATGCTCCTTTCCACCACCACCGATGCACAGGATCGTTCGCCGCAAGAGCGGGCTGGCGCGCATTGGACGAACGTACCGCGACAAGTCCTGGCATTTTACTATGGTTGGTATGGCAACCCCGCCATCTCGGGCGAGTGGGTGCATTGGAACGAGGTGGATGCGTCAGCCAGGAAGATTGGGGGCGTCACCCATTATCCGGCACTAGGCCCGTACGACAGCCATGACCGCAAGCTGGTCCTGCAACATTGTCTTTGGGCCAAAAATTCCGGTCTCACCGGGTTCATCGCGACTTGGTGGAGACCGGGAGATTTTCATGATCAGGGTCTGCCTCTGCTTCTCGAAGCGGCAGAAAAGCACGGACTGTCGATCACGGTGTATCTTGAAATCGCGCAAAACCAGGATGATGCCGTCAAAGAACTGCTCTATATACTGGCTCGTTACGGCAAACATCCGGCCTGGTTGAAAGTGGACGGCAAACCGGTCGTATTTATATATGAACGCGCCGTTAATCAAATTAAACTGGCTGGCTGGCGCCGGGTCATGGACGAGGTCAACAAAAAGTATCGGGGCGGGGCGGTGTTTGTGGGCGATCAAATCACCCAACAGGCGGCCAAAATATTTGACGGCGTTCACACCTACAATCCCACCAGTTACATCGCAGGCAAAACTCCTGAACAGATCCGCGCCTGGGCACATGCCGCCTACCCTGATTGGGTGAGAATCGCCGGAAAGGATCGCATCGCTTGTCTAACCGTCATCCCCGGCTACGATGATGGCAAATTGGGACGGCCGGATCCCCGCCCCATTACAGGCCGCCACGATGGGGAAACCTGCAAAGTTCTCTTCGAGGAAGCGGTGGCGGCCAACCCTGATTGGATTCTCCTCACGAGCTGGAACGAATGGCACGAAGGGAGCGAAATTGAGCCTTCGGTTGAATATGGCGACCGCTCCCTTAAAGTGGTGTCGGCATTCGCTCCAAGCTTCACGAAGCTCCCACCCAGGGCGCACTAAAAGGGGTTCGCTTGGTTTTAAGTTGCTTGGCGAATATTGGCGGCGGGGGCATGATGGGGAGGATCGGTTGGTAAGCTGTGAACCCTGCGTTACATGGATGACACACCAGACATGGGCGGCCTTGCCCCGGCCATCCCGGCGCGCTCCAAACGGCAGGCGATGGATTGGAGCCTGGTGCTGGCCAGCCAGGACATCGCCGCCATCATCAACCGCGGGGAGAGCGGCTGGGAATTGATTGTTGACAAACCGGAACACGAGCGCGCCCAGGGCGTGCTGCTGCAGTATCAAATTGAAAACCGGGGCTGGGGGTGGCGGCGGGAAGTGCCGGGGACAGGCGTCATTTTCCACTGGGGCAGCGTGTTTTGGGCGGTGGGGATTGCGGCGTTTTATTGGTGGAGCACGGTCCGGTATCCGCAGATGAAGAGCGCCGGGATGGTGGACAGCCAGGCGGTGTGGCATGGGCAATGGTGGCGGTTGTTCACCGCCGTGACTTTGCATGAGAACATTCCCCACCTTGTGAGCAATGCCGCGACCGGCATTCCGTTGCTCGGGCTGGCCATGGCGGGTTACGGACCGGGCGTGGGTGTGCTGGCCGCGTTCCTGGCCGGGGTGGCCGGGAATTGCGCGAGCGTGATGCTTGACCCGGTGGCGCACGAAAGCCTGGGGGCTTCGGGGATGGTGACGGGCGCACTGGGGTTGATCACGGTTCAATCCTTTGCATCCTGGAGGAGAAATGGGGGCGGCGTTTCGTTCCTTCCGCGCGCCCTGGCGGGTGGGGTGCTTATTCTTGTGTTGATCGGCTTCACGCCGGGGACGGACCTGGCCGCGCACGTCGGCGGTTTTCTGGCCGGCGCGGTCATGGGCCTGGCGCTGGCCGGGGCGCCTCCCGGCGCGCTGCAACGGCTGGCGCCGAACCTGGCGGGGGGCATCGCGCTCGCGGCCTTGGTGCTGGTCACATGGCGGCTTGCCAGCCGCTGACTCCTCGTGGCGCGCGCCGCTTCATGGCGGCAAAACATGCGTCACCGGTATAATCAGGCAAACGGGAGGGGTCACACAATCTTCAATAGTGTAACTCGTCGCGAAGGTTTGCTGCGGGTCAACCGGACAGATCGGGAGCACGCCGCTGCCCCGGCCCAGATAGGGCTGGATATCGGTCCCAGCGGGGACGGCTGTCCCCACCTGCCCCTGCTCCAACGCCCATTGTTGTTTTGCCGCGTCAATCATCCGCAGGTTGTCGATGCACATATTGGTTTGAGAAGTTACGCGGGCGCGCACGAAGTTGGGAATGGCGATGGCCGCCAAAAGCCCAATTATTGCCACCACAATCATGATCTCAACCAATGTAAATCCCTTCCTGCCCCATTTCATGGTTTGCATAGTACTGCCTTTCCGTCCCGGCGGCTGTGAACCATGCAAAAGGCGCTTTTATAATAGGACAATAGTTGTTCACCAATTGCCTTCTGCAAAACCGTAAAGACTCGATTGATAGCAGGGACCACGCCACAAGTATATGCGGGGCGGTTGTATGAATACAACAAGCATATTTTCCCCGGTGTCACCGGGGACGGCTTCTGTGTAAGTTATTGGTGTTTAATATTTTATGCATTGCCCATTTTCCCCGATTTGGCGGGCATAAACCAAAGGGCGATGCAAACCAGCGCCGCCCACGCGGCCAGAAGTGCCCCAATCCGGAACATTTTGTCCTTGTACACCAAGATGACTTCATGCCGCCCCGCAGGCACTTCCACGGCCTGGAACGCATAATTGGCGCGCCACAATGGGGCAGGCTTTCCATCCACCTGCGCTTTCCAATCATGGTAGTAAGATTGGGAGATAAAGACCATGGCCGGGCCTGGCGACTCAACCTGGATGTTGACTTTGCAGGCGCGGAATTGTTGGCCAATGATCCGCGCGGCCGGTTCCCGTTTCGCCGTGACCCGCGATTTGGCTTCCGGCGGCAGATAAACAACCTTGTGGAAATCGACGTTGGGTTTTCCGATGGCGCTGAAGGCGGTTTGATCGCCGGCGAAGATTGGTTCCTGTCCGGCGGTCACGACCGGCAGGAAGGTCGTGCGCGGCATCCAGTCGAGAATTCTGTCCGGGGCGATGGTTTGGGAAACGCCCAGAAAATCTTCCAGCCTGTCCAGATCCACGCCGCTGTGCCAGTCCAGCAGCCAGAGGACTTTGTCGGTGTCCCGCAGATAGAGCGAGAAGAAGCCGTCCACTTTGGGGAAATTATCCAGCAGATTGCAATCGCTCAAGAACACCGCCCTGTCCAACAGATAGGTGGTTTTCACATCGTCGGCGGGCTGGTAATAGATGTGGCGCGCCGCAAAAGGGGAAATCATCAGCCGTGACTCCCCCAGTTTTGGCGCCGGGTTGAGCTTGTCAAACAATTGCCCGAAGCCCGGATCGTACACCGAAGCGTCCACGGATGGGTTCTGCCAGGGCAGGGCGGTGAGCAGATCAAGCCAGCAGAGCGCGGCCAGGAGAAGAACAGTCCGAGGGCGTTGGGCGGGGCGCGCGGCAAAATAATAGACCGCCCATAAGAACGCCGCCAAAAAGCCCAGACGCAGCCGCGCATTGCCCAACGTGGCCGGCCATGAGCTGCCCGGCACAGGATGCACGCGGGCGATCCACAGAATTGTCCCAATCAGAAGGACGATCCCGCCGCCGCACCACATTTCCGCCCGCCAGGCGCGCGTCCCTCCGCCCGGCTGATTATCATAATGGCCCACCGCGAACGCCGCCAGCAGGGGCAGGAGCGCCGATGGAATAATCACGAACTTGATTGGAAAACGAAAAAGTCCGAGGAAGGGGAGCAATCGTTGCAGCCAGGGATAAACTTGCGCATGGTCACCCAGCGCCAGGACCAGGCTGGCCGCAACGAGTCCGCCGATCACCCAAACCCGCCAAACTCTCCGCCGCCACAAAGCAACCGCCGCCAAAAACACAATCCCGATACCCGCGTAATACGACTGGGTCCAGTACTGGGTCGCTTGCACCGCCATGCCTTGCCAATCTGTAGTCTGGAACATTGGCACGAGAAAATTCGCCCAACCCCAGGCGGGCATGGACCATTTCGACGTGCCGTAATGGGCGTTCCGGTTGCAATCCAGCGCAAAATCGGCTGTGGGCAGCAATTGCGCCGCCGCCAGGCAGACCGCCAGAAAGCCCATTATCAGAAAGCGCCGCGCCCAAACCCGGGCGGGCGCTTCCCCGGTGGCGCATTCCATCAGGCCCATCACCAGCAAAATCAACCATGTGAAAACAATCGATTCCGGTCCGCCGGCCAGAACCTGCAGGGCCGCCGCCAGCGCGGCCGGAACCAGTTTTCGCCCGCCCGCCTTCCAGCCCGTCTCTGTCAACAAGATGACCCAGGGAATCCAGGCGAAGGTGGCGATGTGGCTGGGCCACATCAGGAAATTGAGGGTGAGTCCGTTGAAGGCGAAGGCCGCCGCGGCCAGCGCCGCCCCCGCCCGCGAACCCGTCCAGCGCGCCGCCAGGAAATACATCCCCATGCCGCCGAGGAAAAGATGCAGCAGGCAGAAAAACGGCAGCGACCACGTCAGGGGAAGCAGCAGGTAGAGGAGCGAAGGCGGATAGAGCGACAGCGTGTTAAACTGGGCCAAAAACGGGAGGCCGCAGCAATTCATCGGATTCCACCACGGCAATTGCCCCTGCCAAAAGCACTGGCGTTGGAATGAAGCGACTGGATAACTGAAAACGCCAAAATCCCGCACCGCAAAAGTGTCCAGCCCGAGCAACACATTCCAGAAAGGGATGAAAACAAACAAGGCCAGCAGCAGGGCGAAACGGCGCGGGGCGCACCAATCGCCGCCGGCCCCCGCCGCGCGAGGCGCGCCCGCCGTTTTCATGTTGGAAGGGTCGCTCACATTCCAGGCAATCGCCAATGACAGATTTTCAACGACCGATTGTCAATTGGAAAGCCCGGAATCTTGATGCCGGGTTGCCGATGTTTCGCGGTTGCCGCGGGACCCATTCTCCGGCTAGGTTCTCTTATGGCACAGGAGTTCGATACGATTGGCATCATCGCGGGCAACCGCTCGCTGCCGCTGGTCTTCGCCCGACAGGCGAAGGCCCTGGGCGTGAAACGCCTGGTGGCCGTGGCCTTCGAAAATGAAACCGATCCCGAATTGGCGGGGTTGGTGGATGAGATTGTCTGGCTCAAGGTCGGCCAGTTGGCGAAGATGATCTCGGCCTTGAAGGAGCGGGGGGTCGCCTGCTGCGTGATGCTGGGGCAAATCGCGCCCAGGAATTTGTTCGATCTACGGCCCGATTTTCGCGCCGTGACCCTGCTCCTGAAGTTGAAGGAAAAAAATGCGCAGTCGCTCTTTGGCGCGGTGGCGGACGAATTGAAGAAGGATGGTATCGAGTTGATCGAGCCGGTGCGCTGGCTGCGTCCGCTGATGCCGGAGACCGGGTTTTGTTTGGGACCGGCGTTGAGCGGGAAGCAAGAGGCCGATGTGGCGTTGGGATTGCGCATCGCCAAGGAGGTTTCCCGGCTGGAGATTGGGCAGACGGTGGTGATCAAGGAGGGCACAGTGCTGGCGGTGGAAGGCTTTGAAGGGACGGATAATTGTTTGCGGCGGGGCGGGTCGCTGGCCGGGAGCAGCGGCGGCGCAGTGGCCGTCAAGGTGGCCAGGGACAAGCATGATTTGCGGTTTGACATTCCGTGCATCGGAATAAGCACGCTGGAAACCTGCCGGGAGGCGGGGATCGCGGCGCTGGCGTTTGAATCAGGCAAGACGCTGCTGATGGACCGGGAGTTGATTGAGGCGCTGGCCAGGAAATACAAGATCAGCGTGGCGGCTTGCCGAGCAGGTTGAATTGGGGGGTTGTGTTGGATTGGGAATTAGTGTTGAATCAGCGGGCTGATGAATACAACGCATCCTTTTACAACCACGGCGTTTGAAGTGGCCGGGTACCGGACGATAAAGAATTTTGGGGTGGTGCGCGGGATTGTGGTGCGGTCGCGGTCGGTGGTGGGCAACTTCGGCGCGAGCATCCAGAGCTTCTTCGGCGGGAACATCACCATTTACACCGAGCTGTGCGAACAGACGCGGGACGACGCTTTTCGGGACATGATCACCCACGCCAACCAATTGAACGCCAACGCGGTGATCGGAGTGCGGTACGACGCCACGGAACTGGCGCCGGGCATCACGGAAGTGTTGTGCTACGGCACGGCGGTGCAGGTGGAACCGGCCGCCCCCGTCACCGCGCCGCCCGGCCACACGCCTCCGTAAGGAGCACCTTTTTTATGTCAGGACACAGCCGATGGGCCAAGGTGAAGCATTTCAAGGGCGGGATTGACGCCAAGCGCTCAAAGATATTTGCGAAGTTAAGCAAGGAAATCAGCATCGCGGCGCGGCTGGCGGGAGGAGACGCGGCGATGAACCCGCGTTTGCGCATGGTGTTGTTGAAATGCCGCGCCTCCAACATGCCCAATGACAATATCGACCGCGCCATCAAGCGCGGCACCGGCGGCGGCGAAATGATCGAGTACACCGACCTGCATTACGAAGTCTTCGGACCGCATGGCGTGGCCATCCTGGTGGAATTGAGCACTGACAACAAAAACCGCACGGCGGCGGAAATCCGCAGTTTGCTGGCCAAGAACGGCGGGACGATCGCCACCACCGGCTCGGTCAGCCGGCTTTTTCAGCGCAAGGGGCAGATCATTGTGCTGCGCGAGGCGGCGGGCGAGGATCAATTGATGGAGCTGGCGCTGGAGGCCGGCGCGGAAGATTTCAAGAGCGACGCGGAAGGTTTCGAGATACTGACCGATCCCGCGCGCCTGGAGGCGGTGCACAAGGCGGTTGAAGCCGGGGGGATCAAGGCCGCCGGGGCCGAAGTGACGTGGCTGCCGGTCAGCACGGTTCCGGTGAACGACGCGAAGGCCGCCGAAGAAGTCAACCGCCTGGTCGAGTTGTTGGAGGAGCACGACGATGTCAAAGATGTTTACTCCAACGCGGAATTTCCGGCATGACATGGGTTGGTGATACGCTCTTTGCGCGGCTGCTCCGCCACCTGGCGCGGGTGGTGTGCCGCTATCCGCGATGGTTTATTTATCCGCAGATCCTCCTTTTTGTCCTGAGCGTGGTCTATACCACCAGCCATTGGAGGGAGGACATGGACCAGGACAACCTCGTCGGAGGCGCCACCCACGACGTCTATATGAAGTTCCGCGAGGAATTTCCCGGGGAGGACGAACTGGCCGTGGTGGTGCAAAGCGGCGACATGGAGCGCAACCGCCAGTTTGTGGAGAGGCTGGCGGCCCGGCTGGAGCCGGAAACCAATTTATTCACCGATGTATTTTACAAGGGGGACTATGTGGCGCTGGGGCGCAAGGCGCTGTTGTTCGCGCCGGAAGACGATTTGAAGCAGTTGCAGCAGGCCCTCAAGGATTACCGGCCGTTCGTGGAGGAATTCACCGAGGCCACCAACCTGGATTCATTTTTCGGGCTGATCAACAAACAATTTCGAACCGCCAAACAGGAGGAGAACGCGGAAAACAATGCGCTGATCAGCGCCATCCCCGCTTTGCAACGCATCGTGGACCAGGCCTCGGACAGTTTGTCCCGCCTGGGGACGCCGGTTTCGCCGGGCGTCACCGCGCTCTTTGGCAATTCGGAGGAAGCGGAGAGGCGGATGTACACCACCTTCGCCCACGGCCAGATTTACCTCGTGACGGCCCGGGCGCGCAATCCGGACGTGGAGGCGGCAGCAGTTGAACGAATGCGGGAATTGATGCGGCAAACGGAGATCGAAGTGCCCGGTTTGAACGCCGGGCTGACCGGCAAGCCGGTGCTGGATTATGACGAAATGCAGCAGGCAAAACGGGATGCGCTAAAGGCTTCCGTGGTGGCGCTGGTCATTTGCTCGCTCATTTTCATTTATGCCTACCATCAAACCGGGCGGCCTTTGAAAGCCGTGGCCTGCCTGATCATCGGACTGGGTTACACCATGGCCTTCACCTTCCTGGTAGTCGGCCATTTGAATATTTTGACCATTACATTTGCGCCCATATTGATCGGGCTGGCCATTGATTTCGGCATCCATTTGATCACGCGTTATGAAGAGGAAATGCGCAACGGCCATACTCCGGTCCAGTCGGTGGACCGGGCCATGGTCTTCACCGGGCAGGGCATTGTCACCGGAGCGCTGACCACGGCCATGGCCTTTCTGGCCATGGGCTTGACCGACTTCAAGGGTATCCAGGAGATGGGCATTATTTCGGGGGGCGGCCTGGTGCTGTGCCTCATTCCGATGATGACGCTGCTGCCGGTATTGCTGATGAAGGGCCGGCAGAATGTTATTGACCATGAACAGGGCAGGGAGGTCCAACAACGGGCGCGGATCGAAGACTTCTGGCTGCAACGGCCGGCGCTGGTGGTTGTTGTGACGCTGCTCTTCTGCGCGGCCGCGTCCCTGCAATTCAAGAAGGTTTATTTCGATTACAACCTCCTGCACATGCAAAGCAAGGGCATGCCCATGGTCGTCTATGAGATGAAGCTCCTCAATTCCGGGCAGTCGCTTCTCTCTGCGGCGGTGGTGGCCGACAGTTTGCAGGAAGCCCGGCAAATCGAGACGAAGTTGAGGAAGCTGCCGTTGGTGGCCAGCGTGGATTATGACGACAGGGGCGACCCCATCTTTGATCTGTTGACCCGGGATCAGACCGGCCTGATAAAGCTGGTGAACTCGATTAAAAATGAAGTCGGCAATTTGCGTTTTGCCGACGCGGACACGGAACCCGTCCGCCTGCATGAGCTGAGCGCGACACTCTACAGCACGATGGGCTACATGGGCCAGGCAGCCGACGCGGTGGAAAAGGACCGGCCGGATCTGGCCAAACAATTGCGCTCCCTGCGCCTGTCCATCAGCGATTTCCGCGTCAAAATGCTCAGCGGCGATCCGTCGATTCCGCAGCGGTTGCAAAAGTTTCAAGAGGCTTTGTTCGACGATATTCGCCACACGTTCGAAACGATCCAGAACCAGGATACCAGCAGCCGCTTGAAACCGGAAGATTTGCCGCCCGCCGCCCGCAATCAATTCATCGGCCGCACCGGCAGGTACAAAGTGGCGGTGTTTCCGAACAACGACATCTGGCAGCACGATAATCAGCGGGACTTCATCGCGCAATTGCGCCAGGCCATGGCTCCGCACGGTGACAAAGTAACGGGAACGCCAGTCCAGCTTTACGAATACACGACACTGCTGAAGAACAGCTATCAGCAGGCCGCCCTCTATGCCCTGATTGCGATAGCGTTCATGGTGTTCCTGCACTTTCGGTCCCCAACCTGCGTGATCCTTTCGCTTATGCCGGTGGCCATTGGGAGCACGTGGACTGCCGGATTGATGGGATGGTTTGGCATCCCGTTTAATCCCGCCAATATTATGACACTGCCACTGGTCATCGGCATCGGCGTCACCAATGGCATTCAAATACTGAATCGTGTCGCCGAGGAGCAGAATCCGCGCATCCTGGCCAAGAGCACCGGCAAGGCGGTGTTGGTGTCGGGCCTGACCGCCCTGACCGGGTTCGGCAGCCTGACCCTGGCCAAGCATCAGGGACTTCAGAGCCTGGGTCTGGTGATGGCGATGGGCATCGCCGCTTGCATGATTGCGGCCCTTACGTTTTTGCCGGCGGTGTTGAATATTCTGGCGCGATACGGTTGGACCGTGGCAAAAAAGAAGACCCAGTAGCGACAATGCAAAGTCACCACTGGGTCCGGAGGAACCGAGGTAAAAACCTCAAGTGATACACTAATGATACGAACTAATCAGTCAAAGTCAACGCGAATCTTGTTAAAGATGGCAGCAAAACGCGCATTGCCGGTCTATTTCGATAACGTTAGCGTTAACGTTGGCCGATTTCATTTGAACTCGGAAAAAAGCATGGGGTATTGGAGTGCTTGACGCGCCCATGAGCAAACTTTTAGCATCCTGATGTAAGTGAACAGAAAGCTGATGAACCATAAACTCATCCTCATCTTCTGCCTGGCCCTTGTTCTCCCGGCACTCGGCCAAGAAGAGGACGGGGTGGAGGCAGGGCCGCTTTTCTCGGAGTTTCCGTTGACGCTGACGTCCGGATATCGACGCGAGGCTGCCGGCCCGTTGTATTATTCGCAGCAAACCGGACCGCAATGGCAATGGGCCTTGCCGCCATTGTTTGCCTGCACGCGAACGCCGGAGGTGGATTGGACTGAGGTGGAATTCCTCTACCCAATCATGACCTATCGCTGGTTCGGCGGGGAGTATCGGCTGCAAATCGTGGAGTTTTTGAGTATTGCCGGGGGGAGGAGCATGTCGGAAATCGGGACGAAGCGATGCACGATATTCCCATTTTATTTCCAGCAGCGTTCCGCGGATACGAACCTGAATTATACGGCGCTGGCGCCAATTTACGGCGATCTGAAGAACCGGCTGTTTCGCGACGAGATCCGGTTCCTCCTCTTTCCGCTTTATTCGAAGACGCGCAAGAAGGACGTGGTCACGGATAATTACCTCTTCCCGATTTTCGACGTGCGCCGCGGCGATCACCTGACCGGCTGGCAAATCTGGCCCCTGGCCGGAGTCGAGCACAAAGCGCCCACCCTGTGGACGAACTCGCTGGACGAAGCGGAAACCGTGGGCGGCCATGACCATTATTTTGCCGCCTGGCCGTTTTATTTCCACAACAGAGATGGGCTGGGCACTACCAATGGGGAGACGAGCACGACGGTGGCGCCGTTTTACAGCCAGACGAGATCCGCGGCGCGCGACGAAACGTCCTTCGGCTGGCCGCTGGGCTACAACGTGATCGAAGACCGGAAAAAAAAGTACGAGGAACACGACTTGTTCTGGCCGTTGTTTGTCTTCGCGCATGGGGAGAAGAGGGTGACGCGCATCTTCCCATTTTACAGCCAGGCCCACTACCGCGGTGGCGGGGGATCGATCTCCGGTTTGTTCGACATGTCTCTGGGCGACACAACCAATACGCCACCGCCGGCCAAATCCGATCTGGAAAGCGATTTTTATCTCTGGCCGGTCTATAAGTTCAACCGGCTGGAATCCGCCCCACTGGAACGGCGGCGAACGCGCATCCTGTTGTTTCTCTATTCCGACACGACTGAAAAAAATGCGGAGACGGGCTCCCGGTTTCACCGGACGGATTTTTGGCCGTTCTACACGTATCGGCAGGATAGGGAGGGCAACCGGCGCTGGCAGGCTTTCGCGCTTTTGGAGCCGTTTTTCCCCAACAGCCGCAGCATCACGCGCGAATATTCGCAAATCTGGTCCGTCTGGCGGTGCGAAGAAAACCGCAAGACCGGCGCGGCCAGCCAGTCGCTGCTTTGGAATCTTTACCGCCGCGAAGAGTCGCCGCAGTCGAAAAAATGCTCGCTCTTGTTTGGTGTTTTCCAGTATCAATCAGGGCCGGAAGGAAGGCGCTGGCGCGTCTGCCACGTGACGGTGGGGAAAAAACCGGCGCGCGCCCCCGCGCCTCAATCGTGATGTTCCAACATATCGGAGAAATCATAACGCTGTTTTGGCGAACGCTCCAGGCGCTGCCGCTGTGCTGGCGCCACCGGGGCAAGATCGTTGCCCAACTCTTCGAGATCGGCAACGTCAGTCTCCTGATGGTATGCATCCTGTCGCTTTTTATCGCGGGCGTGGTGGCCCTGCAGACCGGGCCGGTCATGGTTTCGCACGGCTTGGGCAGCGTCGTCGGCGGGATGATTGGCCTGTCCATGTGCAAGGAATTTGCCCCCGTCATGATGTCCATCCTCATTGCCGGGCGCATCGGATCAGCCATGGCCGCGGAAATCGGCAGCATGCGGGTTTATCATGAGATTGACGCCCTGCGCACCATGAATATCGATCCGGTCCATTATCTGGTCCTGCCGCGCATGGTCGCCATTGCCCTGGCCCTGCCGGCCCTGGTCACGTTTTCCAGCCCCGTCGGCTGGTTTGGCGGCGCGCTGGTCAGCGCTCTGAACCAGCGGATCGGGATCAGCTTTGACACTTTTTTCCACAGCTTGCGCGACGAAGTTGATCCAGGGGACATCTTTAACGGGATATTCAAGTCATTCATTTTCGCCCTGGCCATCGGCATCATATCCTGCCATCAGGGTCTGGTCACCCGGGGCGGCCCGCGCGCCATTGGCCGGAGCGTGACCAAGGCGGTGGTGAATTCCATCGTGGTGATTTTGATCCTGGATTACTTCCTGACCCGCATCCTGCTCTACATCCAGAAATGAGCGCCACCCCCAATCAACCGGAGAATGTGAGCGTCGAAGTGAGCGGCCTGCGCAAGAGCTTCGGCAATTTGGAGGTGCTGAAAGGCATCAGCTTCAAAGTCAACCCCGGGGAAATTTTTGTCATCATGGGACCGAGCGGCAGCGGCAAGAGCGTTTTGCTCCGGCACCTAATCGGGTTGGAAACGCCGGACGCCGGGCAAATCCTGGTGCAGGGCGAGCCAGTCGGGGCGAGCGGCGTGCGCGACAGATACCGCATGGCCATGGTGTTTCAGTCCGCCGCCCTGCTCACCTCCTTGAGCGTGGGTGAAAATGTGGGGCTTTATCTGACGGAACATTTTTCCGGGACGCCCGCGGAAATCGCCGCCATTGTGGCCGCCAAGCTCGAGGCCGTCGGCCTGCCCGGCTTGGAGGACCGGTCGCCCGGCGAGCTATCCGGCGGCATGCAAAAACGGGTGGCGATCGCCCGCGCCCTGGTCATGGAGCCGCAGTTGTTTTTGTTTGACGAACCGACGGCGGAGCTGGACCCGCCCATGGCCGTGACCATAGACGAGGAAATTCTGAAGTTGAAGAACCGCACCCACGCCACCTCGATCATCGTGACCCACGACCGCACGCTGGCCTTCAGCCTGGCCGACCGGGTGGCGATGATTTTTGACGGCCAGATTCTCTTTATCGGCACGCCGGACGAGGTGAAACGGCAGACCGAAACCCGCATCCACGAATTCATCTACGCCAAAATGCCAACCTCCAAACCATCCTAAATGTCATGAAAGACTCCGTTGAAAGCAGATTGGGAATGTTCTTTGCCTTTGCCATAATCGCCTTGCTGGTCATTTTGGAATTCGCCGGCGGCCTGGATTACTTCAAGCGCGGCTATCATGTGCATGCCCTTTTCAAGAACGTCCAGGAACTCAAGGCGGGCGACTTCGTCAAGATGGCCGGAGTTCAGGTCGGAAAAGTCGAACTCATCACTCTCACCAACGGCATGGCCGACGTGACGATGAATTTGCAGAGGAACACCGACGTGAAAACGGACAGCAAGGCGGGCCTCAAGTTCACCGGGCTGATGGCGCAAAACTTCGTGGCGATTGAATTCGGCACGCCGGGCGGGGTGCGGGCGGAGGAAGGGGCCTATTTGCAGAGCGTCGAGCAGCCGGACCTGAGCGTGCTCATGGCAAAATTGGACAACGTGGCCACAGGGGTGGAGAACCTGACCCGCAGCTTCAGCGGCGAAAGAATCGACAACCTCCTCGGCCCGATCACCGATTTCCTCAAAAACAACCAGACCAACCTCAGCGCCACCATCGCCAACGTCAGATCGGTGTCGCAACGCATCGCCGACGGCAAGGGGACCGTCGGCAAATTGATTAATGACGACACGCTTTACGTTTCCGCCCTGCAAACGGTCAGCAACGTGCAAAACGATGCCACCAACATTCAGGGCCTGGCCGACGAGGCGCGCTTGTTTGTGACCAATGTCAACCAGACCGTCACCCGCATCAATTCAGGCCAGGGCACCATTGGCAAGCTGCTCAAGGACGACACGCTCTACGTCGAAACGACCGGCTCGATGACCAATTTGCACCAGATTTTGATCAAGATTAACCAGGGCAAGGGCACCGTCGGCCAGTTGATCAACGACGACAGCACCTTGAAGAATCTCAAGCTTTCCATGGAAAAAGTGGACAAGGCGACCGAGAGCCTGGAAGACACCGGCCCGTTGAGCGTGATGGGCACGATGGTCAGCAGCCTGTTCTGACACGTCCGAAATTTATGCTCATGGCGCCGCCGAAAAATTGGCGCGCTTTGATGTCACAAAAAGGAAGCGCCGCCATCTTCGCGGCGACACCGCGTTGCGCCGGGTAATCGCGCAGTGATTCGAAAATGTAGGCGTAGGCCGCCGCGTCTTTGCAGAAGATTTTCCCCAAAAGCGGCGCGGCAAATTTCAGCCAGGCAAAATAAACCATCCGCCACGCCTTGTTCTCCGGCTTGCCGAAATCCAGCGCCAGCACCCGGCCGTTCGGGCGTGCCACCCGCGCCATTTCCTCCAGCCCGCGCTCCCAACTGGCCAGATTGCGCAGCCCGTAACCAATGGTAACAATGTCGAATGACCCGTCGGCAAAAGGGATGTTGAGGGCATCGGCGCAAAGAAATTGCAGCCGCGCCGGACCGGCTGCGTCCGCGGCGTTTTTGGCGCGCTCCCGCGCCACTCCCAGCATGGCGGGACTGAAATCGATCCCGACCACCTCCGCCCCGGCCGCCTGCAAGGCAAAAGCAATGTCGCCTGTGCCGCAACACAGATCCAGCGCGCGGTCACCGGGCTTGACTTCAGCCATCTTGAGCAGGGCGCGCTTCCAACGCCGGTGCAGGCCGAGGCTCTGCACATCGTTGATGAAATCGTAGCGCGGGGCGATGGCGGCAAAGAGGTCGCCCACTTTGGCGGCCCGCTGCCCTCCCGGCTGATAGAATTTATTGCTCATGCGGCAAAACCCGGCCGGGCCATGATGCGCCGGCCGCGCCGGCGGGGGAAGCCTGCATTGGCCGCATAAGAGCTTGACACCGGGCGGGGTTGGGCGGAATGTTTCGCCTGACACAAATGTTATGACTTTAACTATTAAAAGGACTGATATGAAATCTCTACTGATGCTCGCAGCGACACTGGCGGCTTCCACCACGCTCCTGGCGGCGGATGCCACCCCCAAGGATGAAGTGAAAAACGCCGCGCAAAAACTCGCCGCGGCGGACAATTACAGTTGGACCACAACGATGGAGAGCGCGCAGTTCAGCCCCGGCCCCAGCCACGGCAAGACGGAGAAGGGCGGCTATACTTACGTTGATTTCACCATGCAGGACAACACCATCGAGGCTGTCATCAAGGAGGGCAAGGGCGCGATCAAAACCGAGGACGGCTGGAAATCCCTGACCGAAGCAGCCAAGGACAACGGCGAGGGCGGGTTCAATCCGGCCATGATGATATCGCGCCGCATGCAAAATTACAAAGTGCCTGCGGTCGAGGCTGACGATCTTGCCGGCAAGGTGAAAGACCTGGCCAAAGCCGATAGCGTTTATTCAGGCGACATGACCGAGGAAGGCGCCAAGAGTCTGATAGCCTTCGGCAGGCGCGGCGGCCGTCAGGCGCCCCCCGTCACCAACGCCAAAGGCTCGGCCAAGTTTTGGGTCAAGGACGGCGTGCTGACCAAGTACCAATACAAGGTGCAGGGCACCGTCAACCGCAACGGTGAGGACATGGACATCGACCGCACGGTCACCGTGTCGGTCCATGATGTCGGCGCGACCAAAATCACCGTCCCGGACGAGGCGAAGAAAAAGATCTCCTGACGAGGCTTCCTTCCAACCTCCCTCTCCGCCACACCATTGTGGAGGGGCGGGGAGAGGAGGCTCACTTTTTTGATTCCCTTTCCGGCGCCGATTTTTTCTGGCTTGCAATCCATTGAAATTGCCTTAATCTTGCGGGGTTTAACGGAAGCGAGCGTAGCTCAGCCTGGTAGAGCATCACGTTGCCAACGTGAGTGTCGAGGGTTCGAATCCCTTCGCTCGCTCCATTTGCCCACCCACGCCACATTGCGCCAAACCGCGACAATCCCCTTTGTTTTCAATGGTTTTATCACTTTCCGACCCGCTCAACTTTGCGACAGGTTGCGACCCGTTTTGACCGCTTCCGCCTAAAATCTGTGCGTACAGTTGTGTATACCCTGGCACTGCATCCAGCCTTGGAAGATTCTTTATCGCATCGTAAATCGGCAATTGCGTTTCGTCGGTGTAAACTTTGGCCGTCAGCTTAATATCGCTGTGCCGCATCAATTTCATGGCGAAGCGTTGCGCCACGCCATTGAGTTGCCCCTTAACTCAGGATGGTTTTTTTGGAATATCAGGCTTGCCCCTTTACCCGTGGAGGCAAGGGCCGGTTGTTTGGCAGTTGGATTGTTTCCATCAAACGCTCGCTGGTTTGACAATTGCCATGCCCCCTCCGAAATTGCCGCTCTGCCGAATAATGGAAACCAAGTTGCTGCTTGCCGTTTATGTCGAGGATAGTGTACATTGGTTGCATGAATCGAATTCAGGTCAGCCCCGAAATTCATTTTGGGAAGCCATGTGTTGCCGGGACGCGCATTCCTGTGCAGGCGGTTCTCGAACTGGTCCGGGAAGCGATTCCATTTGAATCCATTATTCGGGATTATTACCCCGATCTCAAAATGGAGGATATTCAGGCGTGCATCCAATACGCCATTGATGTCGTTCAAACGGAGGATATTCATGTTGGCGTGCCGTCGTGAGATTTCTGCTCGACCAGGACGTTTACGCGGTAACTTGCCGCCTGCTTCGCGATCTTGGTCACGATGTCGTCACTGCCGCTGAACTGAATCTTTCCCGCTCGTCGGACAGGGGCCTGCTGATGCGGGCAGCAGACGAAAAGCGGCTGTTCGTCACACGCGATAAGGATTTTGGAGGGTTGGTATTCGTCGAGCGTTTGAGCAAAGGCGTGCTTTACCTGCGAATTTCTCCCGAGACTCTGACGGCAACGCACGACGAATTGAAAACAGTTCTCAGCGCTTATTCGGAAGATGAACTGACGTCCGCATTCGTCGTTGTGGAACCTGGAAGGCGCCGGTTTCGGACGCTGAGGTGACTGGGTCTGGCGCCAATTATTTTCCGTGCGAGCACCCAAAATCGCCGCCAATCCGAATACTTGTATTCAGGGCAAGCTTGACCTCAGGTTAATCAGCCGGGCCGCCGATGAATGAAGCGGGATGTTGTCAACCATGGTTGGAAATGCGGGGCCGGTCGTCCGCCACAAAACAGCGCTGATTGTGGAAGGGGGAGCGATGCGCGGAGCATGGGCGGCAGGGGTGCTGGCCTATCTTCAGGAGTGCGGGCGGCGGCAATATGATCTGGTTTATGCCGCGTCTTCCGGCGCCTGTTCCGCGGCTTATTTCGTGGCCGACATGTGGGAGCCGGGTCTGGCCATCTGGCGCGAACTGGCCTGCAACGTGGTGCGCAAAAGCAATTTCCTCCGCCGCAAACCAATTATTGACCTCGCTTACCTGGTGGATTATATCATCCGCAAGCGCGTTCCGCTTTCCGTTGAAGTGCTGCATAAGATGACCACCCGCTTTTTCATCGTGCTGACCGATTGCCACACGGGCGAACCGGTTTACTTCCGAGCCTGCGACGACCGGGTCTTTGCCGCCCTCCGCGCCACCTCGTCCATGCCGTTGGCCACGCGCGGGTTTGATTACGTGGACGGCCAGCCCTATGCAGACGGCGGAGTGGCAGACCCCATCCCGCTCCACCGGGCCATCCAGGATGGCGCGACGGACATCACCGTGGTGCTGACACACAATCCCGCCTTCCGCCTCAAGCCTGTCCCGCACTGGATGGGGCGGCTGGCCTACCCGGATTTTCCCAAGGTCGCCGAAGTCTGGACCGCGCGGCAAAATGTACACTACAACGCCGCCCTTGATCTGATGAAGCAACCGCCGGCGGGGGTCAGGATCCAGGTGTTTCGTCCGTTCCGGCCGCTGCCGGTGAGTACTTTCAGCGTCAAGCCGAAAGAAATCGCCGCCGCCCTGATCCTGGGCCACGACGAGGCATTGCGGCAAATGGAGGTCGTGGAGGCGAAGCCGGTTACCGGCACAGCTGCCGATTGATTTCGCGCCTGGCGGGGTATTGCCGCCGCCGCGGTGATTCGCTTTATCGCGTATTGCTCACAAACGCGATCCGCGCGCTGTCCGGCGACCACGAAGGCACGTTCATCGTTCCCTGCCCGCCATAGACATAAGCTATCACCTTCGGCTTGCCGCCTTGGATGGGAAGGAGGCGGAGGTAAACGTGCTTGTAATAAGGATGGTCCTTTGGATCCACGTCTTTGCTGAAAGAAATAAATGCGATCCATTTCCCATCGGGCGAAATATGGGGGAACCAATTGTTGAATTCGTCATGCGTCACCTGTTCCTGGCCCTGCCCGTCCGGCTTCATTCGCCAAATTTGCATGGTCCCGCTGCGGGTGGAATTAAAATAGATGTGCTTCCCGTCCGGCGTGAATTCGGGGCCGTCGTTCAATCCCGAATTCTCCGTCAGCCGCGCTTCCAGTCCCTTGCCGTCGGACCGTATTTTGTAAATGTCGTACTTTCCGTCCCGTCCGCCGGTATAGACGAGAAATTTCCCGCTGGGCGACCAACCGTGGCAATAGGACGGCGTCAACGGCGTGATCGCCTGGGGGGTTCCGCCCTGGACAGGCACGGTGAAAACGCGCGACTTCCCGCCGTGGCCCTCGCTCTGGTCGCTGATGCCCAGCATGGTCCCGTCGAAGGACAACACGTGGTCGTTATTGTTCCGGACGCAAGGCCCGGTGTTCAGAATTAACGGCGTCTTGCTGGCAAGATCGAAGCGGCTCAACCGTCCCCGGTTCTCACCGCCTCCGCTGAGGTTGTAGATCAGCGCATGGCCTTCGCGCGTCCAATTGGGCGCCTCGAACGGCTCCTCGGACTCATAAATCTGCGCCAGTTTGCCGCTCTGGACATCCAGGATTTCCAACACGCTCCCAATGTAGTCATGGTAAGGCACAAACCCGATCGGCGCGGGGCGGATGATGCGCACGTCGCGGAAAATGGCCTTCTCCACCACGTCCGCCGTATGCGAGCAGATGAAAAGCCCGGCGTAAACGTCGTCGCCCAGGTCAAGGTTCGTGAGTTGCGCGCTGGTGAACGGCTCCCCGTAACGCGCCGCCGAAAAGATATAAGTGTTTCCCCTGCGCTCAAATTGCAGCACGTCCGCGTTGGTAATGCCCAGGGTGATTTCTTCGGTATTGCTTCCCGCCGCGCGGCGGAACTGCAACGAGGTCAGGCCGCTGCCGTGCTCCGCGGTGTCCGCGTAGGGGGCATCCGGCGCCAGGCTCTGGCGCACCATCCAGCCGATTTTTCTGTGGGCGATGGCGCCCTGGCCGATGAATTCAACCCGCGTGCGAAGAATGAAATCCCCCTTCATCTTTTTCCATAAAAAATGGCATTCGTCGGACGCAAACCACAGGTTCGAGCCTGCGCCGCTCAGGGTGTATTCCTGGCTGGCGGGGTTCCAGGCGGCCGAGCCGGCCAGCTTCGGCGAGCCGACGTCGCCATGCGATTCAAATACGCCCAAAGCGGCGTCCTGGGAGCGGGCGGTAAGAATTCCAGAAGCAAGAAGAGCGCTCATTGTCAGTAATATGTTTTGGCGTGTGCCGGAGTTCATTGGCGGCAAAAATGGGCCGCGCGCCGCCAAAAGGCAAGCGGCAAAGCCAGTGAAGAGGTTGCATACCGCGGAACTTTTCGGGCACACTGCCGATATGGAAGGCGATGCCAGCAATTTGGCGCGGCGTCTGGGCGTTGTTCTCCTCGCGGCGGGCAGCTCCCGGCGGATGGAGCGGCCCAAACTGCTTTTGCCGTGGGGCGGAACATCCATCGCAGGGCATCAAATCGCCCTGTGGAATGATTTGGGCGCGAAACAAATCGCCCTCGTTTGCGCCGCCGGGGACGCAGCGATGCGGGCCGAGCTGGACCGGATTGATTTCCCGGCCGAAAACCGCATTGTGAACCACGCCCCGCAACAGGGCATGTTCAGCTCGATTCGCTGCGCGGCGCGATGGGCCGGCTGGACAACGGGGCTGACGCATTGGGCGATAACGCTGGGAGACCAACCGCATCTGCGCCCGGAGACCCTGCGGGCGTTGTTGGAGTGCGCCGCAACACACCCGGGCAAAGTGTGGCAACCCCGCTGCCACGGCCATTTCCGCCATCCCGTGCTTATGCCGAAAACGGTGTTCCTGCAACTCGGAGACACCCCGGAGACGACGCTCAAGGATTTCTTGGGGAAACTGCCGGAAAACGCCGCCGGCTGTGATGTGGACGACCCCGGCCTGGAACAGGACATAGACACGCCCGCGGATTACGAGAAAGCCCTGGCCCTTTATACTTCGAGACAAAACAGTTCAAGCTAGCCGGTCTTTATAAACTTTGCTTTCCTTAAGCCACCACACGCGTGCCGCCGCGGCCTTCCAGGGCAACCGCCAGCGCTTCCGGCGAGGTGATGAGCGCCTCCCGCCCGCCGTGCGCGATGAACTGAATACAGGCCTGGACCTTGGGCAGCATTGAGCCGGGCGCGAAATGGCCTTCCATAATATACTGTCCGGCCTCCGCCACGGTCATGCAATCCAAGGAACGCTGGTTGGGCTTGCCAAAGTCGAGACAGACTCTCTCGACGGCGGTTGAAATGACGAGCCGGCTGGCGCCGATTTCCGCGGCCAGTACCGCGGCGGCAAGGTCCTTGTCAATCACAGCGGCCACGCCGGCAAGCATCCCTTGTTCGTCGGCCACAACCGGGATGCCCCCGCCTCCAGCCGCGATGACCATATAGCCGTCCTTGACCAGGTGTTTGATGACTCCGGCCTCGATGATGCGGACTGGTTGCGGCGAGGCCACCACGCGCCGCCAGCCGCGGCCCGCATCCTCCACCATGTCCCATTTCTCCACGCGCATCCGGTCTTCGGCCTGCTCGCGCGTATAGAATCCACCGATGGGTTTGTCCGGCTTGGCGAAGGCCGGATCGCGACGATCCACCAGGGTTTGAGTGATGACCGTGGCCACGGAGTTTTTCAGGCCGCGCCGGCGGAATTCATTTTCCAGCGCCTGTTGAATCTGGTAGCCGAGCGCGCCTTGCGTGTCGGCAACGATGGAATCCAACGGCACCGGGTGCAGCAAGCCGCGCGTATGCTCGCTGCGCAATAGAATGAACCCCACCTGCGGTCCGTTCCCATGGGTGATGACGATGCGAAACCCGCGCCCGACCAGGCCGGCAATGTCGTGCGCGGCGACCCTCACCGCGGCATACTGATCGGGCACGCTCCGGTGTTGCGCATCTTTAATCAGCGAATTGCCCCCGATGGCGATAACGATGCTCTTCATAGTGATGCTTCCCGGATCTTTTCAAGGAAGCCGTCATGCCACACACAATCACCCCGTTGGCCGTCATGTCAATCGCAGAGGCGGATGACCGCGAAGCGCATATTGGCTTTACAGACGGGGTTTTGTCGCGCACAATATCCGGGTGTCTGCTAATGTTTTAAACAATGGCCAGACCTTCACGGCCCCTCAGGCGTCGGATTCGGGTTTATTCACCCTGCCGGATTTGGAAAGCGCCATTGCCCGGTCGCAGAGTTATCTGCTCGGGGAGCAGAAGCCGGAAGGTTATTGGCTCGGTGAATTGATGGTCGATTGCACCCTGGTGGCCGACGTGGTCGCGTTCCGTCATTGGGATGGCACGGTGGACGAAGACTGGCAGCGGAAGGCGGTTAATCATCTGTTCGCCATGCAGGTCCCGACCGGCGGCTGGAATATTTATCCGGGCGGCCCGGCGGAAATCAACGCCACGGTCAAGGCCTATTTGGCGCTCAAGCTGGCCGGGGTGCCGATGACCGACCCGCGCATGTTGCGCGCGCGCCAGACGGCGCTGAGCCTGGGCGGGATTCCGCGCCTGAACACCTTTTCCAAGCTCTACCTCGCCGTGCTCGGCCTGTTCCCCTGGAAATATGTGCCGACCATTCCCTGCGAAGTCATGCTCATCGGCCGATGGTTCTTCGTTGATTTCTACGAGATGAGTTCCTGGAGCCGCTCAATGATGGTCCCGCTCTCGATCATCAATCATTTCAAACCCACCCGCATGCTGCGCTCCGGCACCACTCTGCATGAATTGTACCCGCAGGGTTTTCACGAGCGCGATCTCCTCCTGGCCCGCGACCCGCAACGCTTTACGTGGCGCAATTTGTTTATCTGGCTGGACGGCGTGCATAAATTCGCCGAGCACTTCGCCAAACGCAACATCCATCCCTTCCGCAAACGCGCCCTCAAAAAAGCCGAGCAATGGATGGTGGAGCGCTTTGAAGGCAGCGACGGCCTGGCCGCCATTTTCCCAGGCGTGCTCAACTCGCACATCGCCTTCAAGGCCCTCGGCTACCCGGACGACCATCCCCTCATCCGCCGCTGCGAAGAGGAACTGCAGAAGCTCACGCACGAATCCGAGCACGACATCCGCATCGAGCCTTGCACGTCGCCGGTTTGGGACACGGCCATCGTCACCATCGCGCTGCATGAGTCGGGGCTGTCCAGCGATCATCCCGCGCTGGTCAAAGCCTGCGACTGGCTTGTGGACCGGGAAGTTCGTTTTCGCGGGGACTGGCATTACAAGAACCAGGCCCAGGTCGAGCCGAGCGGCTGGGTCTTCGAATTCAACAACAAATGGAACCCGGACGTGGACGACACGGCCATGGTGCTGCTGGCCATGCGCAAAATCCCAACCTCCAATCCGTCCCGGCGCGACGCCAGCTTCCAGCGCGGCCTGAACTGGACCCTGACCTTCCAATGCAAAGATGGCGGCTGGGCCTCCTTCGACAAAGATTGCACCAAGGGCATTTTGGAAAAAGTGCCGTTCGCCGATCACAACGCCATGCTGGACCCGGAGTGCGCCGACATCACCGCCCGCATCCTGGAACTGCTCGGCTACGAGAATTTCACCGTGGAAGAGCCGCAGGTGCAAAAGGCGCTGGAATTCGTGCGCAGCCGCCAGGAAGCCGACGGCTCGTGGTACGGACGCTGGGGCGTCAATTATATCTACGGCACATGGCAGGTGCTCCGCGGCCTGCGCGCCCTGGGGATGGACATGTCCGAGCCGTGGATCCTCAAGGCGCGCGACTGGCTGGAAAGCGTGCAGCACGAGGACGGCGGCTGGGGGGAACGCTGCAACACCTACGACGACCCGGTTTTCAAGGGCCAGGGACCCAGCACTGCATCCCAAACCGCCTGGGCCGTGATGGGCCTGTGCGCCTTTGACGATCCCAACCGCCCCAGCCTGCGCAACGGCATCGAATACCTCGTCCGCACCCAAAACGCCGACGGCACCTGGAGCGAGGCCGAGGCAACCGGCACCGGCTTTCCGAAGGTGTTTTATTTGAAATACGACATGTATCGGAACAGTTTTCCGTTGCTGGCCCTTGCCACCTATCGCAACATGCTGCCCCGCGTTTTCCACGGCAACGGCCGGGCGCCCTAGCCGCCAAACCGCCGCTTAGCCGGGAAACCGGCGGTCAAAATCCTTATGACTCCCTATTCACACCCAAAGCCAGATGTCTCTCTCCCGCAGGGCAACGGCTCGATAATCCTTCGTCACTCGAACTGACCAGGCTCGCGAATCACATCGCAGGCGTTCCAAGTGCAAACTCGCATGTGATTGATTCTGTTTAAGGTTCTGAAATGCCTTGCGGGCCGCGGCTTTTATGTCCATTGGCAGGCTGCAATAGCACTGCCAAAAACGGGACGAACCTCGCGAGATCACGAATGGAGATCGAAATCTTTGTCTTTGATTTCGGGAAACGCCGCAGGATTTTTTTTATAGTCCGCCTCAACCTCGTCCAGCAACGCCGTAAGCTCAGGCCGCGATCGGGCATCGCCTATAATTCGATTCCATGCCATGTCGCCGTCCAATTCGGGCAGAAGACCAGGCAAATCTTTGATCAATTTCTCACGCTCAATCGGAGAAAGTGCGCGAATCGCAACTTCGATTTCATTGGCGGTACCCATCAAAAGAAAATAGCACAAGAAGGCGGCCGGGGCAATACCAGGGCCATTTGTTTCGCACCCCCTTTCCGCGGCTGGCTCATGAAGGGAAACCTTCCGCGTGTCCTCCCTCTCCTTCACACGCTTGTGGAGGTGAGGCGGGGAGAGAAGGTTTTCCACCATGCCATCCGGCCCGCCGCGCCTTCTTTCGCGCAATACCAGTTTTCCCTTGTCGCTCCGCGCCGCATTGCCCATCCTCAACACCGATGCCGGAGCGAATCGTATCGGATGTGTTGGCCAAGCCGGATGCCGCGTTGGAAATGACGCTGCGTCCCTCCCTCTTTTCCGAGTTTGTCGGGCAGGCCAACGTCAAGGAGCGCCTGGAAATCGCCGTGCAGGCGGCCAAACAGCGCGGCGAGGCGCTGGATCATCTGCTCTTCAGCGGGCCGCCCGGCTTGGGCAAAACCACCCTCGCCTACATCATTGCCAAAAACATGGGCGCGGGCCTCAAATGCACCAGCGGCCCCACCATCGAGAAGGCCGGCGACCTGGCCGGGCTGCTCACCAACCTGGAAGAGGGCGACGTCCTGTTCATTGACGAAATTCATCGTTTGCAAAAGACCATCGAGGAATATCTCTACCCGGCGATGGAGGATTTCAAGCTGGACATCATCATCGACCAGGGCCCCAACGCGCGCAACGTGCGGTTGAACCTGCCCCGCTTCACCCTGATCGGCGCCACCACCCGCAGCGGATTGTTGACAGCGCCGTTGCTGACCCGCTTCCCCATTCGCGAGCGGCTGGATTATTACCAGGCCGATCAACTGCAGCAAATCGTCGTCCGCTCCGCCAATCTCCTGGCCATCCCCATCGACCCGCAGGGCGCGCGCGCGATTGCCCGGCGCAGCCGCGGCACCCCTCGCATCGCCAACAACCTGCTCCGCCGCGTGCGGGATTACGCCCAGGTGCGGGGCGACGGCAAAATCACCGACGCCGTGGCCGATCAAGCCCTCGCCATGCTCGCCATCGACCAGAACGGCCTGGACGAAATGGACAAGCGGATCCTGGAAACCATCATCGTCAAATTCGCCGGCGGCCCTGTCGGCATCAACTCCCTGGCCGTGGCGGTTGGCGAGGAGGCGGACACACTCGAAGAAGTCTATGAACCGTTCCTGATTATGGAAGGCTATCTCAATCGCACCTCCCAAGGCCGGGTCGCCACCGAATTAGCCCGCCAAAAACTGGGCCTCAAAGCGCCCGGCGGCCAGGCGAAATTGCTTTAGAGCTGTTTAATAAAGCCGAAACGAAGGTGGTAGCTGGCATGGGGCGCCAAAATGAGAAATCCAGTTACATGTTACGGCTCTGTTTCCCTTTGTGTTGCTGGCTAAGTTGTTGACCATCAACACTTGTAACCGTGTTTCCCCTTTTCCAGACCTATGTGTCAATCTGGCTTTTCTTGCCTTTGCGGCAATGAATTCAGACGACCGCCTGCATCCAGTTCAGAACCGGATTGCGCGCATCGACACTGCCACATCGGGACGTGCCAATTCCCTCGCCCCACCAAGTGGGGAGAGGGATTCGTTCCAGAAAACGGCTGACATTCCGCCCCGACGCCTCTAAGGTTCGTCAGCGATTATGCCCAAGCGCACTGACATTCATTCCGTTCTCATTATTGGCGCCGGTCCGATCATCATCGGGCAGGCGTGTGAATTCGATTATTCCGGCACGCAAGCCTGCAAGGCCCTGCGCGAGGAAGGCTACCGCATCGTGCTGGTCAATTCCAATCCGGCCACCATCATGACCGATCCCGAATTCGCCGACCGCACCTATATCGAGCCGATCACGCCCGAATGCATCGAAAAAATCATCGTCCGCGAAACGGCGGAAATGCGGCGCACGGGCGCGAAGGGGAAACTGGTGCTGCTGCCGACGCTCGGCGGTCAGACGGCCCTGAACACCGCCATGGCCCTGCATCGGCTCGGCACGCTGGAAAAATACGGGATCGAGATGATCGGCGCCAATGCCGCCGCCATCGAACGGGGCGAAGACCGGCAAATCTTCAAGGAACTGATGCAGTCCATCGGCTTGGACGTCCCCATCAGCGGCACGGCTCACAACCAGGAGGAATCCCGCGCCGTCGCCGAAAAAATCGGCCGTTACCCGTTGATTATTCGTCCCGCCTACACCCTGGGCGGCACCGGCGGCGGCATCGCCTACAATCGCGAGGAATTTGAAAGCATGGCCAAGCGCGGCCTCGAACTTTCCCCCGTCTCCGAAATCCTCATCGAGGAATCGCTTCTGGGCTGGAAGGAATTTGAAATGGAAGTCATGCGCGACAAGGCGGACAACTGCGTCATCATCTGTTCCATTGAGAATTTCGATCCGATGGGCGTCCACACCGGAGATTCGATCACCGTCGCGCCCATCCAAACGCTGACCGACAAGGAATTTCAGATCATGCGCGACGCCAGTTTCGCGGTCATCCGGGCCGTTGGCGTGGAAACCGGCGGCTCAAACATCCAGTTCGCGGTCAACCCGGACAACGGGCGGATGGCCATCATCGAAATGAACCCGCGCGTCTCACGCTCCTCGGCCCTGGCTTCCAAAGCCACCGGATTCCCCATCGCCAAAATAGCCGCCAAACTCGCCGTGGGCTTTTTATTGGACGAGATTCGGAACGACATCACCCGCGAAACACCCGCCAGCTTTGAACCGACCATCGATTACGTCGTCACAAAAATTCCGCGCTTTGCCTTCGAAAAATTCGCCAACGCCGATCCGACGCTCAACACGCAAATGAAATCGGTCGGCGAAGCGATGGCCATTGGCCGCACCTTCAAGGAATCGTTGCAGAAATGCCTGCGCTCGCTGGAAATTGGCCGACACGGCCTCGGCGGCGACGGAAAACCGTGGCGGATCGGAACTGAAGTCTATGGCGACCGGGACATCCTGCCGGCGGAATTAATCCGCCAAAAGCTCAGTTCGCCCTGCGCTGAAAGAATCTTCTTTATCCGCCACGCCATGCGCGCGGGGTTCGGCATCGAAGAGATATTCAATCTCACCAAGATCGACCGCTGGTTCCTGGTCCAGATCAAGGAGATCGTGGACCTTGAAGAGGAACTGGCTGCCACCCGGCCGGTGCCGCAAGCCGCCGTTTAACGGTGCCCGCCGCCACCGTGGCCACCGAAGCCGCCATGGCCAAAGCCACCGCGGCCGAATCCTCCACGACCCCAACCCCATCCCCACCCGCCAGGGCCCCACCCCCAACCCCAACCACCAATCACCACATCCGGCCCGTAGTAATAGGGATAGCCATAATAAGGGGCGGCACCGTAATCCGGAGCAACCACAGCAGGAGGCGCGACAGGCGGGTAGGCGTAAGGCGCTACGGGCGGTGGTGTGTCGGGCATCGCCACGGGAGGGGCCGTGTTGCCTGCGGCGGCGGGATAATTGGGAGCGGTTGCCGTCGGGGGCGGCGGCTGCGCATAGGCCAGCGACTGCTGCTGGTAGGCCGCGTTCGCCTGTTGCTGCAAAGCGCCATCACGTTTGATCAAAGCCGAGGTCACTTCCTGCGGCAGGCCCAAATGTTGCAAATAAATAATCCCGTTCGCGTCGAGATGGAAAGGCAGAACGCTGTTGTCGATATAATTGATCAGCACGTCCTTGCCGATGCCGCCTTGGTACATCTTGACCACCTCCGACACGCCGAAAGCCAGCGCCGGGGCCGGTGCGACGGGCGCGGTCACGGCTGCCGGCGCGCTGTTTGAAAGCGCATCGTCCGCCAGGGCCGGTTGCCAGGGAACGCCGGCCGACAGGGCCGCAGTGGTGAAACAAATGAGACTGACTCGATAAATGGATCTGTGCTTTTTCATTGATTCTACTCCTCGAAACGGTTCGTGACTAAACTTTGCCCTTCCCCTTCTTTCACTATAATACGCCCGGCGGTTTGTTGGGCAAGAGAATTCATGTAACATTGGGCGGGATTTGCTTAGGAGAAGGGTGTATGAGTGAAGCCGAAAAAAGCCGAAATATGCCGAAACAATGTCCGCAATGCGGGGCGCCGCTGCCCAGCGGGGTGCTGGAGGGTCTTTGCCCGGCCTGCCTGCTCAAGGCTGGCGCCGCGGCGGATACCGCCGTGCCGCCGGGAACCCCGCCGTTCCAGCCGCCAGGCGTCGAGGAGGTGGCGCGGTTGTTTCCGCAACTGGAAATCCTCGGCTTTCTCGGCCAGGGCGGGATGGGGGCCGTCTATAAGGCGCGCCAACCGGCGCTCGACCGGGTCGTCGCCTTGAAGATTCTTCCGCCGCAGACCGCGGGCGGCCCTGGTTTTGTGGAGCGGTTCAATCGCGAAGCGCGCGCCCTGGCCAGGCTGGCCCATCCCAACATCGTGGCCGTCCACGAGTTCGGCCAGGTCAACGGGCTGCCCTACTTCCTCATGGAATTCGTGGACGGGCTGAACCTGCGGCAGTTGGAGCGGGCGGGAAAGCTGTCGCCGCGCGAGGCGCTGCAAATAGTCCCGCAAATCTGCGAAGCGCTTCAATTTGCGCATGACGAAGGGGTGGTGCATCGCGACATCAAGCCGGAGAATATTCTAGTTGACAAAAGGGGCCGGGTGAAGATCGCCGATTTCGGCATCGCAAAGATTTTGGGCGGGGAACCGCAGGCGGCCATCACGGAAACGCAGGGGGCCATCGGCACGCCCCATTACATGGCGCCGGAGCAGGTGGAACACCCGACGATGGTGGACCATCGGGCGGACATTTTTTCGCTGGGGGTGGTGTTTTACGAGATGCTGACGGAGGAATTGCCGTTGGGGAAATTCGCCCCGCCGTCCTCGCGCAAGGTGGAAGTCGATGTGCGGTTGGACGACGTGGTGCTGCGCGCCCTGGAGAAGGATCCCGAACGCCGCTACCAACACGTCAGCCAGGTGAAGACGGCGGTGGACACCATCGCCAGCACGGCCCCGCCCGCGCCGCCGCCGAGCGGCGAGGCGCTGGCCCGGGAAATCCTGGCGCGCGGCTACGAATTGAAGATCGGCAGTTGCCTGAGCCGCGGCTGGGCGCTGGTATGCGGGGATTTCTGGCCCATCGTCGGCATCACGGCGCTGATCACCGTGCTGTCCTTTGTCGCGCATTCGACCGGCGCCGCTTTTTCTTCGGGCAATGGAAAGACCACGGCGGAAGGATCGGTGCTCGGCATCCTCATAGGCGGTCCGCTCGCCGGCGGATTGTATATGTTCTTCCTGAAAAGGATTCGCGGACAGGCAACGACCGTCGAAACGGCGTTCTCCGGCTTCAGCAATCGTTTCCTCCATCTCTTTCTTGGCTCCTTTGTGTCCCTGGTGCTGATTGCGCTCGGAATCATCTGTTGCATTTTGCCCGGCATTTATCTGGCGGTGGCGTGGTATTTCACCCTGCCTCTGATTATTGACAAAGGGCTGGACTTCTGGTCAGCCATGGAATTGAGCCGCAAGACCGTCACCCGGCATTGGTGGAAATTCCTTTGGTTCGTAATCCTCCTGCTGCTGCTGAGATTCGCGGGGTTGCTGGTCTTTCTCGTTGGATTTTTTATCGCCATGCCGCTCTTTAAAGCCTCGATGATGTATGCCTATGAAGATCTATTCGGTGGCACGATGCAGGGGACGAATCAGGCGCACTGGTGTCCAGCTATTCGGAGCGGGACCTCAAAATTACTCTTATTTTTCAGGCGTTTTAGCGCAGCGGCACTGCTATCGACATGGAGATTGCGCCCCGAAAAATCGTTCAAAAATCAAAAAT
>Ga0224554_1000238_pt1 | contig 49897 bp, 38 predicted proteins | sample 714S22024metaG_FD_180666 | JGI IMG/M metagenome (GOLD analysis project Ga0224554, IMG submission 180666) | Peat soil microbial communities from Stordalen Mire, Sweden - 717 S2 20-24 | ecosystem: Environmental > Terrestrial > Soil > Wetlands > Peat | place: Sweden: Norrbotten County, Stordalen... | reverse complement strand
TTCTGGTGCTGGCTCCAGTCGCCCTACGGGCTCCTTCCGCCAACACCAGAACGGAATGACCAAACACAAACCCTGGGTGGGGCCAATTCAGACCATCGAAAGGGGCCAGATCAAGTAGACAAAATCACCATGATCGAAATTCAGAGAGATGGCAAAGATCAGCCCTATATTCAATGGGAGCAAGCTCCCGGCGGTTGGAAGCGAGCTTGGATTCAGACGAAAGAGGACGATGGGGATTGGGCGGGAACAAAGAGATATCTGAATGTGTGTCGAACGGCGTCAGCAGATGGTGGTCCAGCTGGCAATGCAACGGACTTCCCAATCTTTTCAAATCTTCCCGACGAGCAGATTCTCGAAGCATTTGTTGCCGCTGTTTGTGCTGTTACAGGGTGTAAAATTCCATAGCCCGCCATACCAGGAGGATTATTTTGGCAAAAGACCTTCCCTATCTCTCAAGTTATAAAAATGTTGGATTACTTTTTGACAAGATTTCTAAGGCTAAGGTGCCTGAGGCTTTCACTGTAAGATACTTGTCTGATACGCTTGGGTTGAAGAGTACGACTGATAGGCAGTTGATCTCGCTGCTTAAAAAAATGGGTTTTCTTGATAGCTCCGGAAAGCCGACACCCACCTTCAGTTCGCTGAAAAATGCGGCGACTGCAAAATTCGCAATCGCTAATGGAATTCGGATCGCGTATGCGCCGCTTTATGAATCCGATGAGAATATCCACAGTCTTGCTTCTGATCAGTTAAAAGGTGCGATTGCTCAAGTCAGCGGTGCGGAAGAGGGACTCGTAAGATTTATTACTGGAACCTTCAATACCCTCGTGAAATTGGCCGATTTTAGCGGGAATAATCTGGTAGCGAATGATGATAGTGACGATGACGTCGAAGAATCAGTGGAAGATCAAGAGTTGACCTTGCAACGAAAGAAGGTTGCCGCCGCAGGGTTCTCTCCGAGTTTTCGCTTCAATATTGAAATTCATCTTCCGTCGAATGGAACCGAGGAAACCTATCTTAATATTTTTAACGCTCTTAGGAAGACACTAGGATGAGTTTTGCCACACTAGCGCATTTCATGATGGTGGGAAGGAGTATGCACCGTGAGGTTAATACTCTGCGTACTACCGCGCCTCAGTCCGGATTGATGATATCTGAGTCTTTCGACGTATCGGAGGTGCTTTCTGAGGAGAGCCGGGATGCTGCAAGAACGGCTATAACTTACCAGCTTTTCTTCGTCTTCGAGACCTATCTGCGCGACCTCATCTTGACCGTTCTTTCCGAGGCAAATAAGGAGACTTGGTGGGACTCTGTTCCAGCCAATGTTCGGGACGATGTTTCAAAGCTCGAGGAAAATGAAGATAAAAAACGTTGGATGAACATAGATTCGCGTGGCAAGCTTTCGTTGACAACTCTACCTCAACTGCTCAGTATCATCGACGACCCTGCAAACTGGAAAGCACATTTCGAGCCCATTGTGCGCGATAAGCAGTTGATTCAGCAGACAAGGCTTGTTGTGCATACGCGAAATACGATCTGCCACATGTCTCCAGTGACAGTCGAAGAACATGAGCGGGTGCAGCAGGTGATTCGCGATTGGTTCCGCGTAGTGGCACCATAATTGACTTAAAAGTTGAAAGTCAGGCCTATTTCCACACCCCCACCTATAGAGCGGGTTTTCAGTTCTTGTGGGCGGGTGGCTCTGGAACCTAGGGCTACGCCCTGGGCTGGTATAAGTCGCGCCTTCAGCGCTTTATTGCACCTGCTGGATCAACATGTTGGTCACAACGCGTTATTCTACGGGGGACTTTTTGTTGCGGGGGCGGGTTTTGAACCAGATGGGGGCGCCGATGAAGCCGAAGGCGGCGCGGATCTGGTTGGCGAGGAAGCGCTCGAAGGCGAAGTGGAGCTTGACGTCGCGGTCGGTGAAGAGGACGAAGGTGGGCGGGGCGACGGCGGCCTGCGTCATGTAATAGATCTTGACGCGGCGGTTCATGGGGACCGAGGCGCGCTGGAAGTCGACGTCGGCGAGGAAGCGGTTCATCTGGCCGGTGGTGACGCGCTTGCGGCGCTCGCGGGCGACCAGTTCGACTTTCTTGAAGAGCGCCTCGACGCCCGCGCCGGTGGCGGCGGTGACAAAGACAAGCGGGGCGTAGTCGAGGTACTTCAGCTTGTCGCGGACCTGCTGCTCGAAGAGCTTGGGGTCGGCGGGCTTGCGGTCGCCGGTGACAGAAGCAGATCCCTCCGCTGCGCTGCGGGATGACAACAAAGGGGAGGGGTTGTTGGTTGTTGGTTGCTGGTTGTTGGTTGAAGACTTATGACCGGAGCGGTTGGTGTTGGGGTTGGAGTTGGTGAGGGGCGAATTGGTGGAGGGGTGGGTGACGAGGTCCCACTTGTTGACGACGATGATGACGGAGCGGCCCGACTCGTGTGCGTAGCCGCCGATGTTGGCGTCGAGGGCGGAGACTCCTTCGGTGGCGTCGAGGACGAGGAGGCTGACGTCGGCGCCCTCGAGGTGCTTGCGGGCCATAATTACAGACAGCTTCTCGGCCATGAGCTTGGTCTTGCCCTTGCGGCGGATGCCGGCCGTGTCGACGAATCGGAAGTCGTGACCGGCCCGGGTGACGACCTCGTCTACAGCATCCCTAGTTGTCCCGGCGATGGGCGAGACGATGGCGCGCGCGCTGCCGGTGAGGGCGTTGAGCAAGGTGGATTTGCCGACGTTGGGACGGCCGATGATGGCGATCTTGGTCTCGTGCTCGACGAATGCGCCGTGGGAGCGAAGACGGCGGGGTAGATCAGTGGTCAGTGGTAAGTGGTCAGTGATAAGTGGAGAAGAAGCAGATCCCTCCGCTGCGCTGCGGGATGACAACAAGGAAATATCAGGCTCGGGGAGGGCGGCGAAGACCTCGTCGAGGAGGTCGCCGATGCCGGTGCCGTGTTCGGCGGAGATGGCGAGGACGTTGCGGAAGCCGAGGCGGCGGAAGTTTTCGGCGGCGGGTGCGAGGGCGGTGGTGTCGATCTTGTTGACGGCGAGGAAGACGGGCTTGCCGCCGCGCAGCAGGAGTCGGGCGAGGGCGATGTCTGGCGAGGCGAGCTCGGTGCGACCGTCGACGACCATGATGATGACGGCGGCTTCGGCGAGGGCGGTCTGGGCCTGGAGAAAGATTTCGGCGGGGATGAGTTCGGGGTCGTCGGGGACGATGCCGCCGGTGTCTACGAGGCGCGCGTCGGCTCCCATCCACTCGATGAGGCCGTAGATGCGGTCGCGGGTGATGCCGGGCTCGTCGCCGACGATGGAGCGGCGCGAACCGGTGAGGCGATTGAAGAGCGTCGACTTGCCGACGTTGGGACGGCCGCAGATGGCGATGAGAGGGAGCGCGCGAGAGGCGGCGGAGTCGGCGGCGAGATCAAGCTGGGCGGCGAGGAGTTCGGCTTCTCGCCATGCACGGGTTTCGGCGGGGGATTCGGGGGAGAGTTGGGGAGTTGCAGGTTGCAGGTTACGGGTTGATGAAGCAGATCCCTCCGCTCCGCTACGGGATGACAACAAATGCGGGAGGGTGCGGCGGGAGGCGGGAGTTTGCTTAGAAACAATTTTGTGGGATTCGTGCTCGGGGGAGCGGGTGGGGGTGCGCTTCTGCTTGGCGAGGGTGGCGCGCTTGGTGGAGAGGACTTTGCGCTTGCGCGGGGCTGCCTTACCAGTTACCGCGCCGGTGGTGGGCGTGGTGCGCGGGGCGCGGCCCTGTTTGGGGCGGGTGGATGCCTGACGATGCTTCTTGCCGAGGCGTTTTCTGTCTTCGCGTTGCGCCATTGTGAGTGCCTTCCGGGAGACGCGGTGCGCCTAAGGACATTATAGGGAGGGGCGAGGGAAGGCGTGATTCAGGCGGACTCTCCCCTATGCGGCTTGTTTGCGGTACATGGGTGGTTTCGCTGCGGGGCGTTTTGACTTGCTTGGGCGCGGCTTGTTTGGGCGGAGTCTGGGGGCGTCGATGACGGCCAAGGACGAGCCTTCGATTTTTTGCAGGTAGGAGACGATCTCGAAGAAGTTGGTGATGGTGGGGTTTCCCCTGGGGCCGAGCATCTGCATGAGGGTCTTTGAGGAACGTCCGACGGCCTCGCCCAGCGCGACGAAGCCGAGTGTGCCGTTGATGTACTTGCGCAGGACGGATTTTCCGGTCTCTACATCGCCGGAGACGACGCAGCCGACCGCCTCGCGCAAGTAGGCCCTGTGGTACTCCGCGCTGTTCTGTAGGTCTGCGCGTACGGTTTCGTTGAAGTCCTTTGTTGTTCCCATGTCAGCTCCGTTTCGTTATACGGTAGTAACATATATTATACCGTTGAAAATGCGCGTCTCGGAAGCGAGGTGTGGGCAGCCGCATTTTGATGAAGGCGTTTTGTCTTCGAGCTATGAGCTATGAGCTGTGAGCGCGATGACGTTGGGTGAAAAGGTCGGGCGGTTGTGGGAGTGCGAGCCTTGTCGGGGTCCTTCGACTCGCTGCGCTCGCTCAGGATGACAAGCAAGAACGAACAAAGACGAAATACAGGGGTCCTTCGCTGCGCTCAGGATGACGAGCAAGGACAGGCAAAAGCAAGACAGAAGCAGATTCCTCCGCTTCGCTGCGGAATGACAAGCAAGAGAACAGGCAACAGCAAGGGCGAAATGCGGGGATTCTTCCCCTTCACTTCGTTCAGGGTCAGAATGACAAACAAGAGTGATGCTGCTGCGCGCGGCGCGAAAACGCTGGTCATTCGACGATATACTGGGGCGTGGAGAAGACTTTCTATATCGAGACGTTTGGATGCCAGATGAATGCCCATGACTCGGAGAAGGTCATTGGGACGCTGGAGCATGAGGGGTACATGCGGGTGGAGGATGAGGCCGACGCGGGGCTGATCCTGTACAACACCTGCTCGATCCGCGACAAGGCGGAGCAGAAGGTCTTCCACCGGCTGAATGAGTACAAGCGGCTGCAGGGCGAAGGGAAGCGCTTCGCCGTGTTGGGGTGCGTGGCGCAGCAGGAGGGCGAGAAGATCTTTGAGAAGGCGCCGTATGTGTCGATTGTGTCGGGGTCGGCGAGCTACCGGCGGCTGCCGGAGATGCTGGCGCGGCTGGAGGCGGGCGAGCGGCGGATTACGGGGCTGGACGACCGCGAGACCGAGGAAACCTTCGATACGGAGTTTACCGCGCGGACGAATCCGCATCGCGGATACATCACGATTGTGGAGGGGTGCGACAAGTTCTGCGCCTACTGCGTGGTGCCGTATACGCGGGGGAAGGAGCGGTCGCGCGCATCGGACTCCGTGATGGCGGAGGCGCGGCGGATGGTGGATGCCGGATATACGGAGATCCAACTGCTGGGGCAGAATGTGAACTCGTACCGCGACCCGAGCGGCAAGCTGAGCTTTGCGGAGCTGCTGGCGGCGGTGGGCGGCGTGGCGGGGATTCGGCGGGTACGGTTCACGACGAGCCATCCGAGGGACTTTACGCGGGAGATTGTGCAGGCCGTCGACGCGGTGCCCGCGTTGTGCGACCATGTGCATCTGCCGGTGCAGTCGGGATCGACGCGGGTGCTGGCGGCGATGGCGCGGGAGTACACGCGGGAGTGGTATCTGGAACGGATTGCGTGGATCAAGGCTGCACGGCGTGAGATCAGCATGACGAGCGACATTATTGTCGGGTTCCCAGGGGAGACGGAGGCGGAGCTGGAGGAGACGGCGACGCTGCTGGAAGAGGTGAAGTACGACGCGGTGTTCTGCTTCAAGTACTCGGCGCGGCCGAATACTCCGGCGATTGCGATGGCGGACTCGATTGCGGAGGAGGAGAAGTCGCGGCGGCTGCAGATGCTGATGGAGCGGCAGCGGGAGGTCCAGCGGAAGAGCTACGCGCGGCACCTGGGCGAGGTGATGGAGGTGATGGTGGAGGGGCACAACGCGGCGCGCGGACAGGTGGTGGGTCGCAGCTCCCAGAACAAGACGGTGAACTTTACGGTGAAGCAGCCTATACTTCCGGCGATGGGGAGTTACAGAATGGTGAGGATTACGGAGACGTTTCCCAATAGTTTGGTGGGTGAGGCTGTGACGGGTTGAGGAAGACTGGTTGATGGAGGTGGGCGGATGAAGATTGCGAGTACACGCGGGGATGCGGCGGTGGCGGCGATGGTCGAGGTGGAGGTACAGATTCGCGGGCTGATGATCGATCCGCTGACCAACATGCCGATTGTGGTGCTGAAGGATGTGGCGAGCGACGCGGTGCTGCCGATCTGGGTGGGAATCTTCGAGGCGAACGCGATTGCGCTGGAGTTGGAGAAGACGGCGACTCCGCGGCCGATGACGCATGACCTGATGCGCAATATGGCGAGGGGGTTGAATGCGGTGGTGCAGAAGGTGGTGGTATCGGAGCTGAAAGACGACACGTTTCTGGCGGTGATCTGGCTGGAACAGGACGGCGAGATGGTGGCGATCGACGCGCGGCCGTCGGATGCGATTGCGCTGGCGCTGCGGTGGGACTGCCCCGTCTATGCCAGCCGCGCTGTGATGGACAACGCGAAGCAGGTGGCCGAGGGGCCGCAGAATGCGAGTGGGGAAGAGATGCGGCGCTGGCTGGAGAACCTGGGCGACGACGACATGGGGCGGTACAAGATGTAGTGCTTCGCACCGTTCTCGACGCTGCGCGTGAACCCTTAAAAGACAGCAGCAGACATAGATGGGACTCAGAGAAGTTCGGTGGGGTCTTTGGGAATTCCGGTGAGGGAGTGGAGAAGGCGGTCCCACTGGTCGCCGTAGCGGTCCCATCCGCCGAGGTGGTGGACGCGGGCGAGGGCCGCGGCGGAGAATTGCTGGCGGAGGGCGGGGGCGTCGGCGAGCTGCTGGAGGCGGAGGGCGAGGGCGTCGGGGTCGCGGTTGGGGAGGATGAAGCCTTCGACTCCGTCGGTGAAGAGGTCTTCGGCGCCGGTGGCAGCGGTGGCGACGACGGGGCATCCGCAGGCCATGGCCTGGCCCTGGACGAGGGCGAGGCCCTCCTCGACGCTGGGAAGGACGAGGACGTGGCTGCGCGACATGAGGCGGGCGAGCTCGGGCTGGGGAATTGATCCGATAAAGGTTACATTCTCGGTGGGGAGGGTTGCGAGGAGCGGGCGGAGGTCGTGCTGCACGCTGCCGGCAAGGGTGAGGTGTTTGCGCGGATGGCGCAGGCGGGCGAAGGCTTGGAGGAGGTAAGGGATGCCCTTGCGCAGGCTGATCTGGCCGGCGAAGAGGACCTCGAAGGAATCGGTGGGGGGTGGTTCGGTGGGAACGAAGCGGTCGAGGCGGACGCCGTAGGGGATGACGTGGACTTTTTCCGCGGGGACACCCATGGCAAGGAAGGAGCGGCGGGCTACGTTGGAGGGGACGGTGATGGCGTCGGCGAGGGCGTAGATGGCCTCTTCGCGGCGGACGATGTGGTCGGGCGGAGCGGTGTAGGGGACGCGCCAGCGGCGATGCTCCTCGGCCATGACTTCAAACTGGAATCGCTGGTGGGTTGAGCCGCGGTCGCAGATGAACTTGCCGCCGCGCGACTGGACCAGCGGGCCGGTGGTGAGGCCGGCGCCGGAGATGGCGATGAGAGCGTCGCAGGGCTCGATGAAGTGGTGGGTCCAGCGGTCGAAGCTGCGGGCGTTCCAGGAGGCGATGGTGGAAGATACGGCGCGCGGGTAGAAGCGGCTGCGGGAGAGGAGATAGTCTGTGGTATGGAGGAGGGGAAAACAACGGACGAACTCGCGCGGCAGACCTTCGCGCTTGAGCCGCGCCCAGGGCCAGGTGGAGTAGATGCGGCGCAGATGGTTGCGCTGATGGAGCTGGTGCGCAAGCTCAAAATGATGGAAGACGCCAAAGACGGCCTGAATGATCTGCATGGGATGTGTCTGCAATGCTAGCAGAATGATGGCGCGGAAAATCGTTACAATTCAAAGGTCAAAAGAGAATCGGGCGGAGCAGAGGAACCCTGTGGCAGGAATGGCAAAGACAGCGATTTTTTCAGGCTTGGCCGCGGCGGAGAAGATGCTGCGTGCTTCTGCTCGCAAGCCGCTGGCAGGGACAAGGAACTTCCTGCTGTTACAGTATCCGACGGCGTTGGGGACGGCCGTTCATGCCACGCCGATGATTCCGGCGCTTCGAGCGGCCGTACCAGAGTGCAGGATTGCGGTGGCTGCCAGCGGAATGGCGCTGGAACTCTTCAGGAACAATCCGGGGGTGGAGTGGCTGATCGAGACACCAAGCCCGCTGACGGATATTGGTGGTGCGATCCGGTCGTTGCGACGACAGATGCCCTTCGGCGGGGAGCGGTTTGTTGCGCTGACGACGAAAGGGAATGAGCGGACACGGATCGGAATTGCAGCGCTGATGTGCGGCGCAGGCGCGCGGGTGGGCTTTAGCGAGGTGCCGGAGATCTATCGCTCGGTGGTGCAGAACGACCCGCAGAGAAGCATGATCGACAACAACCTGAGAATCGTCGAGGCCTTTGGCTCTCCCTTCCGTCACTTCGAGCCGCAGAGTTTTGCCGGCGAGTCCGAGAGGAACTGGGCGCGCAGAATACTGGCCGACGGCGGGCTGCGGGAGGGGCAGATGTTGGCCGTCTTCGTCACCCAGACCAGCCCGACCCAACGCAAGAGCTGGCGGCCGGAACGGTTTCAGGCGGCGGCGAGACATATGATCGAGAGGCATGGGGCTAAGATCGTCTTTGTGGGGACGGCGGTGGAGTCTGAGGCGATTGATGCGCTTCGGGCCGGGCTGGGAGAATCGACAATCAGCGTGTCAGGCAAGACCTCGCTGCTGCAGCTTTGTGCTTTGTTGAGTCAATGTCGCGTGGGGCTAACGCTGGACACTGGGATTCTGCACCTGGGACGGACGGTGGGACTGCCAATGGCGATCATCGCACCGGCTTGGTCGCCACCGATCGAGTGGCTTCCGGTGGGCGATCCGCGGTACCGGATTCTGAAGAACGCAGAGATGGCAGAGGCCACGCCGGAGTATGTGATCGACGAGGTCAGCGTGGATGAGGTGACGCGGGCGCTCGATGATCTGGTTGCCCATTATCCGGCGGGCGCGGCGGCTGATCTTCGGGGATGAGGGTGCCCTTTATCGCTGGGCGAGGGCTTCGAGCGAGGTGAAGAACTCGGGGAAGGAGATGGCGGCGGCTTCGGCTCCGTGGATCTCGCTGTCGCCGGTGGCGCGCAGAGCGGCGATGGCGAAAGCCATGGCGATGCGATGGTCGGAGCCGGAGTCGATGGATGCGCCGTGGAGGGTTTGATTGCCGGGGATTTCGAGGCCGTCGGGGTTCTCGGTGAAGGAGGCTCCCATGGCGTGGAGGTTTTTTGCGACCAGACTGATGCGGTCGGACTCCTTGACGCGGAGTTCCTGGGCGTCGCGAATAATGAGGCCATTGGCGGTGTAGGGGGCGATGGCGGCGAGGACGGGAAGCTCGTCGATGAGCTGCGCGGTGAGGTCTCCGCTGATGAGGAAGGGAGTGGCGGCGGCTGCGGTTGGCGCGGAGTTGACCTGGATTGTGCCGATGAGCTCGCCGTGACGCTCTTCGACAGTGAGGATTTTGATGCGGCCGCCGAGTGCGGCGATTACGTCGAGCAGGGCGGCGCGGGTGGGGTTCATGCCGAGGGAGTCGAGGACGAGGTTGGAGTCTGGGAAGAGGAGGGCGGCGCAGAGGAAGAAGGCGGCGGCGGAGATGTCTCCGGGGACGGTGGCGTCGATGGCATGGAGACGCTGGCCGCCGGGGATGGAGAGGCGGGCGGGTTGGTTCGGGACGCGGGCGTAGGTTCGAGTGAGGGTTGCGCCGAAGGCGAGCAGGGCGTGCTCGGTGTGGTCGCGGGTGAGGATGGATTCGCTGAGGCTGGTGACGCCTTCGGCTTGCAGGCCGGCGAAGAGGACGGCGGTTTTGACCTGGGCGGAGGGGATGGGTGTGGTGAAGTCGATGGCGTGGAGGGTAGTGCCGTGAATGGTGATGGGCGCGTGTCCCTGCTGGCCTCCTTCGAGACGGGCTAGATCAATTTTCGCTCCCATCTGTGTGAGGGGATTGCGGATGCGATCCATTGGACGGAGGGTGAGGGAGGGGTCGCCGATGAGGGTGAAGGTGTGCGGGTGGGAGGCGATGAGGCCGGACAACATGCGCATGGTGGAGCCGGAGTTGCCGCAGTCGAGGGGCGCGGCGGGCTGGCGGAAGGAGCCGGCGACGCCGGTGATTTCGATGGAGTTGTCTGGGTTGCGGAGGATGCGAGCGCCGAGGGATTCCATGCAGGCGAGCGAGGAGTGGGGGTCGGCCCCGGTGGAGAAGTTGGCGAGGCGGGTGGTGCCTTCAGCGAGGCCGGCGAGCATGGCGTAGCGATGCGAGATGGACTTGTCGCCGGGGACGGTGAGCGAGCCTTGCAGGGAGCGCGCGGGGCGGATGAGTTGGGTGGACATGCGCCTACCAGTGTAACGCGCGGAAGAGGGGTAGCACGGCTGCGGGAATGACAAACTAAAACAGAAGCAGATTCCTTCGCTGCGCTGCGGAATGACAAACAAAAAAGGCACCCCACCTTAGCGACGATGAGACTGTCGCGAAGATGGGGCACCCGCTAACCCAGGTCTCAGAAACGAGAGCTGGTGCACCCGGCGAAATGACAATACAAATTATTCGGGCGCTTGCTTGAGTGCGTCAAGGGCATCGATTTGACGTTGATAGCTGAGGGATGCCTTCCAGTTCAGCCAGACTGCCCATGCACTAATAATGAGGGTCGCGGCTGTTAGCACATATCCTATTGGATGTGTTGGGTACCGAACAATACCCCAGATGCCACAAACGAGAAGCCCGGGAAGCAGGGCTATCATGCGCGACCAGAACCATACGCCTCGATGAAAGTTCCGTTGACGCACGAGTTCGACCCTGTAGAAATCCACGGAGCCGGTTTTTCCTAACGCCGCAGCCGTCGTGCGAGATTCTTTCCTGTTGTTCCGGTCGAGCCAGATCTGGCCTGCAACAAATCCCATAGCAAGGATGACGAGAAAGAACCCGATTTTTAGTGTTGCCGGTGCGCGGAGTGTAAGAATGCAGTACGTAAACCAAACGGTCTCGCCAAGGCAAATGACGTACACAATCAAATCGCGCATCAGAAGCTTCCTGTTCAACTGCTTCATCTTCTGTCGCAATTCCTCGGGCGACATCTGGAATGGCACGACAGTTTGGCACTGCCAAAGGCTGCATAACTGGTCGTGAGGGCTATGGTTGGCCATGACTTCCTCCATTGCGGAAACGTTCGGCGAGAATCGCCTTGACGCGGTGAATTTTTGTTGCCACGTAGCCGGAAGAGATGCCGGTCACTTCTGCGATGAAAGCAGCATCCATCCCTTCGAGATAGAGAAGAATCACCTGCCGGTCGAGCGGATTCAGGCGTTGAATCAACGCGAATAGCTGCTCCAGTAGGAGGCTTCGATCGACCGAATGATTGGCATCGTCTTTGGCCGCAATTCCACCCTGCTCTTCGATCTCTTCAAGGCTGACGAGCGTGTTCGACTTTGCTCTGCGGCTGCGCAGGATGTGCGAAGCCGCCGTATTATGCGCTACGCGATAGACCCAGGTCCGCAGCGAACAGCGGGCATCGAAGCCAGCAAAGCTGCGCCACAGGGCGAGGTGAATCTCCTGGAGCAGGTCACGGCGATCTTCCGAATTCGCCTCATAGGCCCGTGCGAGACGGTCGAGTGCGGGGCCATGCGCCAGTATCGCTTCCTGGTACAGGTCGTCAGATAATTTGTCCGGTACGAGCATCGTTCGGATTCTCTCCTGCATAAGGTAGTCGTTGACGGTGCGACTTTCTTACACATTCTCATAAAAAAGAATTCGGAGAGGATGACGGGTTGGGGTTAGGGGAAGGCCCGGGGCTGAAGCCCTTCCTTCTATATGCCGCTATTCGTGGGGCTGAAGCCCCACGCTCCCTCCGAAATGCAAAAGCCCCACTCATCGCGATGATGCTGCGATGAATGGGGCACCCGATTTTGTGACACGACATTTAGGTGCGGAGGATGAAGGCGTAGGCGTAGGGGTTGGGGGCCTTGTCTGGGAGGTTGAGGGTGAGTCCGGTGGCGTCCTGGGTGAAGGTGAGCGAGCCTGCGCCGATGAGGTCTACGCGCTGGATGGGCTTGGGGAGGGCGGACGCGTCGCGGGCGAGGGTCTTGATGAGGATCTTGCCGTTGGCGGGCCAGACGAAGGCGAAGGCGTAGACCGTGTCCCCCTTGCGGGTGAAGCGGATGTCTTCGGAGGTGTAGGCGCGCTGGGTCTTCTCGTTGAAGCGGCCGGAGACGACATCGGGCGGGCCTTCGCCGAAGACGACGAAGGGACGCGTGCCGTAGATGGCCTCGCCGTGCTTGGGAATCCAGGTGGCGATGGCCTCGAGGAAGGCGCGCTCGTCGGCGTCGATGGTGCCGTCGCCCTTGACCGGGATGTTGAGCATGAGGTTGCCGTTCTTGCTGACGATGTCGATCAAGCTATGGATGACGGAGATGGGCGTCTTGTACTTGTGGTTCTGGAAGAGGGAGATGTCGTAGTGCCAGTTGCCGATGCAGGTGTCGGTCTGCCAGGGTTGCGGCTGGATGCCGTTGGTCTTGCCGCGCTCGATGTCGAGGGTGAATGCGCCGACGTGCTCGGGCTTCTGGTCCTTGCCGGTGAGGACGACGTCCACCTTGCCCTTGTCGCGCACGCTGGAGTTGTAGTAGTGGGCGGCGATGTCGAGACCGAACTGGCCGAGAGGAAGCTCGGAGTCGTCGAAGTAGAGGAGGTCGGGCTTGTAGCTGTCGACCAGGTCCTGGCAGCGCAGGAACCAGTTGTAGGCGAACTGGGGGTCCATGGGGGGAATGATCTCGCCGAAGCGGGCGTCGTTGGCGGCGTGGAACTTGTTGGCGTCGGCGATGGTGGTGATGCCGTCGGGCATGACCTCATGGCGCCCGGTGTAGAGTTCCTGCGGGTCGAAGCCCTCCCACCACTTGCCCTTGCCGTCGGCCTTGGTGAGGGTGTAGGCGTCGTAGCGGACGCCCTGGAGCGGGCCCTCGGGGTCGTAGTCGTAGGCGACCTGCAACCAGTTCCATGCGTGGGAGGAGTGGTTGGTGACGGCGAAGCGGAGGCCATGCTGTTTGGCGAGCTTGCCGTAGATGCCGACGATGTCCTTCTTGGGGCCGAGCTTGACGGAGTTCCAGTTGTGGAAGCGGGAGTTGTAGGCGTCGAAGTTGTCGTGGTGGTTGGCGAGGGCGGTGAAGTACTTTGCGCCGGCGGCGACGTAGAGATTCATCAACTCTTCGGGCTTCCAGTTCTCGGCCTTCCAGAGGTTGTCGAACTGCATGAAGCCGAACTTGGAGGGATGGCCGTAGGTCTTGACTTGGTAGTTGTACTGGCGGCTGCCCTGAATGTACATGTTGCGGGCATACCAGTCGCCCTGTTCGGGGACGCACTGCGCGGACCAGTGGTTCCATATGCCGAACTTGGCGTCGCGGAACCAGTCGGGCGTGGTGCAGGCGACGAGCGACTCCCATGTGGGCTTGAATGGGCCGGGCGCGATGTGGACCTGCGCTTCGAGAGCGGCGACGGGATCGGCTTGGGCGAGGAGACGGTGTGCCGAGAACCGGGAGGCGAGGGCCGCGGCGGGTGCGGCGGCGAGGGCGGACTGAAGGAGGCGGCGACGGGTAAACCGGGATGTGGACATGCCGGAGATGATAGGCGCAGGGAGTGGGCGGAGGCAAGATGCGAGTTCGGCGAGCGAGTGGCTTCAGGCGGATTTGGCGGCGAGTTCGGCGAGGATTTTTACGCTGGCGGAGGCACCGATGCGGGTGGCCCCGGCGTGCAGCATGGCGCTGGCGTCGGCGAGCGAGCGGATGCCGCCCGAGGCCTTGACTCCGGCACGGGCACCGACTACGCCGCGCATGAGGGCGATGTCGTCGACGGTGGCTCCGCCGGTGGAAAAGCCGGTGGAGGTCTTGATGAAGTCGGCGCCGGCGGCGAGGGAGAGTTCGGAGGCGCGGAGCTTTTCCTCGAAGGTGAGGAGGCAGGTTTCGAGGATGACCTTGACGATGGCCCCGGCTGCGTGGGCGAACTCGACGACGGCGCGAATCTCGTGCTTGATGGCTTCGTAGTCCTGCTTGGTGGCGGACTTGAGGAGGCCGATGTTGAGCACCATGTCGAGGTCGTGGGCTCCGAGCTTGAGGACGCGGGCGGCCTCATCGCGCTTGCTGGCTGCGAGCGACGCGCCGAGGGGAAAGCCAATGACGACGCCGACCGGGATGGAGGTTCCGGCAAGAGTTTCGACGGCGCAGGAGACCCATGCGGGGTTGACCATGGCGCAGGCGAAGCGGTGCTCGGCGGCCTCGTGGCAGAGGCGGATGACCTGTGCGCGGGTGGCTTCGGGCTTGAGCAGGGTGTGGTCGAGGACGGCGGCGAGCGCGGCGGGCGAGGAGAGCGTGCGTGTGGCAAAGGCGGCGGCGTCGAAGGGTGCGGGGACTGCGATCTTGAGGCTGGGGGTGGTGGATGTGGCGATGCTGCTCATGAAGCTCCTTGGGGACGGCCTGAACCGCCCGCTACGTTCTATCATAGGCTGGTTACGATTGGCTTAGCCGGAACGTACCGCGTTCATGCGGGCCACTCACCCTGCCATGCAGATGCTGCGCCGAACGGTCTATCGTGTGTTGAAATTTCAAGCCAGGGCGGTTGCGGCAAGAGTAAAATCTGGCCTTCGCGGGAATGATATTCTGCGTTGCTGCCAGGCTTGGCGTTGGTACGATGGGCAGGAGGGCAGAACTTTCTGGAGGGTGACGATGAACATTTTGACGAAGCGGATTGGTTGCGCACTGTTGATGGGAGTATTGACACTGCTGGTTGCATGTGAGCGGCACAGCAAGAGCGAACGCTTTTACCTGGTTGCTACAAGCGTCAAGCATTCGTACTGGCAGTCGGCGTGGGCTGGTTTTCAGAAGGCCGCGGATGAGTATGGAGTGACGGTGGATATGCGTGGGCCCGATGGGTTCGATCCGCAGGCCGAGGCGGCAGCATTTCGGGAAACGGTGGCGTTGAAGCCATCGGGGATACTGGTGCAGGTGGGCAATGAGGCGCTGATGCGGCCCGAGATCGATGCGGCAGTGGCGGCGGGGATTCCGGTGATTACGATCGACTCGGACGCGCCGGCGAGCCACCGGTTGTTCTTTATCGGGACGAACAACCTTCAGGCGGGACGGCTGGGAGGAGCGCGTGTGGCAGCGCAGTTGAAGGGCAAGGGCAATGTGGTTTTCTTTACGATCGCGGGGCAGCCGAACCTGGAGGAGCGGCTGAAGGGCTATAAGGATGCGTTTTTGGAGTTTCCGGGGATCAAGGTGGCGGACGTGTTCGACATGAAGGGCGACTCTGGCCTGGCCATGGACCAGGCGCAGCAGTATCTGGCGCGGACGGGGACGGCGAAGATCGGTGCGGTGGTTTGCCTGGAGTCCACGTCGGGAAAGGACGTTGGCGAGGCCTTCAAACGGGCAGGAGCAGGGACTGCGGGAACCCTGCTGGTGGCAATGGATGTGGATGTGGCCACGTTGAACCTGGTGAAGGATGGGACGATCGACTCAACCATTGCGCAGAAGCCGTTCACCATGGGGTTGCTGGGGCTGAAGGAGCTGGACGATGTGTATCACTATCCGGTGAAACCTCTGGCGCAAGACTACGCGCTGGACCCGAATGCTCCGTTTCCGGCGTTTATCGATACCGGGGTGACGCTGGTGGACAAGAACAACGTGGACGCGATTCTGAAGAATGAGAGCGGGACGGCTGGCGGGAGTCAGTAGGTGGGATTGCCGGGCTGCAAGGGTGAGTGCGACACGAGATGCGGCGCTGGGGGATGCCTGTCAATTGTTCGATCAACTAATGGCTTGACAAATTCGCAAAATGCGAATTATAACGATAGAGAGGCCTGCATTTGCACGTCATAAGCAGAAAGAGATTGCTGGAGGCGGCGCTGGAGCATGGCGATCTCTACGCTCCGCTGGATGCGTGGTATCGCATTGCGAAGAACGCGGAGTGGCTATCCCTGAATGACGTGCGCAATGTGTGTCCATCGGCCGATGGGGTCGGGAAGTATACGGTGTTCAACATCAAGGGGAATGCGTTTCGCCTGATTGTGGAGATCAATTACAGGACGGGACGGCTATACATCCGGCATGTGTTGACCCATGCAGCATACGACAGAGGGGGGTCGAAGAGATGAGCGCACTGACGGTGAGTCCGGCGTACACGGCACTGCTGGCGCGGGTGCCTCCGCGCGTGATTCGGTCGGAGGAGCAGAACGAGTATTTTATCGCCGCGCTGTATGAACTGGAAAAGCGCCACAAGCGATGGAACAAGGCCGAGGCTGAGATGGCCGATTTGTTGACGCTGCTGATTGAGGACTACGAGGAGAAGAACTACCGGCTGCCGAAGGCGTCGCCGCTGGAGGTGATCGCGTTCCTGATGGACCAGCATGGGCTAAAGCAGAAGGATCTGGTGGATGTCTTCGGGACCCCGAGCATTGTTTCGGAGGTGATGAACGGCAAGCGGGAGTTGAACAAGGCGCAGATTCGGCGGTTGAGCGAGCGATTCCGGGTGTCGCCGGAGATGTTCTTCTGAGACGGGCGAGCGCTTTATAGAAAATATGCTATATTCGATGTGGGAGCGAAATTGAGTATGACAACGGTGACGGTCGCTTCTGTCTCGTGGGAGGGAGATTCCTGGGAGACGCTGAGGAGTTGGCCGAGCGACATGCGGCATGATTTTGGGGTTGCGCTGCGCGAGTTGCAGGAAGGCCGCCGGCCTACGATGAACGCGCGCCCGATGCAGTCCGTGGGCAAGGGCGTGTTTGAACTGAAGGATGCAGACGATGCAACGTGGTACCGGATGCTGTATCTGGCCCGCATCGACGATGCGATCTACGTTCTGGATTGTTTTACCAAGAACACACGGAAGACGGAGAGCAATACGTTGAACAAGGCCCGGGCGAGACTGTCGCAGGTGCGGTTGCGGATTCAGGAGAGGAAGAAGGAGGTCAAAGGTGGGCGCGGAAAATAAGGCAGGACATATTACGAAGGGCGATGTTCTCGAAGACCTGGGCTTTACGCCGGAGGAGATTCGCGAGACGGAGATGAAGCTGGCGATCTGGCGACCGTTGCGCGCGGAGATCGAGGCGCGCGGGTTGACTCAGGCGGAGGTTGCCGGCAGGTTGCAGATCCATCAGCCGGACGCGAGCCTGCTGCTGCGCGGCAGGCTGTCGAAGTTCAGCGTGATGAAGCTGATGCAACTTGCAGAGAGACTGGGCCTGAGGGTGCGATTGACGGTGAAGCCAGCGGATGCGACGCGGCATCTGCGAACGCCGCGTTTGCGAACTTCGGCGTCGCCAGTGCGGCGGACTAAGCCATTGGCTGCGAAGTTGGGGGCGCGGGCAAAGATCGCAGCTAAACGAGTTTAGTGGGCGGGGTTGGCGGGGTAGAGGCGGATGTCGGGGACGTTGCGGTAGATTTCGGCGAAGTCCATGCCGTAGCCGATGACGAACTCGTTGGGGATCTGGAAGCCGACGTAGTCCGCTTCGATGGGGACGAGGCGGCGGCTGGGCTTGTCGAGGCAGGTGGCGATTTTGAGCGAGGCGGGCTTGTGCTGCAGCATGAGGCCGCGCAGATAGCTGAGGGTGAGGCCGGTGTCGAGGATGTCCTCGACCAGGATGACGTGGCGGCCCTCGATGGGGTTGTCGATGTCCTTGATGAGCTTGACTGCGCCGGAGGAGACGCGGGCGCGGCCGTAGCTGGAGACGGCGACGAAGTCGAATGTGTTGTCCAGGGAGATGGCGCGGGCGAGATCGGAGAGGAAGATGGCCGCGCCCTTGAGCACGCCGACCAGAACGATGGGCAGGCCGGTCTTCTGGTCCTCGTAGTCGGCGGTGATCTGGCGGCCCATGGCGGCGACACGGTCGGCGATCTGGGCGGCGGAGAAGAGGATGTCCATCCCGGAGGCGGGCGGAAAGACGGCGGGAGCGACGGGGGGAACCAGGCTGGGAGGCATACGGACTAGGGTAGCGTATGCGCGGGTGAATGGTCGAGCCCGGCGCGATTCGGGGCAAATCGCTTTGGCAGATATACTTTGAGAGGAAGCGAGGATTATGTACCCCTATCTGCCTGCGATTGGACCGTACCACCTGTTTCATTTAATCATCGGACCGTGGCAAGCTGGCACCTTCGGGCTGCTGTTGTGGCTGGCTGCGGTGGTGGCGACGATTGTGCTGTACAAGAACTACGCGCGCAAGGGCGTGGACGCGGACGCACTGAACGTGGTGGCGCTGGTGGTGGTGGCGGGCGTGATTGGCGCAAAGGCGTGGCACGAGCTGGAGGACGTGCGCGAGCTGCGTTATGCATTGCATATCATCGGCGCGCCGGGATGGCAGCGCCCGATGCAGGTTGCGGTGGGGTTCCTGGGCTGGTTCCGCGACGGGTTTGCGTGGTTCGGCGGAATGCTGGCTGGGATTGCGGCGCTGATGTGGCTGGGTCACGGGACGCGCTTCAAGGGGCCGGGCTGGAAGTCCATCGTAGATCCTGGACCCGTACCGGGCACGCGCCTGGGAGCGATGCGGATGCTCGACCTGGCTGCACCGGCGGCGGCGATCAGCTACGGCGTAGGGCGCATCGGGTGCCTGCTGGCGGGCGATGGCGACTACGGCATCGACACCACGCTGCCCTGGGGCGTGCATATGGCGAAGAACGCGCTGGTACCGCCGATCCCCGCGACCGCGCTGGTGCAGCCGACGCCGATCTATGAGCTACTGTTCTCGATTGGGGTCTTCTGGCTGCTGTGGAAGCTGGGGGAGCGGGCGCGGCCGGTGGGCTGGCTTACCGGACTTTATCTGCTGTTGAGCGGGATTGGGCGGTTTCTGGTGGAGTTTGTGCGCATCAATCCCAAGCTCTACTTCCACCAGACGATGAGCAACGCGCAGGTGGCGGCTGTGGCGAGCGCGATCGCGGGGCTGATCGTGCTGGCGGCTGCGCAGAAGATGCGGGTGCCGTGGACGCCGAAGCCTGCCGCGTAGTCAGGATTGAGAGCATTGGCAGCCATAACAAACGCCTTCGTCACGCATCGCCGCGGATAGGCACAGGTAAGACTGCGCAACACGGATATGGCGGATCGAGACGGGGTAGGTGGTCGAGATCGAACCAGGCAAGTTGCTCCTGTTCCTGAACCGTGCAAATCCACGGTTGCGGTGGTCTTCGTGTCTTCAAAGGATGCGCCAGAGGCGCCAGAATCTGAATCCTTACGGGGTGTAGGCCTGCACTGTGGCGTTGCCTTTGCGCATCCATACGAAGGAATGCGGCACGGGCGAGGCATAGGAGCTGGGAATATAGTGCGCGTTCAAGTAGTCGCAGAGGGGCTTGCCTGCATCGACTGTATGCCGCGGTGGAGGGAGATAAGGCGCGAGAAGAAACCTCCTCAGTGACTTCCTTTCTTCGTCAGGATCGGATACGCAGACTTGGGTACTTCGCGACCAAAGCAGGAGCGGCCAGTCTGGATGGGCCTCAATCTCGGCGATCTTCTCCTGGATGGGGGCGGTGCTGGCCATGGGAAAGAGCCAAGGATAACGTCCAGTGACAATTTCGATGCCGTCCGGGGGCGGCGTGAGCCTGCGCTGGACGCCGAAAGGAGCAAGCAGATGCGTCTGCGATGGGAGGTGCGGTGCGTTCGGGTTCGAATTTCTGGACAAGGACGTTCTAAGCTGGTTGAGTCGTGCCTGGGCATTTCGGCGGGTTAGTTTGTAGATCGCCGTGTAGACCTTGTCCACCGCTGGCGAGTAGTACTGCGTGCCAAAGACCGCCTCATGAACCTGGGTCTGAATCGTGCCTTTGACCAGATTGAACTTACCGTAGGTGGACAGGAGAATTATGATTGCAAAGGCTGGCCAGGTCCAGCGCCAGATCTTGCGGTACTGGCTGAGGACCACCAGGGCTGCGATCAGTGCGCCCAGGGTGTTGACTATGATGTGGCCGATGTCGGCACGCGAGAAGGCAGCTGGCGCGGATACGACCGACAGGCAGATGAGGTAAAGCAGCGGTCCCTGCGACGTGTGCGCGCGGAAACTGGCGATGAACGCGCACCCGGCGACCAGGAGTAGAAGAAGCAGGACGAGCGATTGAAAGCTGAACAGGAGCGGGAAATCGAGTGCGCCGCCACCGACGGTTGCGATGTTGCCCAGTACTCCAAGCCTGAGCGCCAGCCAGAAGACCATGGACATGGCGAGGACGAAGCAAGCAAGACCTGCAAGCAACCTGGGGCGAGCGGGCCGAACGCAGACGACAAAGAAAAAAATGGTTCCAATGGTGAAAGCGATGCCCTGCTCGGGCGAGTAAAGAAGTAAAGCAGTTGCGCCAACCGAGGCCAGTCCGAAGGTTGCCAGGTTGGAAGCACCGTGGGCATAGAGAGAGTGAACCGCCAGCGCAAGTGCGAGTGTTGCGCAAAAACGAAGCGGCGTATAGTTTGTACCACTATCGGGGATTGCGGTCAGGAAGAAGGCCCAGAGGAGCAGAAATATGGCGCGCCCATGGCTGGTGCCCCGCGCCGCAACCTCAACGACCTTCCATAAGACCCATGTACCAAGCGCCCATTGAATGATCCATCCCAGGAAGTACCCATTTGCGAGAGAAAGGTGGCAGAGGCGCGCGATCCAGACGGGCGCATAGAACATCAGTGGGCCGTAATCGAACTCGAAGTCCCGGAAGAGACGCCCGCCCATGCTGAACATCGCATAGCGGTCGAGGAAATATCCCGATTCGAGCAGAGGATCGATCGTTTGTGCAACCAGCCAGAAAAGAGCGCATCCGAAGACGGAGCACACAATTGCAACAACACCGGTACGCCAGAAGCGATCGCTGGTTGCGCCCGCCGGATCGGGCAGGTGAAGCCCCAGGCCACGGGTCCAAAGCGCAAATCCTAGAATGAAGGCCAGTAGTAAAACGGTGGCTGCGGGATTGCTGAAGCCGAAGAGATAGGAATCCGACAGCCCGTCATGCACTGGAAAATGGAACGGAATCAGATACACAGCAGACAGCCCGAGAACAAGCACGACAAGGATGGAAGGCACACTTCGATTTTTCATGGGTGCGATCAAGAGGGGGTCTCCGTTGGCTAACTCATTCTACATAGGTCAATTTGCGTAAGACGATCAAAAGGCTTTACTCGTGAGGGGTGCGCCGAATGCGGGAGCGGCTGTGCCGTCGGGGTTGAGGCGGACGATGCGGTAGAGTGTCTGGTAACGGTAGGCGTGCTGGGTGTAGAGATAGCTGGAGTGCCATGTGGGGTAGTCGATGCCTTCGGTGTGGACCTCTTCCAGGCGCAGCGCGGGGTTGTGGAAGAAGTGCAGCGCGTCGCCGAAACGGGTTGGCGATCCTGTGCCGTCAACATCGCCTTCGGGGCCGTTGTGGGCGAGAATGACGTAGTCGGCACCCTTTTCCTGGAGGTACTGGGGAACGCGGCCGGAGAGCAGGTAGGGCATGTAGTTGCGATCCACCAGACCGCCGAGGTCGATCAGGTCGATGTGACTGAAGTAGCCGATGGCGCCGATGTCGAAGACGCCCATCTTTGTGCCCGGCGGGTAATTCGCGTTGAGGTACTCGGCCATCTTGAGGTGGCAGTTGTCGATGTTGTAGATGCTGTCGCCGAGGGCAACGCTCCAGCGCGGCAGAGTGACACTGGTGAGGGCAGCGACCGCGACCAGAGCGAACGTCTGCATGGGGCGTAGCAACGCGCTGCCGCGCGATCTGAAGAGGAGGAATGCAAGCGCGATCAGATCGAAGAGTGCGATGGCGAGCAGAGCAGGGAAGAGTAGCAACACGAAGGGTTGATAACGCCCGCCGTGGCCTGTGGCAGGCAGGGTGAAGCAGTAGCTGGCGTAGTGCAGGATTGCCCAGAGAACGAGGACGGCGGTGCGGTTGGGGAAGCGGCGCAGCAGCACGAAGCATCCGTAGAAGGCCAGCACGACAAAGATCATCGCCCATCCACGCGTGGTGTGGAAGAAGTTGTGCTGGATGACTTTTTGATAGGTCTCGATGGTGAGGCTGCGGACGGTGGAACGTCCGACGTGCAGCTTGTCTGTGCCGTTGAAGAGGTAGCGGCGTCCGCGCAGGGTCATGGGCAGCAGAGCGCCCGAGGTCTTCAAATTGATTAGGAACGATGGGAGCAGAAAGAGGACAGCGACGGTGGCGGAGCGGAGCACGTCGTCAAAGGTGCGTCCGCACCATCGGTAGAGAGCGAAGAGAAGTATGCTGAGCGCGAGGCCCTCGGGACGAGTCATGCCGAGTGCGCCGAGTGTGAGGCCAGCGAATATGGATGTACCCACCGGGTTGCGCGGAACCACTCGGCTTGCAGCATCGCTGGAACGGAACCAGAGCAGAATCGCAGTCAGCGAGAGCGTGACGAAGAGGACGTGCTCCATACCGATAAAGGCCAGCCAGACGTAGTTGCCGGAGAGCGCTGGAAGCAGAGCAAGGGCAAGGACGTAGAGTAGCGGGAGGCCATCGAGGACGGCCATGCGCCAGAGCAGAATGCCGGACAGAATAAGCAGGATGGAGTTGAGAATGAGGGGAAAAAGTACTGGCGAGTGAGTTGGAAACAGGAGGTAGTCGAGAGCGAGGATGAACGTCCAAAGAGTGCTTGACGAGCCTGACGAAGTGACGCCGGGGGTGAATCCGAAGCTGTGGTGCTGGACTAAATTGCGCGCGATCTCCTGGTGAATCCAGGAATCGTCGAGCGGGAAGCCGAGGTTGTGGCGCAACGCAACGGCCAGCGAAGCGAGGCCGATGAGGTAGGTGGCTGCTACAGGCAGAACCCAGCGCCAGGCGAGCAGAGTACAAGGCCGATCCTGCATGGGATGGGTGGTCTCCTCTCCGGCGGCGAAGCGCACGATGCATCGAGTTTAGCACCCGGCTGTGAAGGAGAAAGTGGGTGCAAAATTGTGAAGCTCGATGATCGCTGCGCTGCGGCGGGCTTATAGTTGGAGTGCAATTGGCCCAAGCTCGATTCCTCGGAATCTCTTGCGCTGCAACGGTATAATTTGCGCAAAGCAATGCAGACAACCCTGACGGACCGCCAGATCTACTACTTTCGCGTTCTCTGCATGACGGTTCTGCTGGCCGGCGCGGCCTGCTATGTTGTCTTCACAATCCACTGGCAATGGATGTGGGACACGCAGGTAATGCACTACATCGTTCTGCTGCTGAAACACGGCAAGGTCCCATACAAGGACATCTACGACATCAACATGCCCGGTGCCTACCTGACCGAGCGCTGGGCAATCGGCATCTTCGGCGGTGGCGACCTGGGCTGGCGGCTCTACGAGTTCGCCCTGCTTGGTTCGATGACGCTGGCCATGATCGTCATTGCGCTGCCTTACGACTGGCTCGCCGGGCTCTTTGCCGGAGTATTGTTCAGCCTGCAAGTTGGGTCGATGGGACCATGGCAGGCCGCAGAGCGCGATGAAGTGATGACCGTGCTGATCTTCATCGGCTACGCGTTCCTGATGATTGCGGTGCGCAAGGCTCGACCGGCATTGATGCTGCTGTTTGGTCTTGCGATGGGCCTCGCGATTCTCATCAAGCCGACAGTAGTTCCGTTCGCTCTCTGCGTGCTGCTCTTCCCATTCTTTGTGTTGCGCAGGCAAAGCAAGTCGCCTACGGCATACATTCTGTTCGCGCTGGCAGGCTTTGCGATTGCGCTCGGAATTCTGCTTGATTTTCTGTTGCCACAGCACGCCTTCGGGCCATTCTTGTTCATTCTGAGCAAACTGGTTCCGTACTACTCGTCACTGGCGCATCCTACGCTGTGGGTGCTGATTCGCCGCAGCATTCCGCAGGCCTTTCGGGTGTATTTTCCGCTTGCACTGCTGCTCGCCATTGCCGGCAGAAGCCGTGAGAGCCGATGCAAGGACGCGGACTGGACCCTGAACTGGGAGATGTGGGCCGTGCGCGCGGGCGTCCTCTTCGGAGGCATCTCGTACTTCATCCAGCGCAAGGGCTACGACTACCACCGCATCGCATTGGTATGCTTCGGACTGCTGTGGATCGGGCTGGAGTTTACCGCGGCGATGAAAGACCGCGGTTGGCGCAGGAACGCGGGCGTGGCCGGGATGGCGTTTGGCGTGCTGTTCATGGTGCCATTCAACGCGCGCAAGGTGCATGGACAGCATGTGGTCAATGCGGCGGTTCCGGTGCTTGAGCAGGATCTCGTCCGCCTTGGCGGCGACCAACTACAGGGCAAGGTACAGTGTCTCGATCTGGTGGGAGGATGCTACAGCGCGCTCTATCGCCTCGGCCTGGTGCAAAGCACAGGATTTACGGGCGACCTCCAGTTTTTTGGGCCAGACGATGGCAAGGTTGTGCCTTACTACCGCAATCTCTTCTGGGATGAGATCCACAAGGACCCGCCGGAGGTCATCCTGCTGAGCAATGAGTGGTACCAGGAGTCGAACTACAGCTTCAACAAGCTCAACACCTGGCCGGAGTTCCGCGACTACCTCAACTCTGCGTACCGCCTGCAGGCAACCGAAGGCCCGTTCGACCTCTACGGAAACCCCATGGCTTATCGCATCTATGTGCTCAAAGGCAGCATTGCGGACAAGCCGGGGTTGTAGGGTGGTTGGCGTGGGTGGAGATTCCGCATAGAGCAGATTTGTTTGAGCGGCGGATTGGAACTGATTCGCACGAAGGGTGAAGTTATGTGGAAAAAACCTCTTGACATAGAGAACTCTATAATGCAGAGTAGTTCATGGAGGGAAGTGATTATGGCGAACTTCGAGGCAGAAAGCGGGACGACGCGCGACGATCTGGTGCAGCGTGTTGCGCTGATGGAGGAGATGATTGCGGAGGGACGACGATCGACGATTCGCTTTGGATGGATCTTCGTTCTATGGGGGCTGATCGATCTGGCGCCGATTGGCTGGCAGTTGGTTGCGCCGCATTCGCACTGGGTCAAGATGTGGTGCTGGCCGATTGCCATTGCCTGTGGAGTTGCGATTCAGTTCATCGTAATGGCGATTCTGCGTCGCAGGAGCGGTGTCGTCTGCAGCAGCAATATGCGTGGACGAAGCATCTCGGCGGTCTGGGCCATGATGGGGCTGACGGCGATGCTCTACTTTGCGGGTGCGATGATTTCGCACAAGACATGGCAGATCTCGTTTATCGCTGCGATGTTGATGTTCGTTGGCATGGCGCACGGAACCAGCGCACTGATTCTGCGCTGGAGGGCGCAGGGGCTGGTGGCCTGTGTGTGGTGGATCGGAGGCATCGCGCTGTTCTACTTGTCGGATCGCTACTGGCTACAGATCTTTGTCGGCGAGATGTGCTTCGGCATGATCGGATTCGGCCTGTATGCGATGTGGCTGGAGAGACGGAACGCAGCGGCAGAGGGGCAGACGAATGCCTGAGCTGCCGGAACTCGATCCCGTGGTGCACGGAAAGCTGCGGTTGGCGGTGCTGTCGCTGCTGGTGGGCGTGGAGGATGCCGACTTCACATGGCTGCGCGATAAGACCGGATCGACCGATGGCAACCTGGGCGCGCAGATGATGAAGCTGGAGGAGGCGGGCTACGTCGCGATGCAGAAGCGGTTCGCAGGACGCAAGCCGCAGACGCTCTATCGCATGACGCCGGCGGGACGCAAGGCGCTGGCGAAGTATGTGGCGGCGCTGAAGCGATTGCTGGGCGGGGCGCTGTAATCGCGCGCTTTGCAGCGGGCTAGTCTGACGGACCTTTGGGGAGGAGAGCGCGCTGCACGCGGCTGTGCTTGCGGCCATAAAAGAAGTAGACGAAGAGGCCAATGATGAGCCAGACGATCAGCCGCGTCCAGTTCATCCATCCGAGTTTGACCATCATGTAGCCGTTGAAGAGGACGCCGAGGATGGGCACCACGGGGACCCACGGGGTGCGGAAGGGGCGCGCCTTGCCCGGATCGGTGCGGCGCAGAACGAGGATGGAGATGCAGACGATGACGAATGCGAGCAGGGTGCCGATGTTGACCATCTTGCCGATGTCGTCGATGGGGGTGAGCGCGCCGACAACTCCGGCGAGCGTTCCCACCAGGAAGGTATTCTTGAAGGGCGTGCGGAACCTGGGATGAATCTCGGCGAAGGGTTTTCTGGGAAGAAGGCCGTCGTTGGCCATGGCGTAGAGGACGCGGGTCTGGCCGAGGAGCATGACGAGCATGACGCTGGTGAGGCCGGCCAGCGCGCCCATGGTGATGATGTCGCTGGCCCAGGGAAGTCCGCGGTCGAAGAAGGCGCGGGCGATGGGGGCTTCGATGTTGATCTGCTGCCACGGCACCATTCCGGTAAGCACGGCGGCCACACCGATGTAGAGCACGGTGCAGACGACCAGGGAAAGAATGATTCCGATGGGCAGATCGCGCTGCGGGTTCTTGGCCTCCTGCGCGGTTGTCGATACCGCGTCGAAGCCGATATATGCAAAGAAAATGTACGCCGCGCCCGCGCCAATTCCGGAGAAACCGAACGGCGCAAACGTGTGCCACGAGGTTCCCCAGTTGGCCGGATGCACATAGTGCGAACCAAGGCCAAGCACCAGAAGCACCACCGCGACCTTGAGAGCCACGATGCCGGTGTTGAACTTTGCCGACTCCTGAATGCCGATGGCAAGCACCGTTGTGACCGCGAGAGCGATCAGGAACGCGGGCAGGTTGATGCCGATCTCATGGCCGAAGAGGACGGGCGCGGCAAGCACAACGTGTGCCTGCGCCATCATGGCGGCGGTGGGCGCGGCCTTGAGGACGCCGAGCTGTGCAATGTACTCCTGCGTGCCTGGAATGAGGGACGGATAGCTGGACGCCATCGCTTGACGGCTGACCATCTCGACCGCCTTGCTCAGCGCGGTCCAATGGTCGTAGGCCAGCCACAAGGGAAACTTGATGCGAAAGATCTCCAGCATCTCGACGAAGTAGTTGGACCAGCCGGAGCTGACGGTGCTGGCTCCCATGGCGTACTCCAGCGTGAGGTCCCAGCCGATGATCCAGGCGATCAGCTCGCCGAGGGTGGCGTATGCGTATGTGTAGGCCGAGCCGGCGAGCGGGATCATGGCGGCAAACTCGGCGTAGCAGAGGCCGGCGAAGGCGCATCCCAGGCCGCTGAGAACGAAGGAGAGCATCAGGCCCGGGCCGGCGTAGTGCGCGCCCAGGCCTGCCATGACGAAGATGCCCGCGCCGATGACCGCGCCGATTCCCAGCGCGGTGAGTTGGAACGGGCCGAGCGAACGCTTCAGCGTTCCCACGCCCGTGGCGCTGGCCTCGGCCGTCAGCACATCCATCGACTTCTTCGCAAACAGATTCGCCATGCGGTCTTCGATCCCCCTGGTGGTTCGCTAACTATCTTCCACCTGCGCCTGCGGTCCCAGACGCTTCCATAGCAGATACACCGGTATCCCAAGCAGCACGAGGACGAGTCCAGGCCATGTGTACTGGGGTTTATATCGCAAGAGTACAACACAGATCCATGCAGCCATCAGGATATAGAGCGCGGGCAGAACTGGATAGCCAAAGGCGCGATATGGGCGCGGTACATCGGGCTGGGTGCGGCGCAGGACGAAGAGGCCCGCGATGGTGAGGATGTAGAAGACGAGCACGGCGAAGATTACATAATCCAATAGCTGGCCGTAGCTGCCGGAGAGGCAGAGAAGGGAAGTCCACGCCCACTGCACCCAGAGGGAGTTGACGGGGACGCCGCCCTCGGAGTGGCTGGACGGCTTGCTGAGTTTGCCGACGGAGTGGAAGAAGAGACCGTCGCGGCTCATGGCATAGTAGACGCGCGCGCCGGCCAGAAGCATTCCGTTGACGCAGCCGAAGGTGGAGATGAGGATGGCGGCGGCCATCAGCTTTGCGCCGATGGCGCCGAATGCCGATTCCATTACGGCAGTCGCGACGCGGTCCTGCGTGGCGAACTGAATGCCGCGGCCGGCGATTGTGGTCGCGGTCGGAGAGCCTGCCATGGGGAGAACGCTGAGGTAGACGAAGTTGCAGAAGATGTAGAGGAGAAGGACGACGCCGGTGCCGAGCGCGAGGCTGAGGGGAAGATTGCGGCGCGGGTTCTCAATCTCGCCGGCGGTGAAGGTGACGTTGTTCCACGCATCGGCGCTGAAGAGGCTGCCGACCTGCACGACCGCGACCAAGGTCAGCAGGCCGACGAACGCAGTCGGGCCTCCGACGCCAACCTGCACAGCGTGTGTAGTGTGCCAGCCCGCGCCGGCCCAGAAGCTGTGCCAGCCTGCGCCAGCGCCTGCGGCTCCAGTAAAGTTTGCGGCGATGGCTGCGGAGTTTTTGGCTACGAATCCGACGAGGACGACGGCGGCGAGAGCGAGAACTTTTGCACTGGTGAAGACGTTCTGCACCGTCGCACCGAGCTTGACGCCGAAGGTGTTGAGCAGGGTGAGCAGCGTGATGATGACGATGGCGGCTAGATTCGCCGTGTTGAGGCCGATGTCCATATTGCCGAGGACCATAGGGCCGATGGGAATTGCCGGGACGTGCGCGATGTGCCAGAGCCAGTGGCTGGCGCTGACCGAAGGGAAGAAGACGCCGAGAAACTTTCCGAAGGCGACGCCGACCGCGGCGATGGTCCCGGTCTGGATGACGAGGAAGAGCGTCCAGCCGTAGAGGAATCCGCAGAGCGGGCCGAGCGATTCGCGCAAGTAGACGTACTGGCCACCGGCGCGGGGCATCATCGCGGCCAGCTCGCCGTAGCTGAGCGCGCCGATGATGGTCATCAGCGCCGTGACCAGCCAGGCCGTGATCAGCAGCGCGGGTGAGCCCACGGTGCGGCCCATCTCGGCGGAGACGATAAAGATGCCGGAGCCGATCATCGAGCCCATCACGATTGCAGTCGCGGAGAAGAGTCCCATGCCGCGCACAAAATGCGGAGCGGCGGCGGGGCTGTCGTCGCGCGGCGCAACACTAACTTGTTTGTCATCCCGCAGCGCAGCGGAGGGATCTGCTTTTGTTTTTTCTGAAGGATTCACTTCACTCAGTTTTACCGCAGACGGGCGAGAAAGTCGCGTGCCACTTGCTCGGGGCTTTCCTGGGCGTCGAAGAGGGCGGAGATTACGGCGATGGAGTCCGCGCCGGCGTCGATGACACAGCGCACGTTGGCGCGGGTGATGCCGCCGATTGCGACCAGCGGCTTGCGGGTGAGCGCGCGGGCGCGGCGAACGCCTTCGAGGCCGACCACGGGCGATGCGTCGGGCTTGGTTCCGGTGGCAAAGACCGGGCCGATGGCGATGTAGTCTGCGCAGGATTCGTTGGCGATGCGGGCTTGTTCGTCGGTGTGGGTGGAGACGCCGACGATTGCGTCCGGGCCGACGACGCGGCGGGCGTCTTCGGGTGAGAGGTCGCCCTGGCCGACATGAACGCCGTCGAAGTTGGCAAGTACGGCGAGGTCTGCGCGGTCGTTCATGATGAGTTTGCAGCCGCTGCCGGCCATTGCTTCGTGGAGGATTGCGGCTGCGCGGAGAACATCTTGCGGCGAGCCATTCTTATCGCGATATTGCAGCAGCCCAACGCCCGCAGCGTGCAGGTCGCGGGCAAAGTCCGCAAGCGCAACGCTGCGAGTGGCGAGCATTTCTGCATCGACAATGGCATAGAGTTGAGAAACGATGAGTGGACTTTGCATGACAAAAAGATCGATTGCATCGGTGTGGATCGGTGTTAAGCCTTTGCTTCGGCCTCTGCCTTCTCCCCCTGACGGGTAAAGAACCGTTCCATGAAATGGGTGTCGAAGTGGCCGGAGCGGAACTCGGGGTCGTCGAAGATTCGCTGGTGCAGCGGGATTGAGGTGTAGATTCCTTGCACGACAAACTGCGAGAGGGCGCGCTGCATCTTGTTGATGGCCTCTTCGCGGTTGTGGCCGTGGCAGACGAGCTTGGCGATGAGCGAGTCGTAGTAGGGCGGGACGACGCCCTCGGCGTACTGGGCCGTATCGACGCGGACTCCGTTGCCGCCGGGCAGGCTGAAGGCGGTGATGGTTCCCGCGCTGGGTGTGAACTTTTCGGGATGCTCGGCGTTGATGCGGCACTCGATGGCGTGGCCGGTGATGGTGACCGGGGTGGGGACGATCTCTGAGAGGCGCTCGCCGGCGGCGATGCGGATCTGGGCCTTCACCAGGTCGATGCCGGTGACCATCTCGGTGATGGTGTGTTCGACCTGGATGCGGGTGTTCATCTCGATGAAGTAGAGTTTGCCGTCCTCGTCCATGAGGAACTCGACGGTACCGGCGTTGCGGTAGCCGACGTCCTTCATGCATCGTTCGATGGTCTTGCCCAGCTCGGCGCGCAGCCTGGGTGTAATGGCGAGACTGGGTGCCTCTTCGATGAGCTTCTGGTGGCGGCGCTGGATGGAGCACTCGCGCTCGCCCAGGCTGAGGACGTTGCCGTGCTCGTCGGCCAGCACCTGGAACTCGATGTGACGCGGGCGCTCGATGTACTTCTCCATGTAGAGGTCGCCGTTGCCGAAGGCCCCGGCGGCTTCGCTGGACGCCTGCTGGAAGAGCGCGGGCAACTCGTCGGCGGAGCGTACGATTCTCATGCCGCGTCCGCCGCCGCCGGCCGCGGCCTTCAGGATCACGGGATAGCCGATGGAGCAGGCGCAGTCCAGCGCCTCGGACTCGTCGGCGAGGATGCCGTCGGAGCCGGGCAGGATGGGGACCCTGGCCTTCTTCATGGTCTGGCGCGCGGTGGATTTTTCGCCCATGAGGCGCGTGACCTCGGGTGGCGGGCCGATGAACTTGATGTTGGAGGCGCGGCAGACCTCGGCGAAGTTGGCGTTCTCGCTGAGCAGGCCGTAGCCGGGATGAATGGCGTCGACATCGGCGATCTCGGCGGCGGAGATGACGGCGGGGACGTTGAGGTAGCTCTCGGCGGCGCGCGGCGGGCCGATGCAGATGGCCTCGTCGGCGAACTTGACGTGCAGGCTGTGCCGGTCCGCCTCGCTGTAGACGGCGACGGTGCGAATGCCCATCTCCTTGCACGCGCTGATGACGCGCAGGGCGATCTCACCACGGTTTGCGATCAAAATCTTATGAAACATATAGGCTGCTTTCATCGTTGGACACGAAACGTTGCAATGTCGAGCGAATTGACCGATGGAGCGCGCGTTGCACATCGAACGAAATGCGGGGATTCTTCGCTGCGCTCAGAATGACAATCTTTTATCTTTGATCGGTGTCATCGGTACTAATCGGTGTTAAGTTTTTGCTCGAAGGCTACCGCGGGCGGATGGCGAAGAGGGGCTGCCCGAATTCGACCGGCTGGCCGGTTGTGGCGATGCGTTGGACGATCTCGCCCGCTACATCGCACTCGATCTCGTTCATCAGCTTCATGGCCTCGACGATGCAGAGTACCTGGCCGACTTCGACCTGGTCGCCGATTTTGACGAAGGTTGGCGTGCCGGGCGACGGCGAATCGTAGAAGGTGCCCACGATGGGCGACGTAACTTCGTGCAGTTTTTCGGCGGCCTCCGCTGCGGGCTGCTCCGCTGTAGCCGCGCCTGGGCCTGAGACGCTGCCGGTCGCGCTTGCGGCCAGTTGCTGCGTCAGCGCCAGATCGGCCGCGCTTGCGCCAGCGGCACCGGCAAACTTGATGCGCACCTTCAGGTCCGTGCGCTCCATATCGAACTCGGCGATGCCGTTTTCCTTCAGGAAATCGACCAGCTCGCGCAACTCCTTCAGCTTATTGCTGTCCATCGTTCCTCTTCCTCGCGCCGCAACCGGGCCCAGTGCATCTAGTCGTATTGAACCTTGAACCTCGAACCATAAACCTTGAACCTGATGCGTTACAACTCGATCCATGCCTTGGGGCTTGGAGTCAGTATCTCGCAGCCGGAGCGGGTTACCAGCACCGAATCCTCGATGCGGATGCCGAATTTGCCGGGCATATAGATGCCGGGTTCAATTGTAACGATCATTCCGGCTTTGAGCTTCTCCGTCCTCTTTGCGGCGAGCCTGGGATCTTCGTGGATCTCCAGCCCGAGGCTGTGGCCGGTGGAGTGTGTGAACCACTGGTCGAGCTTGGCGCGGCGCAGCACAGAGCGCGTTACCGCGTCCACGTCGCCGGTGACGACGCCTGCGCGGACGGCGGCGAGGCCAGCCTCCTGCGCCTCCAGCACGGCGTCATAGGCGTTGCGCTCTTCGGCACTGGCGCGGCCGATGTGGATGGTGCGGGTCATGTCGGAGCAGTAGCCATCGAGGACCACGCCGAAGTCCATGGTGACGAATCCTCGCTTCGGCAGTTTGGCTAACGTCGCGTGGCCATGGGGCAGGGCACTGCGTTCGCCGCTGGCAACGATCGTCTCGAAGGACATCCCTTCGGCCCCGGCGAGGCGTGCAGCATGTTCCAGTTCAGCGGCCACCGCCATCTCCGTCATGCCCGGCTGGATGAAGGAGAGGATGTGGTCGAAGAGACGGCAGCCGAGGAGGGCTGCGGCACGCAGACTGGCGATCTCGCCAGCGTCTTTAATCTGACGCAGCTTTGCGATCAACGGATCGACGGCGACGAAGAGTGACTTGCGCCGCTTGGCAGGGACGGCCTTGCGCATGTTGTCCAGGGCGGCGACGGTGGTATGCGTCCGGTCGAACCCGCAACGCTTTACGCCAGCGGATGCGATCCACTCGCAAGACTCGGTCAGCGGCGGTTTAGTTGCAATCACGACCTCGGTACCCACCGCCTCGGCATTCGCCTGGGCGATGTAGCGGCCATCGGTAAACAGCACCGCGCGTATCGGTGATCGAGTGGACCGCGCTCCAGAAGCCGCTTCGTTGCGCAACACCAGCGCCGCGCTCGATCCGGTAAACCCGCACAGCCAACGTACATCGGGAAGATGCGTTACCAGCAGCGCGTCTACTCCCGCCGCCTTCGCCGCATCCGCAGCACTCTTCTTCCGTGCATTCAAGCTCATGCGATCAATTCTATCAACACGCAGCACAGAGCCATTCTCAAATGTTCCGCATCTGTATAACTGCGCGAAACCCGATACTATGAAGCATGGCCGTATCTGTCGCCGATCCACCGCAGGCTGTGCAGAAGACGCTGCTTACCCGGCGCAACTTCCTGCTCGGCTCGGCCACCGCTGGGGCAGGACTCGCCCTGTATTCCAGCGAGTTCGCGCGCCATGAGATCGGCATCGTCACGCTCAACGTGGAGCTGGCGAAGCTGCCCGATGCGTTTCATGGCTACCGCATCGCGCAGATCAGCGACATCCACTTCGACGAGTACACCGAGCCCTCGTTTGTGCGCCGCGTGGTCGGCGAGGTCAACCGGCTTGCGCCCGACCTGGTGCTGCTGACCGGCGACTACATCAGCAATAGCCCGCTGGGGCAGAACTTTGCCGCGGGAGCCATGCTGCGCTGCGCCGAGGCGCTGAGCGAGCTGGCCTGCCCGTTGCGCTTCGCGGTGATGGGCAACCACGATTCGATCCTCGGGCCGCCACTGATTCGCGCTGGACTGGCAACGGCGTCGATCCCGCTGCTGTTCAATCAACATGTAGCGATTGAGCGCAACGGGCAGCGCCTGTGGGTGGCAGGCATCGCCGACCCGCTTAGCAATGTGCCCAACCTCGGCGTTGCCGTTCCCGCCAACCCCGACGGCCCCGTCCTGCTGTTGTGTCATGCACCCGACTACGCAGACAATGTCCTCGCCCACCCGCGCGGTTCACTGGTCGATCTGATGCTCTCCGGCCACTCCCACGGCGGCCAGATCCGGTTGCCCATTATCGGAGCGCTGCATCGCGCGAATGGCGGTCGAAAGTACGTCCAAGGTCTCTTCCGGCTGGGCCAGATGCAGTTGTACGTCAACCGTGGCATCGGGACGGTCGGGCTGCCATTCCGGCTGAACTGCCCACCGGAGATTACCTTGTTTATGCTGACAAGACAGGGGTAAGGGATGAGGGATGAGGGATAAGGGGTAAGGGATAAGACTTCAATTAACTTACCCCTTACCCCTTATCCCTTATCCCTGCTTTACCGCGCTCGACCGGCGGGCTTCTTCTCGCGGGACATGACGGAGTAGGTTGAAGGGACCTTTGCAGAACTCATGCGCACCATCCAGGCGTCGAGCAGGCTGCGCTTGAAGCGCCAGCGGTTGCCCAGCCTGAAGGCCGGAATGATGCCCTCCGAGGCGTAGCGATAGAGTGTGTCGCCGCTGATGCCTAAATAGTCCGACGCCTGCCGGATATCCATCACCTCGCGCATCATCTGCTGGACTGCACCCGCCATGAAGGACGCTCCTGAATGCCGAAGATACCGGGACAAACGCCAGCCAAACCCGGTATTTCCTTTTGTATGCCTAAACGAAGGTCCAGGCAACAGGATTCTGACTCTTCATGCAGGGATCTATGGTTCAGCTACTAACTGATTGATAAACAAGACGACTGACCGGCTCGCAGACAAAACGGCGGCAGCACCCCGGCTAGGTATGCCGCCGCCTGCAACTAACAACTCGCAACTGACAACTACTTCCTCGCCGGCTGCAGGCTGCGGATTATGTCGAACAGATCTTCGCCCACGCTGCGCGTCTTCGCAACCGCGTCCTCCAGCGGCGATCGCCAGTGGAACTCGAGTCGCAAGTTAGCTAACTTAATTTCCAGCGCCGCTCACATCTGCCGCGAAGCTGCCGATACTGGCTTCAGACGGTTGCCGCAGAGGAGTGTAATGGACGGGGTCGAAATCCTATTGCCAAGCTGGCAGCGCGCAGACGCGGCGGCGACAGCCTGCGCGCCTGGGATTAATCCGCCCAAGCCTCGCTCTGGCGGAGGATGGGCGCAAGCGCCTGCGGCATGGCTATCCAGGATACTCCCCACCCTGGCGAAGACTTTGAGCCGAGGTAGCGAGGCAGTGTGCCAGCGGACTAAGCTGCTCGAAGTCTATGCCGGTGTGGCCACCCTGGCCGGGCAGATGGCCGAAGACAGCCAGCACATTCACACCGCGTCGAACCAGTTGGCGACCCACAATAAGGCGCTCAGCGACAGTGTCTGGGCTTCGAACCGCGCAGTCGACGAAATTTTGCAGATTGCCACCCAGACCGGAGCCGCCTGCGAGCAGTCCAGCGTCAAGATCGCGCAGGCGCGTGGGCTGCTCGAAACCTGCTACAGCGCCGCCGGAGACAGGACGCTCCTGATTGACAATCTAATTGCCAGCGTCGAGAAGAGCCATGCGGGATTCCGCGAGGTCGACGCCAGCGTCGAGGAGGTGGAGCGCCTCCTGCTAGTCATTCAGGAGATGAGCAATCAGACGAACCTTCTGGCCTTGAATGCGGCGATTGAAGCGGCACGCGCGGGCCAGTACGGCGCGGGCTTCAACGTAGTGGCAAGCGAGATGCGCCTGCTTGCGGACAAAACAGGGACCGCTTCGAAACAGATTCGAAGTATCACCGAACGGATGCGCGCTTCCACGGGCGCAGCCTCAGCTTCGATCCAACTCGTCTCCCAGACCAGCTCCCTGAGCCGGGAACAGGGCGAAAGGGCTTCGCAGGATCTTAACGGCTGCATCGCCGTGATGCAAGATGCGGAGATGACCTCCGGCAGTCTGGCGGCCGCCGCGCGACGCCAGACCGATGCCATTGAACAGATCAATCAAAATTCGGAAAAGACGAAGAGCCTTGGTCGGAATTGCACCTGGGGCGCCGATGTCGCGGCGGAGACCAGCATACCTGGCTGTAGGATGGCGGCGGACTTGTGCGATCGGCTGGCGAGCCTCGGCACTGAGATTGCCGCCGCAGACGAGTTGGAGAACCCGCAGCTTGCGAGCCAAAGCGCGGCGCTCCAGCACAAAGCTGCAACATGCAGGAATGACTCCGGGCTGAATGAACTCGAACGCATGCGGCCCAGCATCGAGCAGGCCCTCCGGACTCTGCGCAACGACTGCACGCGCCTGGGAGCGCCGTCGCGCAGAGGGCGGATGCACCGCGCAGGCATCATGCCTGAACTCTGTTTCGGCGGGCGCAGCCTCAACCTCCAGAACGAACAGGTCGATTCCTTGTACAAATCTACCGGATTCACCGCGACCCTGTATGTCCTAGCGGAAGAAGAGGATAGCAGCCGCTCCTTTTATCGCGTGGCGTCCAGCCTAAGGTTGTTGGACGGGGGCCGTTCCATCGGATCCCAGCTAAATCCGACCGGCAACGTTGCGCACCGGCTGCTCCGTGCCGAGCCGACGTACGACTACGCGTACCCTCTCGGCCGCTGTCACGTGGCCGCCTACCAGCCAATCATGGATGCGCAGGGTGAAGTGATCGGCGCCTTCTACGTCGGCTGGGAGGCAAAGATCGGGAGCAGCCAAACACCGCACGGAAGAGTGGATAACCCTCCGTCCGTAGAGAACAACGCGGGAGCGGAATGGTGGTGAGGCCATCGCTGTCCTCGCCTGTCGGATCCCGTGTGCGGCTGGAAAGACACATCGCAATCCACGCCGCCCGTCTTTCCTTGAACCTTGAACCTCAAACCTAACGCTTCGGCTGGAGTCCGCGGATGACGGCGAAGATATCCTCGCCCACGGTGCGCGTCTGGGCGATTGCGTCGGCGATTGAGATGTCGCAGATATTGGTTCCCTTGAGCACTGCCATGCGGCCGAACTTGCCTTCATGCACCATATCGATTGCGGCGATGCCATAGCGTGTTGCCAGCATCCTGTCGTACGCCGTGGGAGTTCCGCCGCGCTGGGTGTGTCCCAGGTTGACGCTGCGCGTCTCGTATCCGGTGCGCTTCTCGATCTCCTCGGCCAGGACCTGCCCGATGCCGCTGAGGCGCGCATGGCCGAAGGAGTCCAGCTTGTCGCCGACCGTGATCTGGCCCTCGATCTGGGGGATCTTCGCGCCCTCGGCGACGACCACGATGCCGAAGCGCTTTCCGCACTCCCAGCGCGCGCGCAAAAGCCGCACCACATCGTCCATGTCGATGGGCTTCTCCGGCGTCAGGATGACGTCCGCTCCGCCCGCGATGCCCGCCGTGACGGCGATCCATCCAGCGTCGCGTCCCATGACCTCGACCACCTGCACGCGGCTGTGCGCCTCGGTGGTGGAGTGCAGGCGGTCGACCGCCTCGGTGGCAATCATCACGGCGGTGTCGAAGCCGAAGCAGGCGTCGGTGCCGCTGAGGTCGTTGTCGATGGTCTTGGGCACGCTCACGACGTTCACACCGCGCTCGGCCAGCTCGACGGAGATGGACTGCGTATCGTCTCCACCCATGGCGATCAGCGCGTCCAGTTTCTCGTCCTGGAGAACCTTGAGGCACTTCTCGAAGCCTCCGGGAATCTTCTTCACGTTGGTGCGTGAAGAGCGCAGGACGGTTCCTCCGCGATGCAGCATCCCGCTCATCGTACTCATGCTGAGCGGCATGGTGCGGTCGTCGAGCACTCCGCGCCAACCCTCCATGAAGCCGATAAACTCATCGCCGTAGTGCTGCACTCCCTTGTGTACCACCGCACGGATCACAGCGTTCAGGCCAGGACAGTCCCCGCCTCCGGTCAACATCCCAATGCGCATCGCAAAACCTCTCAATAAGAAATAAGTTCAATCAAAGAAATCATACTGCAACCACAATCCCGATCCGGTGCCCGATGTCACATTACCGCTTGGCCGCGAACTGGCCGCAATGCCGTTCCTCCCCCAAAATCGGGAACCAAAAGGCCGTAGCGGCGACTGTCAGATGGAAGGGATGGATTGGATGGTGAGAGCGCTGGGACTCGAACCCAGGACCAACGCCTTAAAAGGGCGATGCTCTACCAACTGAGCTACGCTCTCGAACCACACTCCAACGGTAGCATATCGAGAGGCTCCCGAGGGGTTGGGCAGCTTTGCGGAAGCGCAATCGGAGAGGCAATGGATGTGCGCGGTCGGGACGCGCGAACCGGATGTCGAAGCAGGGCCATTCGGGCCGGTGCGAGCGCTTCATGAAGGAGCTGCGCAAGGCGTTGCGCGCAGACGCGGGCTGAGGATTGTATGCGATGCGAGGCAGATGGGCCTTGTGCGAAGTATTGAGCAATTTACATGCCGTTAGCGATGGATCGATGGGGAAATTCGGGCCGAAATCCTTTTCAAGGATGGCTTAGTAGCAGAAGAAAGCAACTAAGTTTATGAAAAAAAAGACAAATTTAGTAACACTAAAGTTGCAGAGAGGACTGATTGACTAGGCCTGAAGACGAACGTAGGCTATGAAGCATAACTTGCAAAAGTACGCATAAGTGCAATTGATGGAATCGAGTACGCCAGGCCGGATGGCGGCGACGCGATCTGGCAGAGAGCCTGTACCCCGGCACCGGAGTCATTGCGAGTCGCACGGCTGGCGACGATTGCGATGTGCTAGAGGATAAACATACAGACCGATTCAGACAAGATGCTGTCAGTGAGCGGCGATACCAATGTGGCAGAGGGCCTAAACGGAGCAGCAATGGACTCAAGCGGCAGAGAATCGGGCTACGAAGAGGCAGTAGCCGGAACGCCGGAGGATGTGGCCGCACTTTACCTGTGGGCGAACCTGCAGGGGGCGAAGTACCGCGACTTCTCGGCCTCGCGCCGGGAGTACCGCGCACAGGTGCGGTATCGCGCAGCCCAGGCGCTGCGGGAGCGGGAGCTGCGGGCGCACGCGGTGGCGGCGGCGGCGGCGGAGGCGGCGCAACGGGCGGAGTTGGCCGCGATGGCTGCGGCCCGATTGCGGGACGTGGGCGACAACCCGGCGTTGCAGATCCAGTTATTGCAAGACGTGGAGGCGGCCGCGCGAACGGCGTCCGCGGAACGGGAGGAAGCGGCGCTCCGGGCCGAGTCCGTGGCCCATGCCGGGGCCGCAATGATGCGAGAGGAGCGCGAGATTGCCGATGCCCAGGCGTCGGTCAGGCGCCAGACACTGCTTTACGCGCAGTCCGAGGAGTGGCTGCGTCAACTGGCAGGGCCGCAGCCACGCGATCCGATGGACCGTGGGACGATGGACAGCGCGCTCGCGCTTGTGCTTTTGGAAGATTTGCATCCATCCGGCACGGAGGTTGAGTGCGCTGATGTTGATCGTGCCGATTGCGTTGGCTCTCATGCAGTTGGAACTGAGGCAGTGGGAGCGGATGGCGATGCCGGTCTTACGGGACCCGCCTGGCTCTATGGTTCGCAGACCCCGGCGCAGACGCGGTTGTTGCAGGCGATCGCGAAGGTTCCCATGGGGGAGACGGCAGAAGGCAATGGCGAGGCACCTGAGGGGGACACGCTGCAGGACTCGCGGGAGCGGGTTGCGTCGCGCTGGTTTGCGCTGAAAGGAGTTTTCAAACACGCCGCGCCGGAGTTGCCCGCGATGCGCCTGACGAGGACAGTTGAGGGGCGGATGCCGCTGTTGTTGGTCTATTCGCTCGCCGGAGGCGTGGGCAAGACGAGCCTTGCGGCGACGCTGGGGCGCGCACTCTCCTCGCAAGGGGAGAAGGTGGTGCTCACCGACACGACCTCGCGCGGGCTGCTTCCGTATTACTTTGGGGAGCGCGAGCTTCGCCCCGGGGAGGTGCGTACCTTCCAGCCGCCGGCGGGCAGCCCCGGCGTGCCGGTCTCGCTGGTGACGTACGACGCCGCGAGCATGGGGGATGACGAGCGGCAGCAGGAGGTGCTGACCGATGAGATCCTGCGCAATGGCCATGGCAACCAGCGCGTGGTGCTGGATCTTTCTTCGGGATCGAGCTGGCTGGTGCGGCGCATGGTGGAGCTGCATCCCATTGTGCTTGTACCGATGACCGGCGACATGAACTCGGTCATCAGTCTGCAAGCGGTGGAGAGGGTCTTCCAGTCCATCGCGGACCGCGACGGCCGGCCCCTGCTGCCCTATTATGTGCTGAATCAGTTCGACACATCGCTTCCCCTGCACCTGGATGTACGCGAGGTGCTGCGCCGCAAACTGGGAGACCGCCTGCTGCGTATTGCGATCCGGCGCTCGCAGGCGGTGAGCGAGGCGCTGGCCGAGGGAATGACGGTAGTGGACTACGCGCCGGACGCCGCGGTCTCGCAGGACTACATGGATGTGGCCTCGTGGCTGCGCAGCGTGTCACCCCCCTCCAAGGCGGAGTCTCCCGGGCAGCAATGGAGCCAACAGTGACGCGCTCATTTTTGTGCAGAGAGTTCGAGTCGTCCGGCAGCATTGCGATGCGGGTGCTCCGGTTCTCGGTGCTGGCGGGCGGTGCGTTCTTTTTCTGCTTTACCGGAGTGCTCGCTCTGGCCTGGCCGCAGCAGCTCATTCTGGCGGTGATGACGATCCTGCTGGCCGTATGGATGGACCGCGGCTCCAGTTCGTATCCGGTGACACTGACGCTGATGCTGCTCTCCATCTACTCGACGTTTCGCTACGGGTTCTGGCGTGTCTCTACCGTGCTTGCAACCTTCCGCGATCCGGGAGCGCACTGGACCAGGCTGGATACGTCCTTTGTCTGGATTCTGCTTCTGGCGGAGTGCTATGCCTTCGTGGTGCTTTTGCTGGGCTATATACAGATGCTGTGGCCGCTCGGGCGCATGCCGGTTCCGCTGCCGGACGACCTGGATCGATGGCCCGCCGTGGACGTACTGATCCCGACCCTCAACGAGCCTCTGAGCGTGGTGCGCTTCACCGCGCTGGCGGCGATGAATATCGACTGGCCGGCCGACAGGCTGAACGTCTACATCCTGGACGACGGCCATCGCGAGGAGTTCCGCGCCTTCGCCGAAGAGGCGGGCATCGGGTACATGACGCGCGACGACAACCTGCACGCCAAAGCGGGCAACATCAACCGTGCGCTGGCGCAGATTGGGTCCCCGTTTGTCGCCGTCTTCGATTCGGACCATGTGCCGGCGCGCAGCTTTCTACAGGTCACCATGGGGTGGTTTCTGCGCGACCCGAAGCTGGGCCTGCTACAGACGCCGCACCACTTCTACTCGCCCGACCCGTTCGAGCGCAACCTGGGCCAGTTCCGCATCACACCCAACGAAGGCGAGCTGTTCTATGGCGTGGTTCAGGACGGCAACGACTTCTGGAACGCGGCGTTCTTCTGCGGCTCCTGCGCGGTGCTCCGCCGCAGCGCGCTGGACCAGGTGGGCGGCATCGCGGTGGAGACGGTGACCGAGGACGCGCACACATCGCTGCGCATGCAGATGCGCGGATGGAACACGGCCTACATCAACATTCCGCAGGCGGCCGGCCTGGCCACCGAGCGCCTGAGCGCTCATGTGAAACAGCGCATCCGCTGGGCGCGCGGCATGGTGCAGGTGCTTAGGATTGAGAACCCGCTGTTCGCGCCTGGGCTGAGACCGGCGCAACGGCTCTGTTACTTCAATGCGATGTCACACTTTCTGTTCGCTCTGCCGCGGCTGATCTTCCTGACTGCGCCGTTGATCTATCTGATCTTCGGAAGGGTAAACATTCCGGGCTACTGGCTGACGATCGTGGCGTATGCGGCGCCGCACCTTGTGCTGTCGAACCTGACCAACTCGCGCATTCAGGGACGCCACCGGCACTCGTTCTGGAACGATATCTACGAGACGGTTCTGGCGCCTTACATCTTTCTGCCCACGCTGCTGGCGCTCTTCAGCACCCGGACTGGCAAGTTCAACGTGACGCCGAAGGGCGGCGTGATCGACCACGATTACTTCGACGCACGCATCGCGCGGCCGTTCCTGGTGCTGCTTGGGTTCGATCTCATCGGCCTGTTGTGCGCCATCCCAAGGGCGATTCAGTTTCCCGCGTTCCATGTTGCGCGGTGGATGTCCTTCATCGACTGGCCGGCCAGCATCTACGACGGCGGCCATCCAGGAACGATCTTCATGAACGTTCTCTGGCTGCTGTTCAGCGTGGTGCTGCTGGGGGTTGCGACAGCGGTTGCGTGGGAGAGCCGGCAGCGCCGCCAGACGGTGCGCATGGCGAGGGCGGTGCCGTCGGACATCCTGCTGCCGGACGGCTACATGGCCCAGGGCATCACATGCAATCTGTCCAACGGCGGCGTGCAGGCCAGGATTCAAGGCCCCATCCATGCCGGGGTGGGCGATCCGGTGCGGTTCGTCTTTCCGCTGCTGGATGGGACGGCGACGCTGCCGGCCACCGTCGTCGCCATCGAGGAAGAGATGCTGCGCGCGAAGTTCGACTCACTCAACCTGCGGGAGACCGAGGCGCTGACCATGATCCTCTACTCTCGGGCAGACACCTGGCTGGGCCCGCGCGAGGCGCGCGAGCCCGACCATCCGTTGCGCAGCCTGGGCCGCATTCTGCGGCTGTCGCTCTATGGTCTCTCGCATACGGTTGGCTCCCTGATGGGAGATCTATGGAGGAGCAGGAAGAGGACCGCTGCGAAGGGGGGGCTGGCAACCAGTGTCGTCCCGATCCTTCTGCTTGCCGTGCTTGCCGGAGTTTCGCCGCGCGATGCGCGGGGAGCGCAGGCGACCGGCGCGGACTTCCAGGTGGCCGTTGCGGAGACCTCGCAGTCGTCCGCGATCTCGCAGACGGTGCGCATGCTGCGCGGTACGCAGTTCGCCTCCTGCAGGATCGGAAGCGGTAGCGACAGGGCGGGGAAGGTCCCGTTGCTCGCCCGCGCGACGAACGTCCTCACGGAGTTTCCCTGGCTGATCGTCCTTGTGGTGGTGATCTTCTGCTTCCCGATGGCGATGGTGATCTGTGCGATGGTGCGGCGGCGCGCGCGGGCCCGGTTACAGGGCAACGAATAAAGCAGAATCAGAATTGATGGTCCCAAGTCTATTTGCCGTCATCCCGACCGGAGGCGGCGTACTTTGCCGCCGCAGTGGAGGGACCACCGCATTTCGCTTTTGCTCTTGCGGTTGCTTGTCCTCTTCCGCCCGCACCCACCCACTCCGTCATCCCGACCGGAGGCGGCGTACTTTGCCGCCGCAGTGGAGGGACCCCCGCATTTCGCTTTTGCTCTTGTCTGTTTTCTTGCGTTGGGTACACCAATGTTGATATTGCCCTGGGGATCGAATCACTCCCGGCAATCCGAACGGTTCTCCTCCATGTTGCCAAAAAATGGATGCACCATCCTTAGTGCATCCTGAAAAAGGGGTCCCGGTTGGCGTGAAGATGCAAATAGTTGGAATTGTGTCCCCAGTTATCCTCAGGCGAGTGCGTATGGAGGCCAAAATCGCGGTACAAGACGGAGTCAAAGGCGGTACTCTTCAGGAATAGCGGCAGTATCAATCATGGTTCTTGCCGACCTTGATTCCTGTCGGCGTCGTGCAGCGCGCAGACAACGATGATGAATTCGCGTGTAATCCGGCTCTGGGCCCATGCGATTCTACTTGGCGGTGTGGCGTTGGCAGCGTCTCCCGTCCGGGTGGAAGCGCTGACCTCCCAGTCGGGTACGCAGTCTTCTCCTCCCGGGGTGCAGCTTACAGCGCCGGCAACCAAGGCTTCTCCTTCCACAACACAGGCTTCTCCGCTGCCAACGCCGGCTTCTCCAGCCACAAATCTGCCTGCACTGGCCCCGACACAGGGTTCCCCCGCTGGTGCGCAGAAGCCTGCCTCCGGTTTACAGGCCCCGCCCTCGGAGGCGCAGCCCTCTCCATCGGGTTCGCAGGTCTCTCCTGCGCCCAAGCAGACTTTTCCGTCCGCGACGCAGGCTCTGCTGGACAAGGCGTATGGGTTCGAGGCGCGTGGCCGCATGGATCTGGCGGAGCAGACCTGGAAGCAGGTGCTGCAGGCGGACCCGAAGAATCCAGACGCGTTGGGAGGACTTGCGCGCGCGGCCAATCAGGAGGGCAACACTGCGTTGGCGAACAGCTATCTGGAGCGGCTGAGGGCAGCGCAGACGACCGCGCCGAAGCCCGCCGGCGGGGACGAGATGAACGCGCAGCAGAAGCAACTGGCGCAACTGGAGCAGGCGGGCAAGCTGGCCGAGGCCGGCAAGTATCTGGCGGCGATGACGATCTACCGCCAGGTCTTAGGCGCGACTCCTCCGCCGGGCGCGTGGGCGCTGGTGTACTACGAGACGGAATCGGCGATCGACGAGGGCCGGCCGCACGCCATCGCAGGGCTACAGGCTCTGGTGGAGAAATATCCCAACGACTCGCGATACCAGATTGCGCTGGGACGCATTCTGACCTACGATCCGAAGACACGCGAGCAGGGGCGGAAGTACCTGGAACGCTATCCACAAGACCGGCAGGCGGATGAGGCGCTGCGCCAGTCGCTGTTGTGGGATTCGTCGGATCCGGCTTACGCAGGGGAGATTCGCGCCTATCTGGAGAAGCATCCCAACCCGCAGCTCGCCGTGGCGTTGCAGATGGCGGAGGCGGCGAAGTCCCCGCCGGTTGTGAGCGAGAGTGCGGGAGCGGGTGCGGCGAAGCCTGCCGGGAAGCTTCAGCCCGTTGCACCAGCAAAGGCCACAGCACAATCTCAGGCCACAACACCAGCGCAGGCTCCATTGCAAGCGAAGCCCGCGACACGAGTTCAACCCACAGAACCAGCGCAGACTCCAGTTCCAGTTCAGCTCACTGCACAGGCGCGGCCTGCTGCACAAGCGCAGCCTCCCGTGCAGGCGCAACTTACCGTACCGACTCAGCCTTTCTCATCGGCACGTCAGGCAGCCCCGGCTGCTTCCAGTGTACAGTCGGCGGCGGAGGTCGAGGCATACAAGGCGCTCAACGCCAAGCACATCGATCAGGCGGAGGCGCTCTTCAAGGCGGTGCTGGACAAGGACCCCAACAACCCGGGCGCGCTGGCGGGGATGGGTTACATCCGGATGCAGCAGGGAAATTTTCTGGGTGCGATCAGCTTTCTGGAGCAGGCCCGGCAGGGCAACCTGAACGACAAGGGGCTGAACGAGGCGCTGGGCACCGCGCGCTTCTGGTTCCTGATGGGCGAGGGTCAGGCGGCGCTCAACGACAACGACCTGACGATGGCGGAGAAGCAGTACCGGGCCGCGCTCCTGCTGCGACCCAGCAGTCCGGAGGCGCTCACCGCGCTGGCTGGAACGCTGGATAAGGCCCGTCAGCCGGGATCGGCGGCCCCGTTTTACGAGCGCGCGGTGCAGGCGAACTCAGCGTCCGTCGATGGCTGGCGCGGACTCTTTCTGGCGCAGGTTGCGGCGGCCAACGCGCCGCTGGCTTTGGCCACCGACAAGCGCGTCCCGGCGGCGGTGCATGCCCAGTTGATGCGCGATCCCGCGTACCTGCGCGCACTGGCTACCAGCTACTCCGCGGTGGGCCGCGATGCAGACGCGCAGAAGACTCTGGAAGCCGCACTGCAACTGCCCTTCGCCACGGATGCGAAGAAGCTGAAGGGCGACACGCAGATCCAACTGGCGAACATTTTGCTGGCCTCCAACCACTTGGAGCAGGCGGCCACGCTCTACTCCCAGGTGCTCGCGCTGGACCACGGGAACACGGCGGCGTGGCAGGGGCTGACGCGGGTGCAGCACGGGATGGGCCATGATCGGGAGGCGCTGGCAACGGTCGAGGGAATGCCTCCGTCGAGCTATGCGGCGGTGATGCGCGACCCGGGCTTTGAGGCTACCGTGGCTGCCATCTACCAGGCGGAGAAGAAGCTGGATGTAGCTCAGGACCTGCTGGAGAAGGCAGTTGCGGAGCAGACCGGCGCGGGACAGAAGCCGTCCGTGGGGATCGAGATGCAGCTTGCGGGCCTGTACATGGAGCGCGCAGAGCCCAAGCTGGCCACGCCGATCTACCAGCAGTTGCTGACCGGCGATCCCAACCGCGTGGATGCGTGGGCCGCGCTTATCTTGTCGCTGCATGCGGCAGGCAGCGACAAGGAGGCGGCCGCGCAGGAGCAACAGATTCCCGCCGCTGTGCGCGCGCAGTTGGAGAGCAGCGTGAACTACCTGCAGACCATGGGCTCGGTCTACCAGGCGCTCGGCCAATCGCGGCAGGCGCTGGCGCTGCTTAACCGCGTGCAGCAGTATTATGCGGCGCAGCACACCGCTCCGCCCGCCGACGTTGACATTCAGAACGCATGGCTGCTTTACAACAGCCAGGACGAATCGGGCCTGTATCGCCAGTTGATGAACCTGGGCGGACGGCCCGACCTCAGCCAGGAACAGAGCCGGACCGTGCAGGCGATCTGGACCAACTGGGCGGTGCGGCGCGCCAACCAGACCGCCGCGGCAGGGAACTCGCGGCGCGCACTTGCAATTCTGAACGCGGCGGCGCGTGCCTTCCCGGACAATCCGGCGGTGCTCAAAACGCTGGCCAACGGATATGCGCGCGCCGGCCAGCCGGAGCAGGCCGTGCTTATCTACAAGGCGCAGAACCTGTCCTCGGCCAGTGTCGAGGACTACGAGGCGGCGGTGGGCGCCGCACTGGAGGCGGCCGAGAACAAGGTCGCCGAAACCTGGCTGCACTACGCGCTGGCCGCATACCCCAACGACCCGCGCATCCTGATTCTCGGGGCGCGCTTCGAGCAGGCGCGTGGAGATACGGCGAAGGCCATCGACTACTATCGCGCGTCGCTGAAGGCCATGCCGCCAGTTGACCCCGGCGCGGAGCTTGCGGCGCAGCTCCGCCTCCCCGCTCCCACCGTGGCTTCGCGCCTGCCCAGCGCGCAGCAGGCGCAGGACCTCTCCATCCTGCTGGCTCCAGGGAACACAGGCAGCCTGCCCGGCGAGCAGACCCAGCCCTATCTGCCCAGCTACGGGTATTTCTATGCGTTGCCGAACGGCCAGACCCCATCGGCGCCGAATAGCCTGCCGAATAGCGGCCCGTCCGGCGTTGTGCCGCCCTATATGACCAGTCCCAATCCCATCGTGCAGCCGGAGAACACCGGCAAGGGTAAGCCGATGGAGAATGCGCCGCAGTCCCGCCTGGACCAGGGTGCGTACAACCTGCCCAGCCAGGCAGAGGTTGCATCGAGGGTGCGCGATGCAATCTCTCGTGTGCTGGGCGAGTCCGGGACTGCAACCGGGATCGCAGCGCAGCCTGCTCCGGAGTTCGCGCCCCAGCCGTCGCCCCAACTCGAAACTCAGACGCCGCAATGGGATGCACTCGCCGGAGCTGCGATGCCCTCCGCCGTCGTCGCGGTCCAGCTTGGCGACAGCACGCCGCATCCGGCACTCACTCAGGTGGATGTGACGGACGTTCTTCCCACAGCGCGCTACGTCCCCAACGCTCGCGCCGTGCAGACTGTCTCCTCCCACCCCGACATCGCCGCAGCGCAGGCCGCCGAGATTCGCCGCCATCAGTCGGACACCGGCACGGCCAGGACCGGGCAGAGCAATCCTCCACCCGAGGACTCGATCGCGGCCACCGAGGAGAACGCGCAGTACACTTCGCCACAGCTTCTGGCGCAGAACCAGAGCGGCCCGCTGGTGGCCCAGCCGCTCAGGCCGTCAACGGGCCAGCCCCTCTACATTCCCGACACCGGCGCTCAGCAGTATCCTCAGCCGCGCGTAGCTCCTGCGCCCGCACCTGCTGCCCGTTCGACGGGCCCCTCGTCCAACGCACCACGCCGCGCCGTTGTTCGCAGCACGCCTGCGCGCGTTCCGGCCCGCACTTCTGCTCCTGCTCCACGCGCCGCGGTCAAGACGCTCTCGTCCCTGCCTGAGCCAATCCCGCCCGCCGCAACTCTTCCGGCGATGAGTTCCCCTGGCGCCGGCCAGCCGCTCGGCGGCCAGCCCTATCCGCTCATCGGCCCGCCGTATCCGCTGCCTCCGCTGCCCACGGATGCGGAAGTCATGGCGCGCAATGTTCCGCCGCTTGGCGGTTTTTATGAGGCGCAGGCCCCGCTTCCCATGACCCCGAGGCAGCAGGCCGAGAGCGAACTGGAGTCGCTGGAGGGTTCGTACAGCGGCTGGTGGGGCGTCACGCCGATCGGGCGGTACCGCAGCGGTACCCCGGGCCTCGACCAACTCACCGATGTCGAAGCAACCGGCGAAGTCTCCACCGTGCTTGGGCGTTCGGTACGGCTCACCGCGGTTGCGCGCCCTGTGTTTCTCAACTCCGGAGTGCTCAACACCTCCTCGTTCACGGGCAGCAATGTTCCCTACCTGGGCACCATGCCAGCCAACAGTGCAAACCCGCCGGCCCAGCAGTTTTCCAGCGGGGTGGGCGGCGAGTTGCAGTTGACGACCGGGAACCTTGGCCTCGCCGCCGGCTACACGCCATCCAACTTTCTCATCCAGAACATTACGGGGCACGTCAGTTGGCGTCTCTTTGGCGGCCACTTCACGCTCTTCGCAGACCGCGACCCGGTGAAGGACACGCAGCTCTCCTACGCCGGGCTGCGCGATCCCGCGACCATCACACCGCTCTACATCGGCAAAGGCTGGGGCGGCGTCGTCTCCAGTACGGGCGGCGCGCGCATCGATCTCGGCAGCGGCGGCTCGGGCTTCTACTTCTCCGCGGACGGCGGCATCCTGCACGGCTACCATGTGCTCAACAACTCCAAGGTGGAGGGCGCGATGGGCGCTTACCTGCGCGTGAAGAACTGGCCCTCAGCCGGGAGCCTCACCGTGGGAGGCGCGCTCTTCGGCATGCACTACCACTACGACGAGGTTGGCCTCTCCTGGGGTCAGGGAGGCTACTTCAGCCCCGACTCCTACTTCCTCGCCGCCGTGCCGGTCACCTTCAACGGGGCCTACAAGTCCAACTTCCACTACCTTCTATCGGGGGCCTTCGGGGTGCAGACCTTCCAGCAGGACTGGCAGTACTTCTATCCCCTCGATGCCGGGCTGCAGGCCAATCTGCAAGGCACCCTCGGATGCACCCTGGCACAGCTTGCCGCGCATACCTGCGGAGAATCTCCAGTCGGCGTCGATACCAAACTCAACTACGCCATCAACTCCGAGGTCTCCTACCGCTTCGGCGAGCACTGGTATCTGGGCGGCTTCGTCTCCGCCAACAACACGGACAACTACAACGCCGTCTCGGGCGGCTTCTTCTTCCGCTACGCCCTGCGCCGGCAGCATTCGTCGGAGGGCTATCCCACGGGCCTCTTCCCGGTGGATGGCTTCCGCCCGCTGCGTGTCCCATAGCGCGGCGGACCGAACACTCCCCGAGTCGTCATTCTGGCGCAGCCAGAATCTCTGTATTGACCCTTGCCCTTGCCGTTGCCTGTTCTCCTCCGTTGTTTGTTTTACGCTGTCATCCTGAGTGCGTCTTTCGAGCGCGAAGGATCCCGACGAAGCTCGGTCCCCCCAACCCTTCACCCCTTTCTCCCCAACAACTCCCGCCCATAGCTCATAGCCCACAGCTCATAGCCGAAACAAAAAAATCGCTGTCGCCCACCCTCAAAAACCCCAGCAAATCCGCATGTCAAGCCCCTCGACGCCAAAAAATTTTCCTAACTCCCACTCCATCAATCACTTCCCTACGAAAAATAGTTGGCATAGTAGTTATGCTCCACTTGATACAATTAATATATGGATCAAATCCATCGAGGGGCAGCTTCGATCGCGCGGAAATAAACTCCCGCCGCCCGTCGCACCGTTCTTTCTCAAACGAATAAGCGGCACAGAATCAATCTTTTGCCCGCAACTCCCACACGGGCCGTCATTCTGGCGCAGCCAGAATCTCCGTATTGGCCTTTGTTGCGCCGCTGCACTTCAGAATTCCGAATGCAAGCCATTCCGAATGAATCTTTTAGCCGCAACCTCCATGCAATCAATCTTTTGGCCAGCCACAGCCCGCGCAACCGATTGATTTCAAACCGCTTGCTACTAAATCATTTATTATGTAAGTTTTCCCTGTGGCCACCACATAACAATCCACTTACGCACCCGTCCACCGCCAAGGGGATGGCAGGGGGGGGGGGGGGGATGAACAAACAGCGAACAAGAGACGAACAAAAGGCGATCAAGGGTCTTCGCCCAAAATGCTCTAGGATTTTTCGGCACTCTTCAGCGCAAAGGTCTCACCAAGCCACGCGCGCATCTCTGCCTG